>MDTE01047730.1_pt1 | contig 15662 bp, 12 predicted proteins | sample 811231 | NCBI WGS metagenome assembly MDTE01 (sample SAMN05326651, study PRJNA326480) | marine metagenome | isolation source: seawater | place: Indian Ocean: Red Sea | collected 2010
GGAAAAGGATCCTTTTTTCCAACGGGTACGCGGCGCACTAGTTGGGGGTCTTTATGGGAACCCTGATGTTTGGCCAATATTTGGCTATGAAGGGCCAAGTGCCTCAAAAGGCGGCTATATTAATCGTGGCTTTGATGACATTGACTGGCTTTAGTACAGCCTAAAGGGAGATAAACATGACTAAATTTGACTTAAATGATGATAGCGTTGTTGTCATCGTCGGCTCGGGTGCCGGTGGGGGAACTCTTGGTCCCGAACTTGCACAGCATGGTGTAAAAACTGTAATACTTGAGGCCGGTGGCCGCCACGAAATTCCAGATTTCAGCAATGACGAATGGGGAATGTTTGGACAAATTTCCTGGTTAGATAAAAGAACAACTTCGGGAAGTTGGCGCGTTGCTAAGGATTTTTCCGGACTTCCCGCCTGGATTGTCAAAGCAGTAGGGGGTTCAACTATCCACTGGGCCGGTGCATCATTGCGCTTTCAAGAGCACGAATGGAAAGTAGCGACCCATTATGGTAATATTCCTGGCGCTAGCCTTTTGGATTGGCCGATTGATGCAAAAGACATGGCCCCATGGTATGCAAAAGCAGAAAGCAACTTAGGAGTTACTCGCACTAACGATATCCCTGGTTTGCCCGGTAACAACAATTTTAAAGTTATGAAGGCCGGTGCAGATAAGCTTGGGTACAAAGATTGCCATACTGGGCGAATGGCAATCAATTCAAAACCACGCCACGGACGTGGCGCTTGCCAACAAATTGGGTTTTGCTTTCAAGGCTGCAAGTCTGCTGCAAAGTGGTCGACCTTATATGTTGATATTCCAAGAGGCGAAAAAACAGGGAAGCTTGAAGTTAGGCCAAATTCACAGGTCCTAAAAATAGAGCACAATAAAGCAGGCAAAGTTACAGGCGTTCTTTATGCTGATAAAGATGGAAAGCAGCATGTACAAAAGGCTCGTGTTGTCTGTATCGCAGGGAATTCCTTTGAAAGCCCACGTCTTTTGCTGAACTCTGCATCTTCTCAATTCCCAGACGGCCTTGCTAATTCCTCTGGACAAGTCGGAAAAAACTATATGCGGCACATGACGGGGTCGGTTTATGCAGTGTTTGATAAACCTGTTAATATGTATCGCGGAACAACAATGGCTGGGATCATCACCGATGAGTCGATCAATGATCCTAAACGCGGATTTGTTGGCGGTTATGAAATGGAAACCCTTGCGTTAGGTGTCCCCTTTATGGCGGCTTTTCTTAACCCAGGAGCCTGGGGCCGAGATTTTACGACTGCAATGGATATGTATGATCATATGGCAGGTATGTGGCTTGTAGGAGAAGACATGCCTCAAGAAAAAAATGGCGTCACGCTACATTCATCAGAAAAGGATCAATATGGGCTGCCAGTACCAAATGTCCATTTTGATGACCATCCAAATGATATTGCCATGCGTAACCATGCATTCCAACAAGGTGCTGCCGTTTACGATGTAGTTGGTGCAACTCGTACCTTTCCAACACCACCCTACCCATCCACACATAACCTTGGCACAAATAGGATGAGCGCAAAGGCGCGGGACGGTGTTGTTAATAAATGGGGCCGTACGCACGATATTAGAAATTTATTTGTTTCTGATGGGAGTCAGTTTACTACTGGCGCTGCAGAAAACCCAACTCTTACAATTGTCGCACTCGCAATGCGGCAGGCTGACTATATTGCAAAGCAAATGAAGCGTGGAAGTTTATAAAAAGTAGAATAATAATTCGCAGCCCTGCTAGGCCGACATACCGGCGTAGCAGGGCTACTTCTTGAAAACATCAAACAATTGTAGTAGCTGTTTAGGCCATTTATGTGCAGTGAGAAACTTTTCTCCTTCAACAATTAACGAATTGTACTTTCCAGTGTAGAAATCCCATATAATTTTGTTTCTACCTTTCCACCCGACGGTTAGAGATTTTTAGATTGTCAATCAGGCGAGTTTTACCAAGCCACGCAGCTCCTAAAACGCGCCCAGAATTTTTTCTGGGGTCAAATTTAGAAAGAGTATGGGAATCACGGCAAACAATATAATCAACTTTGTCGTATCCTTTTTTTAACAATCTTTGTGTTGCCCTAATGCACGCTCGATCAATATCACCGTTTTTTCTTGCAATTTCACAAACGCCACGCAGCTCTTCAAAAAGATTAGGAGCAATTTTCCTTTGGGAAGAAGAAAGGTAAGCGTTGCGTGATGACATCGCTAAACCATCAAGTTCACGAACCGTAGGGGCACCCAAAATTTCTACTTCTAGATTCAAATCTCGAACTAGCGTCCGAACTAAGCAAAGCTGTTGATAATCTTTTTCACCAAATATGGCAATATTCGGATTAGCCAATATTAATAATTTTGAGACAATTGTAGCTACTCCCGAAAGATAATGGGGGCGATATTTTCCTTCTAAAATATCGCTAATCCCTTTAACGTATACCTTGGTTAGATATCCTGAAGGGTACATTTCCGCAACAGAAGGGACAAATAGCAATGATGCACCGGCTTTTTCAAATTTAATCTTATCTGAAGCTTCATTTCTCGGATAAATCTTCAAGTCTTCATCTGGAGAAAATTGCTTCGGATTTACAAATGAGGTGCCAATAACTCGATCACTCCGCATTTTGGCCTTGTCGACTAGAGATAAATGCCCATCATGAAGAGCCCCCATAGTCGGAACCAAAGCAATCCGCAGTTCTTCTTTACGCCACTCTAATAGGGCCCTTTTAAAATCCTTAATCCTTCGCACTATTTGCATTATTAGCAATCTCGTAAAATATATTTTCTAAAATACTAGTTTTTTATTCCAACGTCATGATTCGCCTTAATGACTTAACTACTATCAGATAAAATTAGAAGCTGCTTCTTCTTTTTATTTTCAATTTTTCTATTAAATCAATTACCCTCTTTATTTAAGAACATAAACTAGTTCATCGCTCTAATAACACCGTTGATGGATTTTACTGAAAAACAGTTACTCAACGTAACGAAAAAAATTACGCTGTAGAAATTTTGCTTCAAAAAAGGGAAATATCTCTAAAAAACCAAGGCTTCATCACCAGAAAAAATAACTTTCAGGCCTTACACAATATGCAACTAACCTTAAATCTGTAAATATTAAACATGAAGTAAGGATATTTAATTAAAATATAAAATTACTGTTGCCTATTTCTACTATATAAACAGGTGCTTTTTAACCACTTTTCATACCGATCGCAACCTTCCAAAGAAGAAACCCTGTGTCTACCGCTACAAAAAAAATTAATGATAGATGGCCTACTTAAATTATTATTGCTGAAATGATAAAATCAAAAAATTTAATCTAGAGTATTTGCCGTATGAGTATTGAACTTTTGTGGAAAAAAGCTGTTGCTGCACAAAATGCAGGATTCCACTCAAAAGCATTGAAATACTGCCATGATATCTTAGATAGAAATGCACGCCACTCCAATGCAATACACTTGTTAGCCGCACTTTATCTTGAAAAAAAGCAACCAGAAAAAGCCTTAAAATTTTTAGATCAATATATTGAATTAGACCCTGCTTCTCCAGATGCGTATTCAAATCGAGGAAATGCCTTACATGCATTAGGCCGCTTCGGTGAATCTATAGCGGCGCATAGAACAACGATTAGAATGAATCCTTCAAATGCCGTAGCACATTACAATTTAGCTAATTCTTTGTGCCAAATAAATGACATAAATAGTGCTGTCGAGGCGTATCGCTTGGCCATACAGCTCGATCCAACTTTACCTCAACCCTATTCTAATCTTGCCTCAATACTTTCTGAATTAGGCCTTTACCAAGAAGCAGAAGAAAAAGCTCTTCATGCAATAAAACTCTGCCCCGAATATGTTGACGCCCACTATAATTTAGCAAATGCCATCCGCGAGCAAGGTCACTACAGCCGTGCAATAAAAGCTTATCTCCAGGTACTTAGTCTCTCCCCAAATCACTGTGATGCCCTGTGCAATCTCGGTCTAACCTTGTTTACAGTTAGCCTTGAAGAAGCTGCAAAAACACTTTCTCATACTATCACTATCAATCCAGCCCATAGCCTGGCCCGATTCTATTTAGGTGTCGCTTTAGAGGAAAGTGGAAATATAGACCAAGCCGCAGAGGTATTCTCAAAACTAGATAATACAGATACTGTGGATCGTGAGCGACTTAGTAGCTGGGAATATGTAAGAAAGAACCGAACGGAAAATACAAGAATTCTATCAGACACCTTTAGTGCTTTAAGTTATGCCTTTAATATTTCACCTAACGAAGGACTAATTTGTGAATTTGGTGTCCGCCACGGTACATCAATCCGATTTATAGCCGGAATGACTACACGAAAAATATACGGTTTTGACTCCTTTCTCGGCTTGCCTGAAGCTTGGGGTGACGAACCAATCGGGGTTTATTCCACAAATGCTGTGGTTCCCGAGCTTCCAAAAAATGTCGATATACATGTTGGAAGCTTTGAAAAAACACTCCCACCCTTCCTTGACCGCTTCACCGAGACAATTGCTTTCGCTAACATTGACTGTGACCTCTACTCTTCTACAAAAACTATACTCAATCTGCTAGCACCGCGTATAAAAAGTGGTACTATTTTGGTCTTTGATGAATATTTAATAAACCCCACATGGCAATCCGATGAATATAAAGCATTCCAAGAAGCCCGTAAAAAATACAACTGGGTCGCTGATTATGTTGGCTTTTGTATGGTCGGAAAACAGGCGGTTATCCGGATTAGATAGGTCATCCGCAAAGCTTCGGCATATTTTCTTCATCACTACAATTAAACAAAAGATTAATCGGACCTTAAACCTAGTACTTTTATTTTTTTGATTTGCTCGCAATTTGCATGTCGGATGAAATTACCTCTCTTCTTCCAATACTCAGCCAATTCTATAAAGTTTTTCACCATATTTTTGCAACCAAAGCCTTGAATGGTCAAAATTCGGATCCATCAACTGAACTAATTTCCAAAACTCTTTCCCATGATTTTGTTCACGTAAATGGGCCACCTCATGAATTATAATGTACTCAAAAACCTTTCTTGGCATCAAAACTATACGCCACGAAAAGTTCAAATTGCCTTTTGCAGAACATGACCCCCACCGAGTTCTTGTATCTTTGATTGTTACTCGCCCTATATTTGATCTTAATATTCGAGCTTTTGCTTCAGCCACGGGCCGAATCTGAACCTTTGCTTCTCTTCGAAACCAATCATGGATACGACGCGCTACATGTTCTGTGCGTCCAGTAACGCAGAGTTTTCCCGAGGTTAGCCAAACACCACCGTAGTCATTAGGAAAATGGCAAATTTCATGTGGCACCCCAAATATGGGGATCTCTGCCCCCGCTTCAAAAGGTATGGAAACTGAAACCTGAGCTAATCGTGATTGCACCCACTTTTCTTGTTTTGCAACTATATCGAGCACATCATCTAATGTTCCTAATGGCGGTAATGTTACAATCAAGCCATTATTCTTTTCACTCACACGAAGAATTACACGCCGAGCATTTTTTTTTCGTCTGACCCATAACGGAGTAGGCTTCCCTCCAATACATATTGTCCGTTCAAATATTTCCATACAGTTATTTGTTTCTACCGTTCTGGCCAGCTAACGATACAATCGTCTAAGTTTTTTGTTTCTCGCTCTGATACGGCACGCCCACGAACCGAAATTGATGCTTGATGAACTGTCTCTGAATCTCCTGACACCAGGGGGTGCCACCACCTCAAGTCCTCACCATTTGATAAAAGACGATATGCACAAGTTTCTGGAAGCCATGCAAATTTATCAAGGTTTTTTGGCGATAGTATTTGGCAGTCTGGAACAAAACGCTTTCTATCGCAGTAACTCACGCAACGACAAGTATGGAGATCTAATAAGCGGCAAGCAACGTTCGTATAATATATCTCTCTGGTCTCGCCATCCTCCAGTTTGTTAAGACAACATTTACCGCAGCCATCGCATAAAGACTCCCATTCCGCCCGGGTCATTTGATTCAAGGATTTAGTTTTCCAAAACATTGTATCTCGATATTTCCTAAATACACTTAATGATTGACTTCGTTCTCTAGTTGCGAGGACAGCTCCTAGGTATCAAATCGGCACCTTAGTCTGCAGAATCAATCAAGTGAATAAATGAACCACAGACGTTTTTTCTTTCAAGCCCTTGTTTATTTAAGTTACGCCCGTTGGCATCCTCAACATTAAATAATGGAGCGTCTGCCCTTTGTTCGCAAAAAGATGCAAAATGAAACTCATGTCCACGAAACCTCTTATTAATATCTCCTAAAACTCCGTTTTTTATTAAGGATATTTGACGATATCCTAAATGTAATTTAGGTTCTTCAACAGTCGTTTCTAACCCCAATAAGCCTAACATTGGGTACCGTTTACCATTATTATCAACAATCCCCTCACCAAGAACCATATATCCGCCACATTCACCATATACAACAATGCCTCTCGAGGCGGCTCTTCTAACTCCGGATAAGAACTTTTCATTGCAAGACAGCACACCTAAATGCAATTCCGGATACCCTCCTGGCAGAAAAATCGCATCTGCGTTTTTGCTTGGCCCTTCATCAGATACTGGTGAAAAAAACGAAACTTCAGCACCCGCCGACCTCCAGCTATCTAGTATACTATCATAAGTGAAGCTAAAAGCTGCATCTCTGGCTACAGCAATATGCTGCCCCAGTGGGCTCAATAATATTTCAGCTTTGTTTGATGTAATTTTTGAAGATGTTCGCGCAAAATTACAAAGACTCACAACATCAATATTTTCTCCTACCCACGAAGCTGCTTTGTCCAAAAATGCATTGAGTGAGGGATGCTCCAGCGCTTGCACCAAACCTAAATGCCTTTCAGGCAAAACCATTTCCCTATTTTTAGGTAAAGCCCCCAACACTTTTATTTCTGGTGCATAATGCCGTACCGCTTCACTCAAAATATCAGCGTGTCGCTTACTTCCAACAAAATTAAAAATAACTCCCTTAATTTTGACTGACTTTCTTTCGTTTGCAAAAGCTTTAAGAACGACAGCCGCTGACTCCGCCTGACCTGACGCATCAATAACTAAAACGACCGGCAAGTTGGTCATTGCAGCTAGTGCTGCCGAAGATCCGTCATTGGGATCACATGGACGCCCAACACCATCGAACAACCCCATTACACCTTCAATAATTACTATTTCGGCAGAAATTGCTAAATCACTTACAAACCTAGAGAGCGTAGCAGGTCGCATGGCCCATGGGTCTAGATTTTTGCATTGGGTTCCACTTGCGGCAACATGAAATGCTACATCAATATAATCAGGTCCAACTTTCCCAGATACAACGCGTACTCCGCTATTACGCAAATAACGTAGCAGCCCAAGTGTCAACAGAGTTTTCCCGCTTCCTGAAGAAGGGGCACATATAATTACCCCCTTTCCACAATCTGAATTATTCCTATTAGCTATCAAAGGTACTCCTTAACCCTTTTGGCTATTTCTTGAGCAGAAACCCCATAGCTAAAGTGCGTCAGGTATTTTCCATCCTTTCCCATCAAATAGGCGAAGGCGCTATGATTGATTATATAATCATCTGGGTCAGCACTCGCGTGATCTCCCTTGGAAAAATATACCTTATATGCTTTTGCTATTTTTGATATTTGTTTACTTGTCCCCGACAAGCCAACCATTCTTGGATGAAAATAAGAAATATACTCCTTAAGATATTCTGGTGTATCTCGTTCTGGATCTACCGTGACAAAAATAGGCACAACTGAGTCGGCATCACTCCCAATCATATCAATTGCTGTGCTAATTTCAGTTAAGCCTGTTGGACAAACATCAGGGCAATAAGTATATCCAAAATAAACAATTAGGAATTTTCCTAAGAAATCCTTCTCTGTAACAGCATGACCATTGTGGCTTATTGCAGTAAATGGCCCACCTATATCCATACCCTGGCTAGAGTTTTTCTGACTTTCCAACATTGGACTTGGGGCAGTGAGGATGTTATACCCAGCGATCAATAATGTTCCTGACAATATAAAAACGACTGATAGCCACACGACTAGAGATTTAGGTAAATCTTTTTTTCCCGACTTCTTAGGTGCTTTAGACTTAACGTTTTTTATGTTGGTACTTTTCTTTTTCTCAGGCACTTTACTTTTTTCATCCATCATAAGTTCCCTTACTTTCTTTTATGATAATGAGCAACAACAGATTGTTAGGACATCGGTAAAAAAAACGTGATAAAACTGAATACTTTCTTCTTGAATGTAAATTGTAGAAAATGACTGGAACAAATGTAAATAGCAAGTTACGTAGGGGTTGGACTACCGGCACCTGCGCAGCCGCAGCGACAGCTGCAGCGTGCGAAGCGCTTGCAACAGGGAAATTCCCAGATCCCGTTACTATTTCTTTACCAGGTGGACAACAACCTTCATTCAAATTAGCGAAAAAAATGCTGAGAGGCAACCGCGCTATCGCCTCAATAGTTAAAGATGCAGGAGATGACCCTGATGTCACTCATGGCGCTGAAATTGAAGTTGCTGTACAAGTAAAGAGTGTTAATACCGGTATCATTTTTAAGGCAGGGTCCGGTGTCGGAATCGTCACGCTCCCAGGATTACCTATTCCTGTAGGAGAACCAGCAATAAATCCAACACCACGAAAAATGATCAAATCTATAATTAGCAAAATTGCAGAATCGAAAAAGGGCCCTGCAGACGTTGAAGTCACAATCTCGATCCCAGACGGTGAAACCTTAGCAAAAAAAACAATGAATGCAAAATTAGGGATTAAGGGAGGTCTCTCTATCCTCGGAACAACTGGAATTGTCATTCCCTACTCTTGTGCATCCTGGGTCCACTCAATACATAGAGGCGTCGATGTCGCTAGAGCTGCCGGATTAAAACACCTTCTCGCAGCAACTGGCACGACCTCTGGAAAGACCCTATCTACTGCATATCCATCTTTGTCAGAGCAGGCGGCAATTGATATGGGGGACTTTGCAGGTGGGCTTCTAAAGTATTTACGCAAAAATCCCGTGGAAAAATTAACTTTAGGTGGAGGATTTGGAAAGTTAACTAAATTTGCAAACGGTGCTATGGATCTTCATTCATCTCGTTCTTTCATAAATTTTAAGTTTCTATCTAATGAGTTAGCGAGGCTAGGTGCCAGTATAACTATAGTTCAACGAGCAGCAGTTGCTAATACCGCCCTGGAAGTTCTCGAATTAGCTAGAGAGGCCCATTTGCCTCTTGCTGATATAATTGCGGCTCGTTCTAGAGAACTTGCGCTTTCAATACTATCAGGAGGTACTGATGTTGAAGTGATGATTACGGATCGTCAGGGGAATAAAGTGGGGCATGCAGGATTTAAATATTATGGTTAAGCGTCTATTAATTCTTGGGGGAACCTCTGAAGCAAGACTTTTAGCTGACCAGGCCGTTAGCAAATTTGGCAACCATTTATTTGTATCAACATCTCTTTCCGGAGCTACCAAATCCCCCAAAAGGGCTGCTGGTTCAGGCCGGACAGGTGGGTTTGGGGGACCAGACGGTTTAAGAAACTATCTAAATGAAAATAAAATCGATTTTCTTATTGATGCAACCCACCCGTTTGCTAGCCGCATTTCCTCGCACGCAGCAGACGCGTGCAGCTCAAGTGATGTTGATAGGCTAGTGCTAAGGCGACCCGCTTGGAAAGCTATCCCTGGCGATCACTGGATCGAAGTGGATGATGCAATGGCAGCGGCCTCTATACTTCCAACTTTTGGCCGAATATGTTTTCTTACAATTGGAAAAAGAAGTGTTACCTCCTTTTCCAATATTTTAAATATGCATTTTATCGTCCGCATGATAGAAAAATTGGAAAGACCACTGCCACTTTCACAATATGAAACCATAATATCTAACCCTCCTTACAAAATTGAAGACGATGAGTTGTTAATGAAAAATAAAGAAGTGGACGTCTTAGTTGCAAAGAATGCCGGCGGTCATGGGGCCTACAGCAAAATTGCTGCGGCTCGTAATCTTAGTATTCCAATAATTATGATAAACCGCCCTCTTCCCCCAACCGGCCAAATTGCAAAAACAGTTCCTGAAGCCCTAAGCTGGCTTGATAATGCGATCTTAAAATAAAGTTTCTCTCTTGCCTCAACTGATTGAGTAGATTAACTCTGAAATATGCATCTCTTAGCTACAAAACCAGGAATAATTAGCGACGATCCCGAAGCTATCGACCTTCAACAAACGCCAGGCGAAGTTATAGTAATATCTTCTGCAGATACTGAACTGGCTTTATTTGCTAGGGAATATAATAAAAATAAAAAAACCCTACCAACCCTTCGGCTGGCAAACTTGCTTCAACTCAGCCATAACATGTCAGTTGATCTCTACGTCGAGCAGGTAATAAAAAAAGCAAAGCTAGTTATTGTTCGTGTCCTTGGTGGCCGGAATTATTGGAAATATGGTGTTGATGAAATTACTCAAGCCTGTACAACCTGCAATATCCCTGTCGCTTTCTTACCTGGCGACGACCAACCAGACACAGAATTATTTTCCTTCTCCTCTCTTCCGATGGAAATCGTTCAAAAACTTTGGCAATACAATATCCACGGAGGGAAAAGGAATGCTGAAAATTTTCTAAAGTATGCAGGAACATTAATTGGTTTCAGCAATGAATGGCTCGATCCAATTCCAATAGTTAAGTCCGGGCTTTATTGGCCTGATCAACATATAACCACTATAGAACAACTTAGATTTTTCTGGAAACCAAACCGTTCCATAGCCGCCTTTGTTTTCTATAGAGCTTTAGTTCAATCAGACATGCTAACAAGCGTGGATTACACCATCCATGAATTAAAAAAGCTGAAGCTAAATCCACTTCCAATATTTACACAAAGCCTTAAAGACCCGATAGCTGGAGGTATAGTTGAAGCAATAATTTCAAATGAAAAACCTGAAGTTATTCTTACTGCTGTGGGGTTTGCTGTTTCGACTGCAGGTAGAGAATGGACCCCTGGCCCGCTAGATAGTGCAGGTTGCCCGATTATTCAAGTGGGTTTTTCAAGTTCAAGTAAACAGGATTGGGTGTCAAGAACACGGGGGCTTTCCGGGCGGGATATAACAATGAACGTTGCCTTAACAGAAATTGATGGACGGCTTTTCTCGAGAGCGGTGTCTTTTAAGTCTGTAGAAAAATATGACCGAAATACTGAATTTAATATTATACAACATGAACCAGTGCCAGACAGAGTAAGGTTTATCTCAGAGTTAGCGGCAAACTGGGCCAAGCTCCGAAGAGTTGCCCCTGCAAAAAGGCGGATTGCAATAATTCTAGCTAATTACCCTAACAAAGATGCTCGCTTAGGAAACGGTGTTGGGTTGGATACACCTGAAAGTACTTTGGAAGTTCTGAAAGCAATGCAAAAAGCTGGATACAAAACTGGAAAATTACCAAAAGATTCCTCTGAAATTATAAAAACATTAAAATCTGGCCCCACTAACAACTTTAAAGATTTAAAGAATCGACAGGTCGGCATTAAACTTTCAATAGAGGTTTATCAAACCTGGCTGTCAGGCCTATCAAATGCAACAAAGGAAAAACTTCGAAAACAGTGGGGACTCCCTGAGAACGATCCATATTTCTTAGAAGAGGGTTTTTTTGCGATACCAGCATATCTACAGGGTGAAATTGCGATTTGCCTTCAGCCTGCCCGTGGTTACAATATTGATCCAGTCAAAACATTCCATGATCCTGACTTGATACCGCCGCATGCATATCTGGCATTTTATTGCTGGTTACAAGTAGAGTTTAGAAGCCATGCTATAATCCACATGGGCAAACATGGAAATCTCGAATGGCTCCCAGGAAAAGCTCTGGCCTTATCAAAAGACTGTTTTCCTGAAGTAGCGTTGGGTCCAATCCCACACCTGTATCCATTTATTGTGAATGATCCGGGTGAAGGAACCCAAGCAAAACGTCGTGCCCAAGCTATTATAATCGATCATATGACCCCACCCCTAACGCGAGCTGAGAACTATGGCCCGTTGCGTCACCTAGAACAGTTAGTAGACGAATATTATGAGGCAGCCGGAACACACCCAGCTCGAATAAAAATTCTACGGAAGGAAATACTATCACTATGCAGTTCTTCTGGAATCGACGTTGATTGCGCAGTTAATATTTCTGATACTGATGAGCTTGCGCTCTCCAAAATCGACAACTACTTATGTGAACTAAAAGAAACACAAATCCGTGATGGACTGCACATTTTAGGGTTGTCTCCTGCTGAAGAACAATTAACAAAACTAATTGTCTGTCTTGCTAGGCCACAACGTGGAGATGGTGAAGGCTTAAATTCATCACTACACAGAGCGATGGCAGACGATTTGAAGCTCGGCTTTGATCCCTTAACCTGTGAATTAACCGACTGTTGGACAGGCCCGAAACCTAAAATATTACAAGATTTTTCACAAGACCCATGGCGAACAAATAGCGATACAATTGAGCGGCTAGAGTTATTTGCAAATGCTCTGATCTCTAGAAAACTTAAACTAGCATCTGAATTCACAAGAACAAGAGACGTTTTAGGATGGATAGAACAAGAGTTACGCCCCTTAATTATTAAAAGTGGTCGAAACGAAATTTCTAGCTTAATCTCTGGCCTTAACGGGGAATTTGTTCAGCCTGGCCCATCAGGCGCGCCCACTCGAGGAAGGCCAGACGTTCTCCCTACCGGGCGTAATTTTTATTCTGTTGATACTCGAACAGTTCCGACTTCTGCTGCATGGACCCTAGGTTGGAGATCTGCATCTTTACTCGTTGAACGTTATGTTCAAGATAACGGCGAATGGCCAAAGGCACTTGCCCTTTCTGTCTGGGGGACGTCGAACATGCGAACTGGTGGTGAAGATATAGCCCAAGCGCTAGCACTGATGGGTGTAAAGCCTGCGTGGGACAGCATGAATGGTCGCGTCACAGGTTTCGAGATCTTGCCAATCTCAGTGTTAGACCGCCCTCGCGTTGATGTTACTCTTCGGATATCCGGATTTTTCCGTGATTCTTTCCAAAATTTAATCGAATTAGTAGATTCAGCCACGCAATCTATAGCCGCACTTGAAGAACCAGAATCAAAAAACCCGTTATCTGCACGGGTCAAAAAAGAAACTCAAATATTAATCGAACAAGGTATTTCAGCTGAAAAAGCGAAGCGATCTGCTAGTTTTCGAGTTTTTGGTTCAAAGCCCGGTACCTATGGAGCTGGGTTGCAAGCATTAATAGACGAAAAAGGTTGGAATACTGAAGAAGATTTATCTGAAGCATACATAGCATGGAGCGGATTTGCCTATGGCGGAGGGAAAGAGGGCGAAGATGCCCACAAACTATTTCGAGAGCGTTTAAAAACAATAGATGTAGTTTGTCATAATCAAGACAACCAAGAGCATGACCTCCTGGACTCAGATGATTATTATCAGTTTGAAGGTGGCCTTGCTGCTTCTGTTAGAATGGTTTCTGGGGCACAGCCAACAATTTACCATAATGATCATTCCACACCAGAGAATCCTAAAATCCGCACTCTTGAAGAAGAGATAGCACGAGTTGTTCGGGCTCGTGTTGTAAATCCAAAATGGATTTCCGGTGTAATGCGCCATGGATATAAAGGAGCATTTGAAATGGCTGCTACGGTCGACTACTTATTTGCTTTTGCAGCTACCTCGCGTTGTGTTGCAAACCATCACTTTGATTTAGTTTTCAAAGCGTACGTTGAAGACAAGTCAGTTTATGACTTTCTTTATGATAATAATGACAACGCACTTGGTGATATTGTTCGCAGACTCCTAGAGGCCCAAGAACGCGGGATTTGGTCCCCCCGATCTAATTCTGCCCAAAATACTCTAAAGAAAATTATTGATAAACTGAGCTAGTAATATCACTTTTATTCAACAAGAAATTGCTATTAATCATTGCATTATCTGTCCGACCCTTTTCAAGTACTGCAGTTTAATATTTTACATTTCCGTAACAATCAGCTCTTACTTGCAAGAGGTAAGTTAACGAGTAAGTTTTGGGGTTTAAAGCGCAACAACCCATCTCTTCGACGACAAAGCCCTAGATAGACAGGTCGTCCAGAAATTCGTGGATCGACAAGGGTTGGGTTTGTGAACTCCAAACAAAATAATGATAAAAGATCTTCCATCCTTTCATCTGTAACTGAATTATCTTCGTAAAGATCATTTAAAAGCGATGTTGATTCTACATCAAGCCCTATATGCCAAGTCCACCTTTCGTCACTTATTTTTTGTACAGGCTGAATCACTACATCTACCCCTAACATATGCTTTATCCAACCTTCCATGACACGAGAAAGAGCAACGGCCCCAGCTCTTCCAAAAGTAATATCCAGCGCCATATCAAACTTATCATCTCGTTCCCAATAGATTTCCGGCGTCTCTGGATGCAATACATCAAGTTCAATTTTCTTTGGCTGATTGCCGGTTCTCAGGAGCAATTCGCCAAGACTGCCCAATCCAGCTGTACTCGACATAAGCTTCACAATGGCAGCGTCGCCTAAAATTATCGAGCCGTCCTCAATAATAACTCGCTGCTCACGAAAAAAAATCTCTGCTGCACGCAACTGCATTGCATCTTCAGAGCAATCAAGAATCTGCCGTAAAATAATTTGAACCATCTCATCAAGGAAAACAGGTGGGATATCAACGCCTTTATTTTTAAAAGTATTAAGATAACAACTTTCGATAGTGTTCATGCGTATTAAACGATTACGGAAATCAAGTAAATGGCGATAATTTTCCCGACCTTCTGGATTTTTTAGCTTTGAAATGCAGCTCGCAGATACTGGCTTACGTGGATTTTTCTTTAGTTCATAATGCAGAGCCCTTTCGCCCTCACAGGACTCAGAGACTGGTATTATCTCCGGTCTATCTAGGTAAGAATTTATAAAGCTATCCGTCACGCGCATTTGTCCATTAGCATCAAGGGCAAGTAGCGAATGACCACAATTTTTCCAAAAATTTTTCATTATTACTAGATATCTAAATACCGTTTGCTGAATCGAAAGTCAGCAAAGCTTGCCAATCAAAAAAATCCACTTGCAGCTATAAGAAAATACTTGCTGTTAACTACGTTTGCTAATTGTTCCCAGTAATTTTTGCGTGCAGACGTTTTGTTTCCTCGTATTTTAATTTTTGATTTTCAGTTGCCTTTGTCTGATATTGTGCTTTCCAGTGATCGTAAGGCATACCATAAATCATTTCCCGGGCCTCGTCTAAATTTAACTCTACTCCTCGAGCTTCTGCACCTGCAACCAACCACTTTGACAAACAATTTCTGCAAAATCCTGCTAGATTCATAATGTCAATATTTTGTGCGTCATTTCGTTCACGAAGATGTTTCACTAATCCTCGAAATGCATTTGCTTGGATCTCAATCAGTATTTTTTCATCCATATCATATTTTCCTTATTCTTACGGTAAATTCGGCTTAATTGAAAAAAGTGTTATTTCGTTCAAATAGCTCTCCAACCAATATCCTTACGGTAGAATCCATCATCCCAGTCTATTAATTCAACCCCCTCATAAGCTAATTTCTGTGCTTGTTTTATTGTTGAGCC
>MDTE01107528.1_pt1 | contig 15662 bp, 11 predicted proteins | sample 811231 | NCBI WGS metagenome assembly MDTE01 (sample SAMN05326651, study PRJNA326480) | marine metagenome | isolation source: seawater | place: Indian Ocean: Red Sea | collected 2010
GATCTTCTTGACGTTGGGTTGCTCAGACAAGAACTGGATCATTTGCCTGGTGTTATCCATATGTTTCTCCATACGGAGCGATAGCGTCTCAACGCCCTGGAGAATGAGGAAAGCGGTCATGGGGGCCATACAAGCACCAAAATCCCGGAGGCCCTCTTTTCTTGCTCGAGTAATCATTGCTGCTGGGCCAAATTCTTCAGCGAAATTCAGACCGTGAAACCCTTCATAGGTCTCACTCAATGTTGGGAAGCGGCCCGATGCCTGCCAGTCAAAGACGCCTCCATCTACCAGCAATCCACCAATAACAACGCCATGGCCAGAGAGGAACTTGGTCGCGGAATGCATCACCAAATCGGCGCCAAGCGCCACGGGTTGGCACAAATAGGGCGTTACAAAGGTTGCATCCACCATGAGCGGCACGCCGGATCCATGGGCGATCTCGGCAATCGCGGGGATATCTAATACTTCCATGCCTGGATTACCCACCACTTCGCCAAACACGAGTTTCGTCTCAGGACGAATGACTCGCTTAAAGGCACTGGGGTCCCGGGGGTCAACGAACGTCGTGGTGATGCCAAATCGTGGCAGTGTATACGCCAACAAATTATGACTGCCGCCGTACAAACTTTGTGAGGCAACAATATGATCACCCGCGCCCATCAGCGTTGAAATCGCAAGATGAAGCGCTGCTTGCCCGCTCGCTACTGCTATGGCGCCAACTCCTTGGTCCAAGACCGCAATGCGCTCTTCGAGTACGGCATTGGTTGGATTTGATAAGCGAGAATAAACATGCCCTGCCCGCTCGATGTTAAAGAGGCCTACTGCGTCTTCCGCAGACTCAAAAACAAAGGACGCTGATTGATAAATGGGTGTGGCGCGTGCGCCGGTCGCCGAATCAGGCTTTTGCCCTGCGTGCAACTGCCGGGTATCAAAACCAAATGGGTCATCACTCATAACGTATAAACTCCATAATTAGCGGGTTTGTCGCGCTGTTTCTAGATTAACGACGTTTATCCCGCCTTTTCTTTCTTACACGAACTGACGCAACGCTTAAACAAGAGCGGCGTCGAGTGGGCCGTCACTGAGGCTAGACTTCAGCTTATCAAGCCTCGCCTTGCACTGCTCGATTCAGCGCGGCAATGTCCTCTGGACCAATACCGCAACACCCGCCGACAATGTTGGCGCCCGCTTCGATCGCGGCAAGACTCAATTGAACGTAGTAGTCTTGTGTTAGATCTGTGCGCCTGTGCGTTTGGTGCTCGTTATCCAGGGTCCACGCCTCGGGGACTTCTGCAATTCGATTCACGTAGCAGCCAAGGGGTTTGTCCGTTAGCGCGCGCAGTTCCTTCAAGGCAGGCAATACTGCCTCGGGCGTAGTGCAATTAAAGAGATATCCATCCAGCGACAGCGACGACACTCGCTCGAATGCAGCCGCAACCGACTCGAGGCTGCGCAGCCCAACGCCGGGCTCCTCTGATAGCGTCCATGCGACATAGACGGGCCGTCCCTCACCGCAGCGTTTGGCTGCACTCGCTGCGTTGTATGCCTCGTCGGCCGTTGACATGGTCTCGCACATGTAGAGATCAACAAAGGGATTTAACGTTTTCACCATTGCCTCGTAGATCGGCAAAGCCTCATCCGCCGGGGGGACTAAATCAGGCCGATAGCTCTCGGATAAGGGTGGCAGACCGCCAGCGACCAGTACCTCGTCGGGTCCGTTGGCCACTTCTCTGGCAATCTCTCCTGCGAGCTTGCAATAATTGAGGTATTGGTCGGCGAGACCCTCTTTACCCATATAAGAAGGGATCGTTGAGTAAGTATTCGTAATGATCATCCGCGCACCCGCATCAACGTAGGCTTGATGAACGCTCCGAACTAAATCTGGCGCCTCAACCAGCGCCTTTGCGGACCACAAACCATGGTTCGCACCATCGAGGTGTTTTTGGATCTCTCCACCCATGCCGCCGTCTAATATCGTAATCATCATTCCCCCCGAGTGCTGATTAATTCGTATGCGCGATGGTCAATGCTCGCTAAATCGGATGCTCCCACTTGACTTCCAACTGCTGGGAGCTCATCGCCGTGGCATGGAGTCGATTCCATGTCACCGATCCACTTTGCAACAAGCGCGCTACCCGCCTCATCCAATAAATTTCGACCCAGCTCGGGCATCATCGCGCCCGGATCCCTGCTCTGCATGCGGTAATACAAAATAGAACGCTCTGGATGCCCGGGTACAATCCCATATTGGTGTCCACCCGTCCCCTGCCCTGCTGCGATGGGGGCTTTGCACCACCCCAACCGAACTCGGTCTAGCGTTTCACCATTCAAATAAAGCCCTGAGGTATCAGCAGGACCAGTGGCGCTGTGACAATGTCCGCAGTTAATATCTAAGTAACTACGCGCGCGATCATTCAGTGTGTTGCTCTCATCCCGATAATCGATCTGAGTCCACACTAGGTCTGCTCTCAAATGCTCTGTCTCGACTAGCTCCCTGTTTGACCACTCGTCCAGCTGATTGGGGCCAGCGACTTGCTGCAAGTGTTTTTGATGTGGACCAATGGGCTCTATGGCTTTTGTGGATTGATCGAGCACGTGACACCCAGCGCACTGATTCTGATTAGGCACCAAATAAGCGAACGATTCTTCGGACTGATCCTCGAACTCCATCTCTGCTAGCAACAGGTCACCTGCTAGAAGCAATTCCGCATCGGTCTGATCAGCTCGCCAGCGGTAAGGTAACGCCTGCCAACCCGCCTCACGGCGCACGAGTAATCGGGTCTCAATCAGCTGAACCGAGTCCAGCTTAATCTCTCGCAAGTCATTGGGGGTTGGCGTGGGAATATCGGACACTGCCAGAAAGCGCGGCTGCCCATCATTACTGTCGGCTTCCGCGGTTTTGTAAAAGAATGTCTTGGTAATGACCGTTCCCACCGGATAGTCAAAGCGGCCGCTGTCAGTGACTGCTACAGTTCGACCCTTGGGAACGTTAATGGTTCGAAACTTCAGGGCATGATCAGAAAAAAGAGGGCTCGCCAAAGTGTAGACGACCGTATCCGCATCGACATGCATGCGGCTATCTCTCACATCCAAAACGCCCCAATCGGAGAGTTTGGAAGGCGTCTCGGTGGTGTACTTAAACGTCACCGGCGCGGAGCCACATCCCGTCAGATAGAGCAGCGAAGCGCAAACCACCGCTATGACTGATGGTGCCCCCAGCTGCTTAAGCCACCGGCCAAAAAAAGTTATCCGTGTCTTCAACTTATCCATGCTCTCATTACCCTTTCGGGCACTTGCCTAAGAGACCCAGCGCAGAAATAGACGCTTGCCAGGGACCTTCATTCTCAGGCGCGCAGTATGTCCTATCACTGCCGTGAAACCCAGAGAATCTTGTCTGATTTTAGCGAGGCAAAATTGCCAAGCATTGAGCGTAGTGCTGATACTCCAGACAGACGAGAGGGCGATCTCACATAGCACTCTCAGAGGCGTGGCGACCACAAGAACGTCCATATAGGATCCCGAACTAAACCCTGTTATGAGCCTGCCTCGCACCACCGCACAATGACCGTTGATCGCTGTAAACCGCCCAGCCTCAGCAGGTCAACGGGTTACCAGGTCGGGCTAAGCTTATTCCCCTATCGACAGAGTGACCGGGGCGAGACGCTCGTGCTCGCACAAGTGCCGGTCCCGCTCTACCCGCGGATTGTTGTAGCCGTTGGGCCCGTCAACGTTCAGCAGCTCGGTTTCAGCCTCATCCTTAATGCAAATGTTGTGCTCAGGCGCCAGAGTGCCATCGACCGCGAGTGATTCATTGAGATAGCCATCCCACACCACATGAGGGAAAGCACCCATCAAACCGAACATGGCAGTTTTCAAGACCTTGAGTTCCAACATGTCGGGTGACGTACCGCCGCCCTCATAGCGATTTCCGTGAATGAAAATGCGCTCAGGATAAGGGTCGAAGCCTTCTGCAGTCTCGCGGCTGGCATAGTTTGTCGAGTAAACACTCGAGATAATGATGTGCGCCGTATCGTTGTCCGCCAGATCATTATCAAAAATTTCGACGTCATCGTTAGAATTGATCAAAATACCCGAACCTGCAGGCACGCCAGCGACCGCCCCGCCAGGAATCGCAAAGTTCTCGGTGTTGTTACCAAACACCTGATTTTGGAACACCCTCGTCCGGGTCCCCTCTTGGGACAAATTCGGCATATTGAACACGAGGATGCCGCCTGTATTGTTGGTAGCAACATTGTTGAACACGTCAGCGTCTACCGTGTTCTCAATCTCGATGCCAGCCACGTTGTACTCGGCTCGGGAATTTTTGACGACCACATTCTTCGACTGTCCAACGTAGATGCCCGCGTCCGAGGCGCCAATCGCGACAACCGAGTCGATTAGCGTATTTTCGGTTTGAACGGGGTAGATCCCGTAAGCGCCATTATCTACGCTCGGTCCGCCCGTCCATTCTGTTCGTACGCGCCGGATCACGACATTGCGCGCTTCATTGATTTTCAGTGCGTCGCCCTTCGCATCCTCGATGGCCAAATCTTCGATCACGAAGTCACTCCCCGTGACAAGCAATCCCTCAGCGCCCACCAATTGGCCCTTGAAATCGAGAATCGTATTATCCATGCCCTTACCACGGATTGTGACGCCATCCACGGCAAGCGATAGGCCTCGTTTGAACGTATGCCGCCCAGCGGGGATCGTAATCACATCGCCACGCTGGGCAGAGATCAGCTGATTTTGTAACTGGCTTTCAAAGTCAGCACCGGTTCCAGTCTGGGATGATTCGTCGAGGACTTGTTCGGAATCAGCACAGCCAGTAAGCAGCAAAGCAGCGACAAGCCACTTGAGTGATCCGCCAAAAGGAATGGGCGGATTGACCCGCCACACTGTCCTGATTCCTTGATGCCACTGCCCTGTCTTAACCATCGTTACCCCCTTAATCCTCTGATCACTCGCCCCCCTAGGGCCCCTTTCGCGCTGACTCAGGGGCGCGCCCCGACCATGCCCAGCCTCGACTAACTTCGTACCAACCGTTATTTTAAATCACGAGATTGCTCTCATTATCGCTTCACCTGTGTTAGCGCCCTGGTGTTAAAGCTTTTGTGTTAAGGCTCTTGTATTGCAGCTTGCGTTCGCGCTAGCTAAACAGAATCTAGTCCGCCTAGAGGGCTCACTCCAACCGTTTGCCTGCTCACTCACTTAATCAAGCAAAGCCGCACAATCCATGACTTCAAGCGCATCCAGCGATCGCACTAGAATCACCTCGCCCAGGGACACGCCCCTCTCATTACCGGCATCGAGCGTGCCACAAATAGCGATGGGAGTGATCATCGTGATGAGCAGATTTAGCCGATAGTCCTCAACGCACTGATCAAAACTATAACCTTTAACGCCCTCATCAATGAGTATTTCGTGGTAGATCTTGAGCGCTTCCATTTCTTTCGCAGCGCGGATCTCGGGCTCACAACTCTGGGAGGCGAAATAAGCCAAATCGTGTGGCCCCTTTCCGCCGGTAGTGTTTTGCCAATCCACTGCAACGATCTCGGTTTGATCGTCGACGATCGGCAGCAGCATGTTGTCAATCCGATAGTCGCCGTGAATAACGGTCTGTGGCCCGGCCATGGCTCGCTCGAAAATCTCAACGAACTGATCACCAATTTTAGTCACCACCTCGGCAAGATTGCCGCGGAAGTGGTGCCGAAACATCTCTTGGGTTGGCGCAACGCCTGGCTTAAAAATAGCGTCCCGCCTGAATTGATTCAGCTCCGGCACGTTTTGGTATCGCAGCCAATCAAATTGAGTTGTTTTGTCCCAAAACCGGCCGTGCAACTGGCCTGCCCTCACGAATGCTTGCTCCATCAACGCTGAGTCACAGCCCGCAATCTGATCGCCGGCCGCGGCATCGCCCATATCCTCAAGAATCAGCAAAAAGTCTTGGGTCTCAGGATCGATATCAACGAACAAACAAGCGGGAACGGGGACAGGACACTGATCAGCGAGGTGCCGGTAGAAATTGACCTCGTTGCTGTAAAAATTCAGCTCTTTCGATATACCCACGTTCTCTGTTTGCGCGATGACTTTGACGATCACTGAGCGCTTCCCCCCTGAAGCGAGTGTCAGTTCCGCTCTCGCAATCGATGACATGAGGCCAACGCCCTCACCAAGCGCTGCCACGCTCACATCAACGATTGCCTCGCCTGCCCAGTCAGCCAGCGTCTGATTGGCAATGGCAGGTGTAAATTCTGCTGCCGATTGTAGGACTAATGCTCCCATTTTCTGATTCATCCCCTTCCCTGCGAGCACTCTTTTTAGGCTGATGCTTCGCTCAGTGCAAGCCCCTCGCCGATGCCCTATAGTGCAGTGGCTGCTGATCCAACATTTACCTGTTCGGCACCGATCTACATTAAGGTGCCCTGCCCATGGAGATAGACGTATGACATCGATAGCCGAGCGATTTTCACTCACCAGTCAGGTAGCCGTTGTAACTGGGGCTGGCCGAGGAATTGGCGAAGGTATTGCCCTTGATTTCGCTGACGCTGGTGCAAAGGTAGCGCTAGCCGCTCGACGAACAGAGGAGATTGAGCGAGTGGCAGCGCACATAATTGCAGAAGGGGGTGAGGCGATCGCGGTGACGACCGATGTCATGGACCCAGAGCAGTTGGAACGCCTAGCCATTGAGGCAACCGATCGCCTCGGACCGATTACTTGCTGGGTGAATAACGCAGGAGGGTCTCCCATGCGAATGCCCATGACCAGTCTTCCTCGCGAGGAGTGGCTTCGAACCCTTCATCTCAATCTAACTGCAGTGTATGACGGCTGTATGGTTGCCGCCCGGCACATGAATAAGGGATCTATCATCAATATTTCTTCTGGCGCAGGCACAGGTCCAGTGCCTGGCAGTGGCCATTACGGTGCAGCTAAAGCGGGCGTGAACTCTCTTACCTGGACACTGTCAGCCGAGTTCGCACCAAATATTAGAGTCAACGGGGTCATGCCGGGGGCCATTCCAACAGAAGTCATGCTCCAAGCCGTGGGTAAGAATGAAGATCAACTGGATGAACTCCTTGAGGAGTGGCGTATTCCACTTGGCCGATTGGGCACGCCTGAGGATATTGGCAGCGTGTGTGTCTACCTTGCTTCAGAAGCGGCAAGCTGGGTATCTGGAGAAATCATTCGGGTAGGGGGCGGCGCAAAGCCGCGTTAGGCGACGCGACAACCGCTTAACCTACAATCTCACGACCCGCGTTCCGATATTCCCCCCGGCGAGCAGATCCACAAACGCGCCTGGCGCCGCTGCGAGACCACTCACTTCATCGGTCAAGCTTTTCAGCTCACCGCTACCTAACCAACCGCGAATGTCTGATCGCGCCGCCTCGTATTGCTCCACAAAATCAAAGACTAAAAAACCCCGCATATTAATCCGCTTGTTCACGAGCAAGCCTGGAATCCCCTTTGGCCCTGGCTCGGGCCGGCTTGTGTCGTACTGGGATACAACTCCGCAACAGGCGATCCGGCCGTTGACGTTCAGGCGAAAAAGCGCGGCGCCCAATATGGGGCCACCAGTGTTATCGAAATACACGTCTACGCCGTTGGGCGTTGCTTCCTTCAAGAGCGCTCTAAAGTCAGCTGACTTGTAGTTGACTGCGGCGTGGAAGCCTAGTTGCTCGATTAGCGTTGAATTTTTTCCATCATCCCCAGCCACAGCCACTACCTGACAGCCGTGGATACGGGCCATTTGCCCAACCAAATGACCGACCGACCCTGCCGCTGCAGACACCATCACTGTCTCACCCGCACTAGGCTGACCCACGTCGAACAAACCGAAATAAGCTGTGAGTCCATTCACTCCAAGAGGTCCCAAGTAATGAATCGGATCGTCCTGCGGGTCGATGACTGAGAGTGTTGTGCCTTTGTGGACGGAATACTGTTGCCAGCCTGTTGGCCCGAGCACGGCATCCCCCTCTTTAAACACTGGGTCCTTTGATGCAACCACATGACCAACGCCCGTTCCATTCATGACAATGCCTGTTTTGGGCGCACCCGCATAACTCGCCGATCCCTGCAATCCTGCGCGTGTGCCAGCAGTGATCGCAAAGGCCTCCGTTTGTACCAAAACCTCCCCTTCCGACGGCTCATCAATGACGCCGTCAACCAGCTCGTAATGGTCTTCGTTCAATTTGTCCTCGGGGAGCGCTTTAATCAGTACTTGTGTGTTCCTTCGCATGGTTTTCTAGTCTCGAGAAGCCTTGAGTGAAGGGTGCGGGAGATCGATTGGACTTGCAAGTGCACGCCCCGATTAGTTGGTGACCCTGAGATTGACTGCTCTGACATGACACTTCGGTTATTATCGATGGCACTCAATTGGTCCGATGATTATGAAACGCACACTCTGCATCATTGCATTTGCTCTGCTGGCGGGCGGTTGTAACCCAGAACCGAGCCATCAAGCTTCTGTTTCCTCTGCCCAAAACCAGGCAACGAATCCTTGGACCAAAGGCGCCATGGTCACTGCGGCCAATCCTTATGCCGCCGATGCTGGCATCGCCATGCTGGAAGCAGGTGGAAACGCGGTAGATGCAGCCATTGCGACCCATTTGGTGCTTGGCTTGGTTGAGCCTCAGAGCTCAGGGCTTGGCGGCGGCGCATTCCTGCTTCACTTTGACTATGCCACCAAAGCGATGACCTTTTTTGATGGTCGCGAGACGGCGCCTGCTGGCGCCAAAGTTGACATGTTTATGGGCGAAGACGGCGCCCTGGGATTTTTTGAGGCGGTCCAGTCTGGTCATGCAGTAGGTGCGCCTGGGGTGGTGCGGCTCTACGAGATGGTCCATGAGCGCCACGGAGCACTGCCCTGGGCTAACTTATTCGAGCCAGCACTTCGGCTCGCGCGCGACGGCTTCGTGGTTTCGCCGCGGCTCGCGAACTACTTACCGTTCATGGCAGAGCGTACACGTCTTGCGGTCAATCCTGGAACAAGAGACTACTTTTACCCTGATGGGCAGCCTCTTCAAGCGGGTCAACGATTAAAGAATCCAGAGTATGCTGAAACTCTTGAGCGACTTGCCAGCGAAGGAGCAGATGCGTTTTACACTGGAGATATTGCCGAGGCGATCGTCGCCGCTACCCGCCTTGCGCCAAGACCGGGCACACTGACGCTAGCCGATCTTGCTGGATACCAAGCCGTCGAACGTCCTGTGATTTGTGGGCCCTTTCGCGACCTTAAAATCTGCACCACCACACCTCCCTCATCCGGCGGCGCACAAATCATGATTGCAAGCCTTTACGATCACTTGCTGCCCGAGGCTCCAACCCAAATGGATCGTGTTCAAGCGTTTGTGGACGCGCAGCGACTGGCTTACGCAGACCGCGATCATTACTTCGGCGACCCTGATGAGGTGGATATTCCGCTCGACGCGTTGATGAATCCTGCCTATCTGCGCGAGCGCGCGAAGGAGCGATTCGCCCCTGACGCAATACCGACTCCGGGCGACCCCTCACCTTTTGTTTTCTCACCTGCGCTCGTCTCAAATTTCGGGCCTGACACGACAAAAGAGGCCTCTGGGACAACGCATCTCTCGATCATTGACGCAGCGGGCAACGCAGTGTCTATGACCGCGACCGTTGAGGGTGCTTTTGGCTCCCAACGCTGGGCCAAAGGCTTTGTGTTAAATAATGAAATGACAGATTTCGCAAGGGCGGTGCCTGAGTCCGGTGAGCGACCCGCAAATGCAGTGGCCCCGAACCGGCGTCCGCGATCCAGCATGTCGCCCACCATGGTAGTCAATAGTGATGACGAATTGACGCTAATCACAGGTTCTCCCGGAGGCAATTCTATCCCCGCTTACGTCGCAAAGACGTTGATCGGTATCGTTGACTGGGGACTAACGGCCCAAGATGCGGCTGACGCGCCGAATCTCATCGCTCGCGGCGAGCGCGTTCGTGTCGAAGTGGGAGAGCCAGGCGGCCAGGAAATTGCTGACGCGTTGATCGCAAAAGGATACAACGTGCGCGAAAGAGAGGGCGAGAATTCAGGTCTACATCTGATTCGAATCACGGAAGAGGGTTTAGATGGCGCCGCAGACAAGCGCCGCGAGGGAGTGGTCCGCTCATTACCCGAGACCACCGGCGGAGAGTAACGACTCGCGCCTACAAGACGCCCTGCGAACACTCGAACGCGACCTCAAGAGTGGGCTTTGGGGCTATGGTACAGTCACATTGGATACGAGAGACGCTGAGTGGCTTATGCCCGCCGCTAGCGGCCGCAATAGAGGCTGCTATTCAGTGAAGCGTAAAGTCAGGGGTGTCCCTAGCCAATCGCTAGAAGAGAAATGACGGGGCCGTGCTTCAACTGTGCGACGGGCCTAACTAACCATCCAGTCTATTCACTTGCACATATCACCAACCAATGTAGGAGACCATCATGCGACGAGCCGCCATTGTTTCACCGATTCGAACGGGTGTCGGAAAATATCTGGGCTCACTCTCGTCATTGAATGCTGAGGATCTCGCTGCCATCGTCATCAAAGACCTAGTCAATCGAACTGGTATCAACCCAACGCTTATAGAAGAAGTCGTCTTTGCCCAGGGTTACCCCAGCGGTGAGGCACCTTGTATCGGCAGGTGGGCTGCACTAGCGGCAAATCTCCCCCTCGAAGTGTCGGGGACACAAGTCGATCGACGTTGCGGCAGTGGCGTCCAAGCGATTGCGAACGCTGCCATGATGGTGCAGACCGGTGTTGCAGACGTTGTCATCGCTGGCGGTGCGGAGAGCATGAGCAACGTCGAGTACTACACGACCAGTATGCGACAAGGGCAAAAAGGCGGTGCTGTGACCCTCCACGATCGACTAGAGCGAGGCAGAGTTCGCTCTCAGCCTGCGGCTCGATTCGGGCATATCAGCGGGATGATTGAGACCGCAGAGAACCTAGCCACCGAGTATCAAATCAGTCGAGAAGAAGCAGACGCGTTTGCTTGCCACTCACAAGCGCGTGCAGCGGCCGCTTGGAGCGAAAACAAGTTCGCGGACCATTTAGTGGCAATCGATATCCCGCAACGTAAAGGCGACCCTGTAAGATTCGCCGAGGATGAGGGAGTGCGCGGTGATACTACGCTAGAGAGTCTTGGCAAGCTTCGGTCCATTACCGGCGATGGCATCGTCACAGCCGGCAACGCTTCACAACAAAATGATGCTGCCGCTGCTTGCTTGGTCGTCGCAGAAGACCGCCTCGAGTCTCTCGGCCTCACCCCCTCGGCTTACCTTGTAGGTTGGGCAGCCAGTGGCTGCCATCCCGCCACAATGGGTATTGGACCTGTACCTGCGGTCAAAAAATTGTTCGATCGAACCGGGCTGAGCTTCTCCGATATGGACCTTGTCGAACTCAACGAGGCCTTCGCGTGCCAAGTCCTAGCCGTATTGAAGGGCTGGGGCTGGAGTGATCCTGACAAACTAAACGTCAACGGATCCGGTATCTCGCTTGGCCACCCCATTGGCGCAACGGGCGGACGGATTCTTGCCGACATGCTAGCGGAATTACATCAAAGAGAAGGTAGGTACGCCCTTGAGACCATGTGCATTGGCGGCGGGCAAGGTATTGCCGCTATTTTTGAGCGTGCCGCGTAACATAAGGGGTGTTCTGCTCTAAGGCGAGCCATCGGTTAGCTCGAAATGGCAAGGCCTGATGGCCGGCCTGAGTCTTGTGACCTAACGACCGCAGGGATCTTCGCGCGACTTGTTGAGACCTGCGAACGGGTGAGACACTCTAGCAACGAAAGCGGATCAGCGGAGAGGCAGACTCTAGCCCTCACGGCGACGCTGTACCCGCTTTCCTGCAACATTTTGAAGGAGTACCAGTCATGACACTCTCGAAAGCTCTCCTCTCTGACTTAAAAGCAGAGTTGTCATCCGACATCTTCTTATTTGATGAGGATGTGCATTCGAGGATGGCTGGCATTTGGCGCGATGACACGATTCAGGCAAGCGTACTACTTCGCCCAAAAACAACCGAAGAAACCAGCAAGGCACTTCGAATTTGTCACGCTCACGGCCAATCAGTCGTAACGCACGGCGGTCTAACCGGTCTCGTTGAGGGCGCCATCACCCAGCCCCACGACCTCGTACTCTCTACGGAACGAATGAATCAGATCGAAGAGGTCTCCCCGCTCGAGCGCACGATCACCGCGCAAGCGGGTGTCGTTCTCCAGACACTGCAGGAAACTGCGGCGAACGCTGGGTTGATGTTCCCCCTGGATCTCGGTGGACGAGGCTCGTGCACCGTTGGCGGGAATATCTCGACCAATGCAGGAGGCAACCGTGTGATTCGCTACGGAATGATGCGAGACATGGTCTTAGGCCTCGAAGCCGTACTCGCCGATGGCACTGTAATCTCAGCTATGAACCATATGATCAAAAATAACGCCGGTTACGACCTCAAACAGTGGTTTATTGGCACAGAGGGCACGCTGGGCGTCGTGACCCGAGCGGTGCTTCGCTGCCGAGAGGCATTGAATGAGGCGCCGACACTCCTTATTGGCCTTCAAGACTTTGATCAGCTCTCGAAGTTTCTAAAACACGCTGACCGCTCGCTGCGCGGACATCTCTCGGCGTTTGAGGTGATGTGGCAAAACTACTATCGACTGGTGACTGATGACACCGCAGGGAACGCGGCACCTCTCAGCCGGGATTACCCGCTCTACGTGCTTGTCGAAGCCCTTGGGGCTGAGGAGCAGACCGCACTGGATTTGCTCGAGAGCGCACTTAATGAGCAACTGATTGAGGACGCTGTGATCGCTCAAAGTGAGGCCCAGCGGCAGTCATTGTGGGCATTGCGGGACGATGTAGCCCAAACCTTTCGGCATGGTCCGGTGTTTCTCTTTGATGTCAGTCTGCGGCTGCCCGACATGGCGACCTACGTAGACAATGTGAATGCAGGTCTAAAGGTTAGATTTGGCGAGTTTCACAACTACACGCTTGGGCACGTGGGCGATGGCAACATTCATTTTGCTGTCGCTGTTGGCGACGGCGGTGAATCTGCGAGGCAAGCCGTGGAAGAAGCGGTTTACTCGCCGCTTCAGCCCATAGGGGGTTCCGTCTCAGCCGAGCACGGCATTGGTCTTGAAAAAAAGCCTTATCTCCACCTAGCAAGATCTGAGTCTGAGATCACGCTCATGCGGCAAATGAAGCTCGCGCTTGACCCGAAGGGCATTCTCAACCCGGGGAAAGTGGTTTAACCTGCTTACCGCTTCACAATATCTGCAGCGGCCTCTTAAAAAATTACTGTATCAAATCAAAGGATGGCTATTCCCTCGACCTCGGCTCGCGCTATAAACCGGAGATCTAAGGGTTTGGATGTACTAATCAGCTAGCCAGCTAATGCACTTTCTGAAATTGAATGGGTCTTACCCGCTCACGCCTCAAGACACCAGCGCCTGCGGATCGAGCGAAGGAATGCAAGACTGGCTCGACTGGTGAGCGTGTCCTGATAAAGCTCGATCAAATACTGTCGTCCACGACGAAAATACCAGGCTGAATCTCAGACTCAAACAGCGACTCGACAAGTGACTGGCGGCGAGCCTGAACGGCCCCTTGATTGACATAGCCCTTGTCGGTGACCTCGCCCTCACCAATACTCGCAGGAGCTGTCATCACTGCGAACCGCTCCACACGCTGTGATGACGCAGGGTTGGCCGCGTTGTGGGCCATAATCGCCTGCCGTATTGAACTCGCTGTCTCCTCATCGACATTGAAGGGCTCTGACGGGTCCGCAGCCTCATCCGATTCACAATTTAACCAAATTAAGATTGCAATAAAGGATTGGTTAAGCCCACAGACCACAACGTCTCTCACCATGGGCGCCAGCGCCGCCACGAGCTGCGCCCGCAGGGTACCTGCAGAAACCCAAGTCCCTGTCATTAACTTGAACTGCTCCGCAATACGTCCAGCAAACCGTAGCCCTGCCTCCGGGTGATCTGGATTCGCAAAAGTCACCGCATCGCCCATTTTGAAAAAACCTTCCTCGTCAAACGCCTCTCGGGTTTGCTCTGGTTCATTTAAATACCCAGGCGTAACGCCAAGCGAGCGAACCCTGACCTCATACCGGTCACCCACTGGCACCAGTTTGAAAGTTGATCCCGGCATCGGTAATCCAACAACGGTCTGGTCCTCACAGGGCCAGTATCGGGACAAGCCGAGCGCGACCTCAGTAGACATGAGACTCGTGCTCATGGTTTTACGCTGACCTTGGTATTGAAAGAGCAGGGCTTGCAATCGCTCGTAGGTGGATGTGGGCATGGCGGCACTGCCGTACTGCAAGCTAGTCACTGTTGAAAAAAAACGGGCTGCGAGCGCATCATCTGATTCGAGCGCTGCAACCAGCATACTCCAGCCAAGTGGCGCACCTGCGTAGCTAGTTGGGGAGACCACCCTAAGGTTAGCGAGCGTTTTCTCATACTCGACTGGGGTGGGCTTACCATCATCGAGATAGATGGTGCCTCCTTGGCTGACGATACCATAGAGGCGCATTTGACCCGCCCCAACATGAGACCAAGGCATCCAGTCGAGGACTACGGGGGTATTATCCGGATCGATATCACCTAGTGCTCTCTGGCCGGCGACCAAACCACAAATCATGCCGTGCGTGTGAATTACACCCTTTGGCATGCCTGTGGAGCCAGAGGTGAACATATATTTGGCAACCGTGTCATGCGTCAATGCTTGAATTGCACTTGCGACCGCAGCGTTCTTAACTTGCCGAGTGATTGCGTTGAGCGGTTTAACCGGTTTACCTGCCAAGCGCCCTTCATCCACCGACCAGCATTCGACATCTTCCAGAGAAATATCTGTCCCAACGACCGCCGCCTCAATCGCCTTAGGATTCTCCGCAAAGAGAAAGGCTGGCTGCGTTTTATTGAACACCGCTTCAAATTTTGGAAACGCTGCCGCAACGGAGGTGTAACTAGTACTCACAGGTACCACCGGCACACCCGCATAGCACGCCCCCATCTGGACAACAAAATGCGCTCTCGATGCACCCGAAAGGATCATGACAGGCTGATCAACACCAGCCTCTTGATCAATCAAGTAAGTGGCGATGCCCATCGCCTGCTGGTGTGCCTCGCCATAGGTCACCGGCTCAAATTGCCCCGCCGCATTCTTCTCCACAATGATAGGGCGATCAGGGTTTCTCCTCGCTTGCTCAGTCATCAAAGTGGCAAGGTTAATGGGAACCTCTCCTAACGCATAACCAGACGTCAGTATGAGTTCACCATTACTACGGCGGATTACCTCTACCTTCGGTGCTAAGGATTGCATCCTACTCCTCCAACCTCGCCTGCGGCCTTAAAGCGCTGTCTTATCGTGCTCATCTCGACCTTCTCCCTTCGGACCTAAAGTAGTGATTTGATCACTGTCGATCAAGCGGCTAACAGTAAATTCAAACGACTAGCGGCCACGCGTTTCCTCACGAGAGAGCCTTCTATTTTTGGATTTTTTCACTCCAAGGTTTTCACACCATTTCGCCTCATAGCTTGCGAGTTAACTCGGTTAGATCCCACATCATTGGGGCGATCATTTCCTTTTCTGAAAACAAAGTTTCCGAGAGAGATTCGAACCAATCAGAATCTCGAGACGAGGAAAAATTCGAGGCAAAAAAAAC
>MDTE01125100.1_pt1 | contig 15659 bp, 11 predicted proteins | sample 811231 | NCBI WGS metagenome assembly MDTE01 (sample SAMN05326651, study PRJNA326480) | marine metagenome | isolation source: seawater | place: Indian Ocean: Red Sea | collected 2010
CCACAGCTCGTCAGAACCGGGCACTCGTGCCCCGTATGTCTGTTCGACACCGAATTGCTCCTGGTTCAACGAGCTGTTGTTATTGATGACGGTCACCGTATTGATCCCAGAACGAAGGGCCGTATCCAGTTCGGTCAGGTGGTAATAGACACCTCCATCCCCGGTAAAACAAATGACCGGGCGGTCGGGTGCAGCGCACTTGGCCCCAATTGCTGCCGGAATGCCCCAGCCCAGTGACCCGGCACACCGGATGAACGACTGACCGGAGTGCTTGAGATCCAGCATCGTGCCGGTCCACACCCCTGCGTGACCGGTGTCCGAGACGAGAATGGCATCCGAGGGCAGTGTCTCGGACAGTTCCTTGCAGAGCCGTTCCGGACGCATCGGCAGATCATCAGAGTTGACCAACGGCGCGACTTCCTCTCGCCACTCTCTGATCAGTTGGTGAACTCTATCCAGCCATTCCGTGCGTGGCTCGCCGCTTTCGCACTCTTCAAGCATCTTCCGCAACGTCGCCCGGGCGTCACCCTGCATTCCCAGCCGGACCGGATACGAGCGCCCCAGTTCGGCCGCATTGATGTCAACCTGTATCACCGTCGTGCCTGCCGGTGGAATTCGCCAATCGTGGGTCAACTGCCCACCGGTGTGACTGCCGACGAAGAACACGAGATCGGATTCACAGACGATCTTGTTCGCACAGGAACGCGAGTAGTTGCCCGGCACGCCAACAGCCAACGGGTGGTCGGCAGAAATCGCGGCCTTTGCATTCATCGCGGTGGCCACGGGAATCGAAAGCTTCTCGGCCAGTGCCACCAGGTCGGCCTGTGCCTGCGATGCGGTGACACCGCCTCCGGCGACGATCACCGGCCGCGTGGCCGACGACAGAAGGCCCAGGGCTTCCCGGACCAGCTCGAGTTCGGGTTCGGGACGGAACGGGGGCACACGGGTGAACGGCTGCTCGACGATCAGTTCCAGGTCGGCCTCCTCGTTGGCGACCACGGTGCCATCAATGCCATGAAGGTCCAGGTGAGTTGGACCGGGAGTCCCGGTGGTCGCTTCGCGGAAGGCCTGGCGAAGAAAAAAGGGCAGTTCCCTGGCCGAAGTGACCTGGGAGTGGAACTTCGTCACCGCCTCGAAGGGTCCACGATGATCGATTTCCTGGTAGGCATGCCGGTGTTGCTTGATCTGTTCCAGCCGACCGGTGATGGCAACGACAGGAGAGCAGGCCAGCCGGGCGTCCTGCAATCCCGCCGCCAGATTGGCCGCCCCGACCGACTGGGCCATGCACACGGACGGTCGGTGCCCGACACGCGCAAAGCCATCGGCCATGTACGCGGCCCCTTTTTCACTGTGACACATGACCCGCCGGATGCCCAACTGCTCACAATCTCGCAGCACCGGATTCAGCACGTAGGGCATGACAAACAGGTGCGTGACGCCGTACCCCTTGAAGGTCTCGCTCATGAACCGGCTGCCAGACATTTGCGGCATGATTCAATCTCCTGGACTCGATGATCATCGCCCGCCGACCAGCAGGACGCGTCGTCCTCTCCGACACGGGTGGCCCTGGGGTTTCTGTCAACACCCGTGGACAAGCTCTCCGTCAGGTTCTACACCAACCTCTTCATTGTCGATACCATCAGGACGCGTGCTGGACGACGACGTCACGGGTCGCACCGCCATCGGATCGGAGACGAGAACATGAAGACACTTCGGCCATCCCTCATCGCCGTCTCGCTCAGCCTGCTGGCATCTCTCGACGCCTTCGCCGCGAAGCCCGCTCCCAAGAAAGTCCTCAACAACCTGGTGACCGAGTTCGTGAATGCCCGCGACCACGGGTTGCTGAAAGAGAAGACCATCCGTTTTGAAGCACCGAAAACGGGATGGTTCCACATTTCTGTCACGGGCCCGGCCACGATTCAACTGGACAAAGAAGCCCGGCCCTTGTGCGACGGCAACAAGACAAGCCAACCGCCGGAAGCGATGCGTCATCTCGCGGCCGGCCCACACAGACTGTCAATCACAGGTCAACCGTCAGAATTGACCGTCCGGAAAATCCCGGTGCTACAGCATGCGTTTTATCACGCGGGGGACATGTGGAACCTGAAGCATGGTCCGTTCGACGACTGGACATTTCTCAAGCGGCACGTCCTGCCCAACATCAACGTCATCCTCAGCGGTGGTGCCGGGAACCCACCCGGATTTGCGGAATCGAAAAAGAACGGCCTGCGGTGGATCAGCAATGCAGCCGGCACAGCCCACTTCGCACGAGAGGATCATCTGCGGGAATGGAAACAGTTGGGACGCCACTGGCTGACGAGCGCCATCAACCCATTTCGAACACGCCAGGATGTGACGGTCGACGAGGCGTACAAGACATGGTCCCAGGCCGTTGGACTCAACCATCCGCTGATGGACGGAATCATCGTCGATGAATTCGGTGGAGGTGACCAACCGAAGTACGGAGCGTTCAGCAAGGCTGTCGAGAGGATCTACGCCAATCCGAAATTCCAGGGAAAGACCTATTCCCCGTATTCCTACGGAAGCGGCATCCTCAGCAATGACCTGAGTCGCGACTTCGCTCGTGCCGCGGCCAAGGGGGGAGGGCATGTCTGTATCGAACGCTACCTTGTCGAACAGCCCACACGCAAAGCCGCCGAAAAGCACATCCACGAACAGTTTCACTCCGAGTGGAACATCCCTCGATTTGACCAGGATTTTCCGGGAGTCGTGCGCCGCACCGTCATGGTCCTGGGCTACATGTCGGCAGTCGGCGAATCTCTGAATGTCGATCCGGGGATCGACTTCAAGGTGCACATGGACCTGCAGATGCACGCGCTGGCCACCAAGCCGGCCTACGCCGGACTGGCCGGACTGCAGCAATACACGTGCAGTTACGCCGACGAAGAAACCATCCGTTGGGCCAGCCGTCTCTTTCGGCATTACGCCATCGAGGGAAAAACAAACCTGCTCTCCAATGAATTTGGGTACCGCTACAGGTTGACCCACATCCAGAATCCGGACTTCGCGGATTCGACTACCGGCTGGAACACACAGCCCGCGGACAAGAACACCCTGGCGGCGCGAACCCACCCTGAATACGGCTACCTCCAGTTTCGTTACAACCGCGATGGCAAAGGCGACAGTTTCCTCTGGACCAAGCGCAGCGCGAAACAGGCCAACGTCTTCAGCCAGCAGATCAGGAACCTGGTACCCGGAAGACTTTATTCCCTGAAAATGGTAACCGCCGACCACCGTGATCTTGTGCAGCAGCAACAGGCCAAGCGGCTACACGCGGTTTCCATCCGGATCAAGAACGTGGAGCTGTTGCCGGGTGAGAAAAAGTCCTTTCAGACGCTCTTCACCAATCACTACGCTCGCCCGGTCGGCGAATTCAAGGGCAACAAGTCGTTCTACATGAACTACCACTGGCGCGTCTTTCGTGCGAAGCAGGCCACGGCGCAACTCACCGTCACCGACTGGAAAGACGACACCACGCCCGGAGGACCTGTCGGTCAGGAACTGATGTTCAACTTCATTGAAGTTCAGCCCTACTTCGGGGAGTGAGTCGCAACCGATCCCATCCCGTTGAGGACGGCGGATCCCGTGACAGCCTCAGGACGGGAATCTGGCTGCCTAGGCTGGTGAGTCGATGACTCGTCGCATGCGATTGACGAGCCGGTCAATCCCCGATCCCAGGAACTCCTTCTTCCGCTCGCCGTTGACGTAGACCAGCGTATAGGGCAGATCCTTGATGTCAGCCAGCCACGGGTTTTCCTTCTTGAAGGCCCCCAGCCCACCACGATCCAGTTCGAGCTTGCCGAACCGCACTTCGGACCATTCCGTGTCATCGGCGAGGAAGGACTTGAGCTCCTGGGTCCACGCAGCGCATGCATCACAGTCGGACTTTCCGAGCATGAGCACTGCGGCTGGTGAACCGAGAAACTCTCGCCACGTCTCGCGATCAAGTAATTCCAGGTTGTTCATGATCGCTATGCCACAAAGTCGTCGCCCTTCGACCAATCCGCACCACACAGTCCGCCGCTCTGCAACGCCTGGACCGTCCGCAACACCTCCTGCGGACTCCGACCGGCACTCAGGTCGGTGACGGTAGCCGAACGAACCGTTCCCTCGTCATCGATGATGATCGTGCCACGGAAGGAGACTCCCAGGTCTTCCTTCAGCACACCGAACGCCTTGCTGACGGCATGGTTGGTATCAGCAAGAATGGGATGCGTGATCTCGTTCTCGAAAACCTCGCGGTCGGCAAACCACGCATTGTGGCTGAAAAAGGAATCGGTGCTCACGCCGATCAACGCAACGTTGTCGTCCTCAAAATCTTCCAACAACTGCTGGAAACCTGTGATTTCGGTGGGTCATATGAACGTAAAATCGAGCGGGTAGAAGTACAGAACGCACCACTTCCCCTTGATGTCTTCGCTGCTGAGCTCTTTCTGCTCCCCGTTATGGTAGGCAGCTGCTGCCCACTCGGGGGCGGGTTGGCCAACAAGACTCATGTGTTTCTCCTTCGGTGATTCCGGAAACAATTGAAGTCCGCCGATCGGGCTGAATCGTCCACTTGCCCACTGCCAGCGGCAACCGATGAACCTCTCCGAACTCCGGAAGCCGATGGCGCGACGCACTGCTGGACCGCGTCGCAGGGGGGCAACTATGTCCATGATAGTGTTCTTAGTCAAGACGCCGGGGTACAACGAGACACACGGCACACCAACTGTCCATTGGAATGACATCGCACCACTGCAGAACCGAGGGTTCTCGGTCTCCTCTCCGATCGAGTCCTCAGCATGACACAGTCTCTCGCCCGTCAGCCGTCCAGCCCGCGTGAAGATTCGGCCACTCCAAGTTCGTGGCCGAACCGACATCGGGCGCTCGAATGTCCATCTGCAGAGTTTCGGTTCAGGACATGTCAGTGGACGTCCGGCCTGCTTGTGGTCCTGGCGGCAACGGCGACGGCAGCCGATCGAGCCGAACACCCCAAGTCAAACAAGCCGCTTCACTACGACTTTGGCAGCGAGTCGATTGCAGCGGCCCAGGAGTACGTTCGGGTCGCCGCCGGGGACCTGTACTCGAAGAAACGCGGATTTGGGCTGGTGCCCAGTTCGCCAAGGGAAGAACGCGGAACACGTCACAGACGAATTGCACAGGACCGACGGCTGGACACGTTTGTGTTCGACGATGGCGGCACACGATTCGACCACGATCTCCCCAACGGAACTTACTATGTATCCTTGGCCACCGGCGACGCCGCCTATCCGTCCGAAACAGCCGTGACGCTCAACGGTGTCTCGCTGCAGTTGACGACCCAAACACAGCGAGGCCAATTCGTACGTGTCGACGGGGCCAAGGTCCGCGTGACCAACGGGAAGCTCTGCGTCGAGATCGGCGGCTGGGGACAGCTGTGCTACCTGGACATCATCCCGGTCGACAGTCCGTCGGCCGGGGGATTGAGAAACTCCGAGAAGACCAGGCAACTGGTCACGAAGTTGCAGGCCGTCCCCATCCCCCCAAGGAAGACCGACGCTGACAACCAGGGCACCTGGTTCTGCATCGGACCATGGCACTTTCCCGAATCCGGAATCTGGATCTACCCGACATTTCCCGATGACCTGAAATCGGGACCTGACGCGATCCGGCATGGATGGGGCCTGTATCTGCATCTACCCGACAAGAACAACCCGGCTCCCAAGGGATACTCGGCTCGCGTCGATCTGATCGAGGAAACTCAACGGGGCACGTTGCCGGCACGGAAACGCACACTCTTCCGGAACCGCAAAATCGACCTGTCTTTCCGCCGAGTGTTTCAGACTCGCCCAGATCACCATCACGCCTTCGAGGCCCTCGCCCAAATTGTCGAGCCATTCCAGGACCGCCTGAAACGATCCTCCGACGTGACGTACTCCCTTTCGGTCCGCGTGGTGGATCGCGAAGAACAACTCGTCAAGTCACATGCCATCCGCTTCGCCAATCGCCCCACGTATCTGCTCGCGAACATCGATTTGCCAAAACGAGGGATAGACGTCGGCCCGCTCGGCACTCGCTCGAAGGTGAACATCGGAGACCTGTCCGGTGATGGGCGGTGTGACTTCCTGTTCTGTATCAGTGCCGGATTCAAGGTGGCTTACGACGGGTCGGGACGGGTGCTCTGGAAATACGACCAGCCCGGTGAACCATGGGTCTACAATTCCGTGTCCACGCGTGTCTTTGATATTGATGGAGACGGACCAGCCGAGGTGATTTGCCTGCAGAATGGCCAACTGCGGATCCTGGACGGGCGTAACGGGAAGGTCAGACGTTCCACCCGATGGCCCGGCGTGACGCCACGGACCACCTCAATAGAAGCCCGGATTTTCTTTGCCAACCTGAGAGGAACCGGCGTCAGGGACATCGTGATTCTCACCGGAACCGGCAACCACCCCGGTGTGTCGGTCAGCGCGTTCACCGGCGACCTGAAACATCTGTGGAACGCCACCGGATTCTTTGAAGATGGCGGTGTCGGATCGCACTGTCTGAATGTCGCCGACGTCGACAACGACGGAAAGGACGAAGTCGCTTTCGGCACGACAATGCTCGACCACGATGGCAAGGTGCTCTGGCGATTGCCCTATGCACCTCTGTTCAACCGGGGCGGTGGAGACTCCGACCACGTCGACGAAGCCGAAATCGGTGACGTGGATGGTGATGGACGTCTGGAAATCTTCTATGCCAGCGGCACATTGCTGGACGCCCGAAGTGGCAAGCCGCACCTCACCAGGCTTCCTGCAGTGACAAACGGCCAGTGGGTACGCATCGAGAGAGTGCGCCCCGACCAGCCCGGCAGACAATTGCTGATCGCCAACAAGTGGGCCGCCCCCCGGCTGTTCAACATGGACGGAAAACAACTCGAATGGCCGTTCCCGTTTGCGAGCTGGGATCTTCTGGACTGGGACGGCGATGGGCAAACCGAGACCATGGGGGGCGGACTGATCTGTGATCGACGCGGGGTGGTCGTGGGTGTCTGCGACCCGCACTGGACAATGCCCCAGTACGGAGACATCACCGGAAACGGCCGTGAAGAAGCTGTCCCCTGGTGCCTGGATGTGCACGGCAAACGGATCCGGGTGTTCAGTTCGGCTCCACTGCCCCCGAAACGCTTTGCTCCGCTGTCCATCAGGCGTCGGCACTACAATTTTCGAGATTGACTCAGCTAACCGGGCCAGGTCTAGACGGCCTCTCCACGACACCGCCGGCGGGCCCCACGACCGCCAACACTGCCAGCGACACGTCCCGGCTATGCTACGACGCTGACCGATCGGTTTTCCGGATCGCGTGAAGGCTGCGGCTCACGAATCACGGCAACCGCACACAACACGCGATTGCCGAGCTGTTTCAGTCCGCACGTCTAACGAGACAGGCGGCCACCGACAAACCGAAACGAATAGAGATCGGCGTCTTTGACCTCGAATCGCACCCTGATCGGCTTGGCAGAAAAAGGACCGATTCCGTCCGTATTCCAAGTGACGAACTTCGCGATCTCATCCCCCTCAAGCGGATCACAATCCTTCGCCGAAAAATTGGTCAGTGGGCGACCGTCGGCGTGCTGGATCTCGACCCGCACGTGACCGCCGGGACGGGCCACGTAGTTGATCTGCAACTTTCCACCGGCGACTGACAATGGACGTGTGATGAGATGTCCACCCCGCTTGCCTCCGCGTAAAGCCACGAAACCGTCAACACGGTACGTGAAACGCCGCAGCCGGGTGTCGGTCCCCGACAGGTAAGATTCGGAGGCGTAAACGGAATACTCACGGTCGTTGCCGGGCGTCGGCACCAGGCCCCAGGCCATGTAGTTGCTACGGTTGCCCTTCCGATCCTTCGGAGCGTCCTCGGGAATCACCGGCTTGTCCCATCGCTTGAATTTCCGGCCGTCGCGGCTGGCCATCAGGATCGGCTCCACACGGCTGCCCTGGTCGGGCAGCAACCGGGTCGGAAAGCCTATCAGGATCTGCGGCGCGCGGGGGCACGACATCACCGCATTGGTGTAGAGGTGCTGCTCGCCGATGTCGTCGGTGTACTCAATCAGTTGTGGCTCGCTCCAGCTTGTCCAGTTCAGGAAGTTCTTCGACGTACCGGTCATGATGGACCGAAACCCTCCGTAGGCCGGCCGGCCGCCCACGACAATCTCCCCACCCGGCTTCCGCAGAACGCGGACGCGGTGGTACTCGCGGTAAACCCCCGCATACGGATCCCAGAATGCCGCGTTCTGGGAATCAAAATCCCCCTTGGTGATCAGCGGACCGTCGCTGATTGTCCACCGAATGCCGTCGGGCGACTTGTAGGCAAAGACAGTCATTTCTCCTTGCGCAGCGTAGTGCGGCCGGCCGGTCCTGTGGACCTGGGAAAGAGCCTTGTAGCGAGCGTCGGGGCGGCAGTTCGGACTGGTGTCCTTGAAGGGCGTGAAACAGTGAGAACCGGCACCGTCCCAGACGATGTTGTTCTGTTTGGAGCCCCCGAACTCGATCAGCCCCAGCTTCGGCTTCGTCCAGTGGATGGCGTCTCGGCTCTCGGCGTAGCAGACCACCTGGCGATGAGTCTGATCGCGGCGTTTGCGGTTGTAGTTCGAACCACGGTAGTACATTCGGAAAAGGGCCTTTCCGGAGGCGTCCGTGTCGGCAAACACCGTGTAGTAGGCACACGTGTTTCCCTCCCACGGCTTGCTGGTGACCACCGCCACGTCCCGCGGCACCGGTTGCTGCAGGTCGAGCCGCGCATCACCTTCAATCTTCCCGATGACGTGGTCATCCACGAACAGTTCACGATGCGAACCAATGTCGATCGGCTCGGCGGCCAGCGAGACAACAGAGACACTGCCAATCACACAAACGATCGGCAAGATTTTGCACGAGAACATATCCAGCATGTCTTTGATCCTAAAGCTTCTCCTGATTCCGCACCGGTACTATGAGACGGCCGGACGATCATGACAACTGCGGCAGCGTGTCTGCCGCTCCGCAAACGACTCAACAGATGGCCGAAAACCGGCATCGGGTGGCCGCCCAGCCGGGTTGCACAACGCATCAACGATGGCTCAAGATGATTCGCGTTGAACCCCACCTGCAGATGGCAGTCACACGACGACAACTGATCAGACTCGGCCACACTGCAGCACAACGTTCCTTTTTCTCGTGAAAACACTCTCTCCTCGAAGGACATCACCCATGAAACACCTCATTCCGACTGCTGCATTGACGACCTGCTGCCTGGCTGGACTGCTGGTCATCTCCTCCACCAGCCAGCCCGCGACCGCACGGGCTGGAGACGATGACAGCAAGCCCCAGACACGGGCCGACTTCCAGAAATACTGTTCCGTCAACGAAGGACGTTGGATTGGTAACGTCACATGGGTCACCGACTGGCCCGGCTTCGGCAAGAAGGGTGACAAGATCACCGCATACTTCGAAGCCCGAAAGTCAGAGGATGGCAACGCGGTAATCACCAGGTTCCTGGGAGGTCCCGGCTCTGAAACCGGCCTGGTCTTTTACGATCCGGCAGCCAAGAAGATCCGTTCGGTCACGGTCAGTTCAGGAGGCACTGTCTTTCGGGCCACGCTGACACCCGTCGGTGACAATTGGCGTCAACACGTCGATGTCACACTTCCTGACGGAACGAAAGGGAAGATCCGCCTCGATTTCATTTATGCCAACGGAGGCAACAATCTGACCATTCACATCAACGGCAGACTTGGCGATGAGGTAATCAAAGACCAGAAGGACATCTGGCGCCGCGTTCGCTCGCCTCAATCGAAGTAGCCGTCACACAGCAAACACGGACCCAGGTCTCAAGCCTCAGTGAGAAGAGAGCCCAGCCGGGTCATTGAGGGCTTTTCAGCTCACCGCACGTCCTCGTCGGGGCCGCGCTGTGTCGGCTTTGGTGTTCTGAGTTGTCCGCTGCGGGCCGCGACCGACTCAGCCCCCCCCATTTGCGAGGTAGGCCTCGGCCATCAGCATGCCAGCAGACAATGACACATGGGAACCAACCCGACCATGACCAAAACTCCAATCCTGACAATTGCAGCCCTCTCCCTGCTGGTTCTTTTGTCCGCTAGCACATCAGCTGGTGAACCACTTGAACTGAGTGCCCGGATAACACGAGTCGATGCCTGCGGTGGCTGGCCATCATTCGTGACACTCAAGGACGGTTCAATCCTGGCTGTTCGCGGTGACCGGGCGAGGACGTCAGCCGATGGTGGCAAGACGTGGTCACGCCCTCGACCGTTCGTCGCTCACCCGAAGATGGGGATCAAGTCGATCCTTCGACTGAACTCCGGCAAGCTCGGCGTCATCCTGGTGCGGGTCGAAGGGATCCCCAACGTCGGACACGACGCAGAGAACTTTCGCCAGATGACCGTCTCGTTCGCCACCTCGGCAGACGAAGGCAAAACATGGTCAAAGGCCGTGCGAATGAACCGGTACAACACCAACGGCTCGCCGCACGTCGACACGTTGATTCAGACTCGCAAGGGAAGGTTGATCCTGCCTGTCCGTACTGGTTTTGCCGCGAGCCGGAAGGCTCCGTCCGGTGCTTTCGGCATCGTGAACGGAAAGCGAAGGAAGATTGGTGGACACACGACCTATCCCGAAATGGACATTTCGTTCTGTTACCTTTCCGACGACGAGGGCAAGACGTGGCGTAAAAGCCGGGGGTTCATTTTCGGCTGGGACCACGGCAAGCGGCTCGGCTGCTTCCCGTGTGACGAACCGGTTGTCATCGAACTGAAAGACGGTCGCATCCTGATGATGTGTCGGACCACGATCGGACAACTCTATCGGGTCTACAGCGACGACGGTGGAGAGAACTGGGGACCACCCGAACCGTCGGGACTGGCCTCCGCCTACGCCCCCTGCATGATCCGCCGGATCCCCACCACCGGCGACCTGGTCATCATCTGGAACCAGGCCTCACACGAAGAAATCCGAAGTGGTTACGAGCGAAATCGCCTGTCGATCGCCATTTCCCGGGACGACGGCAAGACCTGGACACGTGGCCGGACGGTCTTTCGGTCCCACCTGCCTGCCGTTGGCCTGCTGAACCCCGGCGAGATCACCGGCCACGTCGCCATCAAGAAGTTTGTCGGTGAAATCCCGACCGACTTCTCATCGGCCGACTACCCCAACATCCACTTCCACAAGGACACGATCCTGCTGCACTACGACCGCAACCTCAAGTTCGGCCCGAAACGTGGCGCTTACTGGACATTGAAAGTGTTTCGCATCAGCGATCTATACGAATGACCGTGGTGTCCTGCAGGCAGCCCATCAACCCCGAACGACAGCCACCCGAAGTGTCTCTCCCCAAACCGTTGGCCAGATCTCCCGTGAAACACCACATGCTGCCGTGCCTTGTGCTGTTGAGCATCCTGGTGGGCGACACCCGCTGCCCAGCCCAGGGTATCACGGTGACGGATCCGGCCGTGGCACGAGTCGACTTGCCGGTGCCGACGCCTCGACTGCCCATCGTCGTGGGCAACGCCAAGCGGTTGTTTGCGGACGACTGGATGATCCAGCACAGCGACAACCTGACCCGCACTCTGCACCAGGTGAAGAAGCACCCGAAGAACCCGCTGCTAACAGCAGTCATGCCGTGGGAGAAGCCGTGCGTTCTGTTGTATGGAGCGGTGATGTACGACCCGAAGCGGGACCACGACCGCTTTCGGATGTGGTATCTGTGCTACACGCCCAAGTTCAACAAGGACTACTCGAAACGGCTGGAGAAATCGGGTCGAATTGCCTACGCCACCAGCCGGGATGGGCTGCAATGGAAACGGCCCAAACTGGGAATTCACCAGTTCCAGGGAAGCCAGGACAACAACATCGTTATCCCCGGCCCGTGGGGCGTTGCCAGCATCCATTTTGACCCCCGGGATCCCGACCCACGGAGGCGGTACAAGGCCCAGGTGCGATACAACGGACACCGCGCGTACTTCTCGCCGGATGGCATTCACTGGAGCGAACAGGGGCGGATGGCCCTGAGCGCCTACGATCGAACGACCATCCACTGGCACCCGACCGAGGGGCGTTGGTTTGCCAGCACGAAGAACTGGTACAAGGTTTCCGGCGAAGAGGACCAGCGGGGCCGGGGTTATTCCGAGAGCACCGACTTTCTGAACTGGAGCCCGGTGACGTTCATGTGCGGCACGTCCCGAGCCTCGGGCGAAATCGTCTACGGACTCGAACCGTTCTACTACGAAAGCCTGTTCCTGGGATTCTGGGATCGATATCGTCACCAACCGCGAGGACTGCTCGACGTGCAACTGGCGGTGAGCCACAACGGACGGCACTGGACTCGGCCAAGTGACCGGGCCTGGATCCCCCTGTCACCGTTGCCAAAAGGATTCAAGCGGGTCAAATCGCCCCGCAGTCCCGAAACCGGAGTCGATCCATTCAATCCGCGTGTGCCCTGGGACTATGCCAACAACAGCGCAAGCATGCTGGGCCCGGTTCGAGTGGGTGACGAACTGTGGATCTACTACAGCGGACGGTCGACCGACCATCGCAGCCGTCCGCACGTCGGCGCGATTGGGCTGGGCACCCTGCGACTGGATGGTTTTTTCTCACTCAATGCCGGGCGAAAACAAGGCTCGCTGGTCACCCGCCCTCTTCGGCTCACGTACGCCGACCTCCGTGTGAACGCCAACCTGGCCGGCGGCACGATGCGGGTTGCCATCCTCGACAAAGACGAGACGCCGATCAACCAGTTCTCCATCGACAGCTGTGTCCCCCTGACCGGCGACAACGTGCGGCATCACGTTCGCTGGAAGGGGGCCAACAACGCGGCGCCCGTCGTTGGCAAAACGGTTCGCCTGAAATTCGAATGGACCCGGGGAGAACTGTATGCGTTCTGGACCGGCGCCGAACGAAAGTGGAACACACCTGACACAACGACGTGGTCACCCCCTGCATCTCGTTGATTCAACACCCCGCTCACGTCGATCGACAACCTATCATGGGGGGGCACATTGCACCGATCTCTCGGGCAAACGCGTGCCCAATCCCACCTTTGAACAGTCAACGAAAGAGTTCGTGAATTCTCGGAACAACCACATGCGGTGGCCGAACACTGTCGACCATGGTCTCTGCCCCATGAACTGTGTGCACCATCCGGAATCACCACGTCCTGGCACTTTTGGACGTGCGTTGGCGCTGGCAGCCCTGCTTTTGCCATCGCTGGCAGTGGCCCAGGCCAAGCCACCAATGCCAGCAAACTTCGAGTCCCATGTGCTGCCGATCTTTACGGCTCACTGTGCCGAGTGTCACGGACCACAAGCCCCTTTCGGCAGCCCGCATCTGCTGAAACGGGATGACGTCGTTCGGGGTGGACTTTCCGGCCCCGCAATCCGCGCGGGAAACTCACGTCTCAGCACGTCGAATCGGTCGGGTCGGCCAGTGGCTTGCTGCCGTCACCGTTCCGGTTCGCCCGACACGGACATTCGGGCGACCCTCTCAAAAAAAGAAGTGTTTCAACTCTCCCCGACCCTGCTGGTCTGGGGTGGAGAATTCGGCCGATTGCCGCTGGCGCAGAAGGCGGGCAAGCCGGGTCACGACCACGGTGCGAACGGCTTCTCGGTGTTGATGGCCGGAGGTGGCATCAAGGGCGGCACGGTTCATGGAGCAACCGACGAATTCGGCTATCACGCAGTGGAAAACCGGGTCAGTGTTCACGATCTCCACGCCACACTGCTCCACTGCCTCGGCCTGGACCACCGCCGCCTGGTTTTCAACCACCACGGTCTCAACGAGCGGCTCAGCGGCGTCGAGCCGGCCCGCGTGGTCAGAGAGATCCTGAGTTAGGACACGAAATCCGCAACACGGCAGACCCGACCGGAGATGCTGCCCCGACACACAAGAACAAGGCAGAGAAATGAACCAGAATCGACCACTGTTTCCACCGGCATTCGCTGTTGTCGCCGTGTTGTTTCCGCTGGTGGTCTCGGCAGCCACGCCCGCACCCCAGGGCTATCTGGACGCCTCGAAAATCGCCAACACGCCTTTCGATTCCAAGAACGCAACCGCAGCGCTCAGGGCCGCGATCCACTCCGGCGCCGAGAAACTCTGGGTGCCGAACATGGGCGTTCCCTGGTTGATCGACACGATCTCGTTGGCATCCAACCAGGAGATTCTCTTTGAGGACGGCGTTGTGGTGGAATCCAGACCCGGCCCGGCATTCCATGTCGATGGCCAACTCTTCACGTGTTCGGGCCGGAAAAACGTGACGCTCAAGGGATACGGCGCGACCCTGAAAATGCGTCGCGATCTGTTCACCGGCGGCAAGCCCTACAAACGCAGCGAACACCGCCACGCGGTCATCCTTTATGCCAGCCGGAACGTGAAGATCCTCGGGCTCACGATCCAGGATGCCGGTGGCGACGGCATCATGATCGGAGGGCTGACCCACAGTTCGTTCAACAAGGATGTGCTGATCAAGGACATTCGGGTCACCAACGCCTTCCGCAACGCCATCAGTGTCATCAGTGCCCAGAACCTGACCATCGACAACGCAGTTCTCATCAACACCAACGGGACCAGCCCGCAGGGGGGGCTGGACTTCGAACCCGACCACGAAAAACAACGGATCGTGAATTTTGCGGTCCGCAACTGCGTCATCATGAACAACAAGCGGCTGGGGATCTTTTTTCCGGTCTCCGGACTGCTGACCGCCAGCCGCCGCGAGCGAGGCCTGCCAATCCGTGGTGTGATCGAGAACTGCACGATCTACAACAACGGCTACCATGCCTTCGGAGGAGGCGTCGACAAGAAGTGGGGTGATGGGTTGTTCATGAAATGGCACCTCGACGGGGTGAAGGTGATCAACAACCTCTTTGTCCAGAACGCCGGTGCCGGCTTCCTGGTTGACGGCTACGCAATCGACCACCTGCAAAGGGCCAGCTTCTGTGCCTTCTGGGGCAACAAGCAAGGCACGCTGGCCGGCCAGGCCGGTCCGGGCAAAGGTTGTGTCACAGACGCCAAGCCGATCTTTGTTTCGACCGATCCCACAGACCCGAACTTCATGCACCTGTCCCCGCGGACATCAAAGAGGATTACCCGAGGTTCATCGACCGGCAGTTTCATCGGCGCCCGGCCGGTCGCGGCCAAATCCAGGAAATGACTCGCGACGACCGGCCGGCAAACTCTCTCGGCAAGATCGTCTGCCGAACCCCGCCAACCAACACCGCACTCCCCTTGGCATCGTGAACAGCGGTTCCCTTTGAGTGGGATTTGGCTGAGTTGCCGCAAGCCCATTCCATCGGTCACGACGAGGGTCGCCGCTTGTCGAGGGCTCCGGGTTTCATCCCGGTTCAGTCCGAGTTGTCGGACCGCGGAGGTGAACTGACGAACGTCACCTGTCCGAATCGGTGAGGAGTGTGAAACGACGGTTTCGGTGTGTCGGCCCGGGACCACTGGCTGTACTGCATGTTCGTGTCGCCGCCGTGCCGGTTGAGGTTCAGATTCCAGCGGTCACCCGACCGCAACGACTTGCGTTTCATGTACTTCGCGAAATTTGCGATCGGAATCGCCACCTCACAGGTCCACGACCGGTCCTTGTCCGAATCGTCGTTCAACGTCCCCCGAAAAGTGCCGGCGATGCGGACTCCTGCAGCAGCCCAC
>MDTE01082779.1_pt1 | contig 15656 bp, 4 predicted proteins | sample 811231 | NCBI WGS metagenome assembly MDTE01 (sample SAMN05326651, study PRJNA326480) | marine metagenome | isolation source: seawater | place: Indian Ocean: Red Sea | collected 2010
ATGCAAGATAGGGTATAAATAAATCTAAAAGCATTAATAATGTCGATTACCCGCAAATCTAGAGCATTTAAGGATATAAGTTTGTCTTTTTCACCACATCCAGTGACGAAAGACCTTCCTGTGCTTACAAATGAGAGGGCAATCGTAAGATCAGTGAGGAATTTAGTCGAAACTATACCTACAGAGAGATTTTTTAACTCATTATTAGGTACTGACATACGTGATTCTCTATTTGGTAACTTTTCACAAGCAACAGTTACGATAATTGAAGATCAAATTCGCCAAACAGTGAATAATTTTGAGCCAAGAGTTGAAAATTTAGGTATAGAAGTGGATGGTAGACCAGATTCCAATGAACTTGAGATAAAAGTACTCTTTGACATACGTGGACTTGATGCTCCAACACAATCATTCACATTCATATTAGAACCAACGAGATAATATGCCCTTTACCCAGTTTACAAGTCTAGACTTTGATCAAATCAAAGTACAAATAAAAGATTTTCTTCGTTCAAACTCAAATTTTAGTGATTTTGACTTTGAAGGTTCTAATTTTTCTGTTCTAATTGATACATTAGCATATAACACATATATTAATGCATTTAATGCAAACCTAGTTGCAAATGAATCATTTTTAGATTCTGCAACTATTAGAGAAAACGTTGTTTCTCTTGCAAGAAATATTGGTTATGTACCTCGTTCAAAAACTGCTGCTGTTGCTCGAATAAAAATTGGAGATATAAATGTAGGCACAACAAATGATTCAACTACAAAATTTTTAACTCTTAAAGCAGGATTAGTAGTTGTAGGTAATACAAATAATACAACATATCGTTTTTCAATATCTGATGATATCACTTCAACAAGAATTAGAGATATAGGGGGTACATCTTTCGCTCAATTTGATGATCCAATTAATGTATATGAAGGAACTCTACTTCAAAGAGTATACCGTGTAGATACATCACAAGATCAACGATATATAATCGATAGTCCAAATATTGATAGTTCAACTTTAAGAGTTTTTGTAGCAGGTCCAAGTGAAACTGGAATAGGAAGAAAATATTCGATGGTTGATAATATATTAAACATTGATAAAAATTCTGAAATATACCTTGCACAAGAAGTTCAAGACGAAAAATATGAAATATTATTTGGTGATGGTTTATTCGGACGTAAACTTGAAAATACTTCGATTATAACCGCAAAATATATTGTTACTGATGGTGAGTCAGGTAATGGTCCTTCTAACTTTAGTTTTCAAGGTTCATTCACAAAAAGTAATGGAACACTATTCACACCAACTGATACAATATCCATTACAACGGTCTCAAACGCTTCTAATGGTGCTGAAGTTGAAGATGTGTCCTCTATTAAGTATTTTGCTCCAAGACTCTACTCAGCACAATATAGAGCAGTTACACCAAGAGATTATGAAGCAATTATTGGTACTATTTTTCCTCGAACAGAATCAGTTGCAGTAATTGGTGGAGAGGAATTAGATCCACCACAATTTGGTAAAGTTCAAATTAGTATTAAACCAAAAAATGGTACTTTTGTATCTGATTTTGATAAATCGCAAATTAAAAATAAATTGAAGAGTTACGCTATCGCTGGTATAAATTCTGAGATTGTTGACTTAAAAATACTATATGTGGAAATAAATACCACTGCTTATTATAATCCAGCACAAGTTGCATCAGCAGTTAATTTAAGAACAGATATTATAAATTCTTTAACTCAATATGCGAATAATGTAGAATTGAATAAATTTGGTGGAAGATTTAAATATAGTAAAGTAAATACATTGATTGACCGTGTAGATAATGGTATTACATCTAATATTACAAAAGTAATTGTCAGAAGAGATTTGAAGGCATTGTTGAATCAATTTGCACAATATGAACTTTGTTTCGGTAATAAGTTTAATATTAATTCTGCGGGTTATAATATTAAAAGCACTGGATTTACAATTAGTGGTTTTAATGACACTGCGTATATTACTGATGTTCCAAATAAAAATGCTAGTGGTGGGTTAGATGGTAGTAATATGGGAATACTTAGTGTGGTTTCAAAAAATAATAAAGGAGAACAAAGAGTTCTTATCAAAGATGCTGGAGTTGTTGATTACAAAAAGGGAGAAGTAATTTTAAATACAATTAATATTACATCTACAGTAAGTGATAACAATATAATTGAAGTACAAGCATTCCCTGAATCTAATGATGTTATAGGATTAAAAGATTTGTATCTTAGTTTTGATGTATCAAAGAGTACAATAAATACTATTAAGGATGTAATTGCTTCAGGTGAAGACGTTTCAGGTGTTGTATTTACCAGAGATTACTATACATCAAGTTACTCTAATGGAGATTTAGAGAGGAAATAATTTATGTCAAATATTGACAAAAGAATAAAAGTCAATACGATTATTGAGAATCAATTACCAGATTTTGTGGTATCTGATTTTTCTAATGCGACTGAGTTTTTAAAACAATATTATATTTCTCAAGAGTTTCAAGGTGGTCCATCTGATTTAATCACTAATCTTGATCAGTATTTAAAATCAGATAATTTAGTGCCTGAAGTTGTTGTAGGTGTTACAACTATTTCTGCAGGAATATCAACTACAGATACAACAATTACTGTTCCTAGTACTAAAGGTTTTCCAGCAGAGTATGGATTACTTAAGATAGATGATGAAATTATATCATATACTGGAATAACATCAACAACATTTACGGGATGTATTCGTGGATTTAGTGGTGTCACTGGATATAATGTAGGAGTCTCTTCATCTCTTCTAGAAATAAATCGTGAGAGTTTAAAATTTGATGATACAACAGCGACTTCTCATACATCTGGTTCATCTTTAACAAATCTATCTGTATTATTCATACAGGAATTCTTCAAAAAAATGAAGAAAACCTTTTTACCAGGTTTAGAGAATAATGAATTTGCAAAGGATTTAGATGCTGGTAATTTCTTCAAGTTTGCTCGTTCATTTTATCAATCAAAAGGAATTGAAGAATCTATAAAAATTTTATTTAAAGTATTATATGGTGTAGAAGCAAGGGTTCTTGATTTAGAAGGAAATTTAATAAAACCATCTGATGCTGAATTTATACGTCGTGAAGTTGTAGTTGCTGATGTTATTGGATCAGGTGAACCACAAAACTTAACAGGTCAAACAATATTTAAATCAACTGATACATCTACGAATGCATCAGTATCAGAAGTTGAAATACTTAAAAGAGAAGGTAGAGATTATTACAAAATTGCATTATTTGTTGGATTTAGTGACCGTGATTTAATTGAAGGTGTATTTACAGTACCAGGTAATACAAAAGTTCTTAGCACAGTATCTGCTGGTTCTTCAATTATCGATGTAGATTCAACTGTAGGGTTTGGCACTACTGGAACGGTAATTAGTGGTCAAAATTCTGAAATAAATTATACCTCAAAATCTATAAATCAATTTTTTGGATGTAGTGGAGTAGGAGTAAATATAAACTCTGCTGATGATATTAGAGCAAATGAAACAATATTTGGGTATGAAAATGGAGATTTGTCAAAGAGAGTTGATTTAAGAATCACTGGTGTATTATCTGAATTAGTTCCAATTACTGATATAACTTTAATTAATGAGGGTGAAAATTTCTTTGTAAAAAATATTGGTGAAAAAATTGAAAATGATAATAAAAATTACAAACAAATATTTGCTAATTCTTGGATTTATAACACAAGTTCAAGATTTGAAGTTGATATACCTATTGGTGGTTCAACCTTCACTTTAAAAACTCCTATTGATAAATCATCTCTTAAAGTTGGTGATAGATTTGATATTCTAAAAAGAAATCAACAAGTTATCGCTGGAAGTGGTACTGTTGCAAGTGTTAACACAGGATTAAATCAGATAACAGTATCAAATATTGCTGGATTTACTCAAGACCCAAATCAATTATATGATATTCGTAGAAAAGTTGAAAAAGCATCAAGTTCTGGTGTTACTATTGCTCAAGGTAATGATAATGTAATTGCAGATACTTTAAGTGTTTACACTGACGGAAACGCTGATGGTTATGTTGCATCAAACTCTTTACCAAGTTATGATATAACAACCAATATAATAGAAGAAACTCTTGTAGGTGGAACTGCCGCTGGATTAGACGGATTTAATTCCTTAAATGACCGATATAGTTTTATTAATTTTAATATTGGTAGAAATATAAAATTTATTCAAGGTGATGCTGTTACTTATCTACCTGAAGGAGATGGACTAATTGGTTTAGATACTGGTAGAACATATTTTGTTGATCCAGTTTTACCTGAACCAGGTCAAGATATAACAAAGATTAGAATATTTAATTCTACAGCACAAATTGGATCTGCAAGCACAGTTCAAGTTGGTCCTACCACATCTACAACTGATATTCATAGGTTTGTATTACAGAGACATTCAAGTAGAGTGCTAGAAGCAGATAAGATATTAAGAAAGATTCCTTTATCTCAAAACTTATTTGTTAGTTCAAATCAAGATATACCTACAAATGATATTGGAATATTAATTAACGGTGTTCAGATTCGTTCACCTATTTCAGATAATCAGATATATTACGGACCATTAGAATCTGTTGACTTGTTAAATGGTGGAAGTGGATATGATATTTTGAATCCTCCAATCGTTGGTATTGAAACAAGTACGGGAGTTGGTGCTGCTGTTGAACCGATTATACAAGGTTCAGTCAAAGAAGTATTTGTTGACCCTCAATTATTTGATATTGAAGCAGTTACAAGTATTTCTCTTACTGGTGGTAATGGAAGTGGGTGTCTACTACAACCCATATTAGGTACTCGAAACAGAGAGTTAGAATTTGATAGTAGAGATGTATTTTTTAATGGTGGTGTAGACATTGTAAATGAAACAATTACCTTTAAAACTGTCCATAATTTAGATGATGGTCAGATAGTTTACTACGGTTCAAATGGTAATTCTCCAATTGGTATTGGAACTGCATTTGATCTTGAAAATAAAATTAGCGGAACACTATCTGATGGTGCTCCATATTTTGTAAGGTCAGTAAATCCCACTACAATTAGAATTTTCAATACTAGAGTAGATGCCTTATTTGGCACCACAGGTATAAACACCGTTGGATTATCAACAGATACAGCAGCGAGTGGTATTCATAAGTTTAAAACAGAAAATAAAAATACTTTAGTTGCTGTAAAAGTATTAGAACAAGGTTCTGGATATACTCATCGTAAATTAAGAGTAAAACCTGTTGGTATATCAACATCTTTAAATGTAGTTACTTTTAAAAATCACGGATTTAATACTGGTGAAATTGTAGAATACTCTGCAGAAACTGCACCAATACAAGGATTAAGCACATCATCATCATATTATATTAAAAAGTTAACTAACGATACGTTTCAATTAGCTAACGCTGGTATAGGCGGAACTTCAACTGAAGATTTTGACAGAGGCAAATATATTAACTTTACATCTTCAGGTGAAGGATTCCAGATATTTAATTATCCTCAAATAAAAGTTAATGTAGATGTTTCTTTTGGTTCAACAATAACGGGTGATATTACAATTACTCCAGTGGTGACGGGTGAATTAATTGGTGGATATCTTTATGAAGAAGGTACAAATTATGGTTCAACTATTCTTGATAAAGAGGTAGTACCTAAAGTAACTATTGAAAATGGTAAATTTGCTGAATTTAAACCAATAATTGTAAACGGTAGAATAACAGATGTTGCAGTTGTAAACAGAGGAAGAGAATATAATTCAAGTCCTGAAGTAAGAGTTACATCAACAGGTTCTGGTGCAGGTGCTGTTGTTCGTCCTGTAATTGAAAATGGGCAAGTTATAGATGCAATCGTAACAAATCCTGGTATTGGATATAGTAGTGTTTCAACAGAAGTTAGAGCTTTCCCTAGAGGTAATAGTGGTGTATATGCTGCTAGAGTTAGAAGTTTAACATTAAATAATACTCATAGATTTGGCGATTCATTCTTATCCACAAAAGAAAATACTTTAAGATTCAGTATATTAGGTTATTCTCAAGATATAGCAAATAATTTTGAGAATACATTTACTGTTACTGGGAGTGGTGAATTTGAAAAAATAATAGGTCATTCTCCAATTATTGGGTGGGCATATGATGGAAATCCAATATATGGTCCTTTTGGATATTCAGATCCTTCCAATATCAACTCTGATTTAAAAATAATACAACCTTCATATGTAACTGATATTAATAGGGTTACAAATCGTCCAGCAGGGTACTCGGCAGGATTTTTTGTTGAGGATCACGTTTACAATGGTACAGGTGATTTAGATATTCATAATGGAAGATTTGGAAAAACACCAGAATTTCCAAATGGAGTTTACGCTTATTTTTCTACTGTCGGTTTGGGAACTGGCACAAACAAATTAGAAGGACAGTATCCATATTTTATTGGTAATACCTATCGTTCACCATTTATTGCAGAGAATCAAATATTAAATCAAGAATTTGATTTTAATAATTCTGGACTAAGAAGAAATACATTCCCATATAATGTTGATGAAAAATTTTCTGGAAATGATTTTGTAACTGAATCTTATGAAAAAATAAGACAAATTTCTAAAATTGAATCAGTAACTAAAGGTGGAGTTGATGCTGTCACTATTTTAAATGGTGGAACTGGTTACAAAGTGGGAGATACCACAGAATTTGATGATGAAGGTACAAATGGTTCAGGATTCCGTGCACAAGTTGATGAAATTGTCGGTATAGGAATTTCTCGTATCGATACAACAATTAATTCATTTGAAAATGCTGTTTTCACTTGGAACAACTATAACGAAGTAACAGCACAGTTTTTACCATTTATTGAATTGAATGATCAATCATTTGTATCCATATCTGGTTTAAGTAGTTCTATAGTAAATTTAACTAATTCATTTAAAGTTGGTGTTGCAACAGATACAGTTGGACTTGCAAAAACAATGACTATTGGTTCTGGAAATGGTTTAATTCAAGATATTTTTGTAAACCAATTGCCTACTAATGTTGCAATAGGTGGTTCTATTAAAATTGGATCTGGAAACGTAGCAGCAGACGCTGATGTAGAATTTTTAAAAGTATTAGAGGTATTTGATCAAAGAAATGTAATTAGAGTATTAAGACATATAGGTATTGCTCATACTCTTGGATCTAATGTTGATGCCTTGAATAATAAAATTAGCATACCTGTTAAAACTACAAAATTTGAATCTCAACCAAATCAAATAATTTACTTCAATGGTCCTCAATCAGTTGGAGTTGGAACTACAAATGGTGGTGCTGTAGATGTGGACACATTTATTGGTGATTTAAAAGAAGTAGCATCAATACCAACAAGAACAATTCGTATTCCAAATCATCCATTTAAGACAGGTCAAAGGGTTACTTTAAATAAGAGAGTTGGTGCAAATAGATTTGATGTAGGAACAACACCTCTTGTTACAGAATTCAAAATACCTCATCTTGGACAAAATTCACTTGATGTCTTTATCATAAACAAAGGTAAAGATAATATTGGTATTTTAACTACTAATGTTGGAATTGGAAGCACAAGTGAAGGTTTATACTTTTACAGTAATGGTTCACAATCAGGAATTTCTTCAGGATTATATAATTTCCAAACAAATAATAAAATAATAACTGGTGATATTGATAAAATTACAACGACTGTATCAACAAATGTATCTGCGGCAAACACTACAACTCATAACTTAGTTGAAGGTGATACTATTAAAATGAATGTAGTTCCTAGTTTACATGTTGGTAATGGAACCACAATCCCTGTGTCTGTTAATTATAACTCTGAATTTGAAAAATTAATTATTTATCCAATATTATTCACTGCTTCTGATGTTGAAACAAATCAAATTGATATAGTAGATCACGGATTTAAAACTGGTGATAAAGTATTCTATGATGGATCAGCAACTGGATTAAGCACAGGAACATACTTTGTAAACAGAGTAAGTAGTCGAAGATTTCAACTTTCCGAAACAATTGAAGATAACAAATCAGATCCAATAAAAACAGTAAGTATTACTGCAAATACTGGAGGAAATCAATCAGTTGGACTAATAAATCCTAGAATTGATGTAGTAAGAAATTCTAAATTAAATTTTGGACTAACAAGTAGCACACTATTAAACTTTGATTTTAAATTATTTTACGATAGAAATCTTACTAATGAATATTTAAGTTCACAAGACTCTAGTACTTTTAATGTTGGAACTGGTGGTACAATTGGTATTGGAACAAATAATACAGATCCAATCGGTGCAGGTCTAACAGTTCAATATTCAGCATCTACACCAGGTAGATTATATTATGGTTTAACAAAAGGTGGTTTTATAAGCACTGCAGATACTGAAGTATCAAATTACTCAGAAATAAGATTCATTGATAGTAAATATAATGGTGAATATAAGATATTTAATGTTACTGACGATACTTTCCAAATATCACCTAGAATTCCTGAGTTTTTAAGTTACACAAGTAGTGATTGTGAAAAATTAGAATATTCTACTAAATCAACATCGGTTCATGGTGCTATAAAAGATTTAACTATATTATCACCAGGTTTTAATTATAAAAAATTACCACAATTTAATAAGGTTACTAGTGCGAATGGAACTGATGCTAATATAATTGCATCTTCTAGATCTATTGGAAGAATTAAGAAAATAAGAATTGTTGATATTGGTTATGAATATTCTTCAGATAAAACTTTAAGTCCAGAAGCATTCATATCTCCTGTTGTTAATATTGATAATCTTGATATTATTGATTCTGTTAATATATTAAGTGGTGGTGCTGATTATATGAGCACACCTAATTTGATTGTATTTAACCCCGTTTCAAACACCGTTGTTGATACACTTTCATTACAACCATTCACACCTAACCAAACAATATCTAGAGTTGATGTGTTGTCACCAGTTACTGGATTGGATTCAGTTGTACATAAAATAATTTCAATTAATAATTCTAATGGTGTTGGAATCAACTCTGTTCAAATTAGTAATTCTGGAGTTGTAACTTGTTTCCTTGAAACTCCAATTAATGGATTCGATACTCAACCATTTGCGGCTGGAGACGAGGTTTATGTTGAAGGTATACAGAGAGTTGGTGAAGTAAGTATTGGTTCTACACAAGGTGGAATATCAACCAATACAACAGTTGAGGGTACTGGATATAATTCTGATAATTATAACTATCAATTTTTCAACGTAGATGATTATATTGTTGGCACACAATGTATTTTAAAATTCAGCACAGCAGGTGTTACAACAAATCCTGGTATTGCTAAGACTTTCCAATCTGGTTATGCTACTTTAATTAATAAGAAAAAATATCCAGTGATTGAACCTGTTCAATCAAGGGGTGTATTTGAATTAAAAGAAACATTAATAATTGGTGATATCATAACTGATTTAAAAGTTATTGAGGTGAGAAATGATTATATTAAAATTGATGGTAAGTATAAATTAAAAACTGGTGATAGAATTAAAGGTGAATTAAGTAACGTATCTGCTGAGATAACAAGTATTGTTGATAATCAAGCGAAATTTACTACTGATTTTTCAAATAGACAAGAGTATGGATGGTTAGATGATATAGGTAAGTTAAACGAAGATTATCAAGTTATACCTGACAACGATTATTATCAAAATTTATCTTATACTGTCAAGAGTTCAGTCGAATGGGAAAAATTTGTTAACCCCGTCAATCGTTTAGTTCATCCTTCTGGTCTTAAGAATTTTTCTGACACTGCGATTACATCAAATCTTCAAGTTGGAGTTGGTGAAGTTAGAGAATCTAATCAAACTGTTGTATTAGATGTTGGTAATGTTCTTGAACTCAATGATAAGCAGAGAGTGGATGCAATAAACAACTTTGACTTTGCAAGAGATTATGATACAAGGATCAATGGATCTAAGTTCTTAACATTCCAAAATAGGACATTAACTGATTTTACAAGATGTAAAACAAATAGAGTTTTACTACACGATGATATTAGTGAAGGTTTCTCTAGTGATGGATTTTAAAGTACTAACACAGTTATTGAACCATTAGTTGAAGATTTTGGTAATTACCTTATTCAAATAGTTGATCCTGATACCTTTGACACTCAATTTACTGAATTAGTAGTATTAACAACTGAGAGTAATGGATTTATACTTGAAAAAAATACTGATTTTACTAATGTTAAGTTAGGTGATTTTGATACTGAAATTCTAGCAACAGGAACTAAGAATCTTTTATTCACACCAACTGAAAAATTTACCAGAGACCATGATATAAAATTACTCAAAATTGATTTTAATACAGATTTGACAGGTATTGGTACAAATGGTATTGGAAGTATTGATTTAACTGGTGTAAATACTGGAATTGGTAGTACAACAGTTGGATTTACAACATCATCTATAATTGAAGTTCCAACTTATGATTTTAATTCATTATACGCAAAAATATTTGTTCAAGATAGTTTAACTAAAGAAATTAATTATAGTGAGGTATTAGTAGACTATGATGGAACTGACACGACAATTGCTGAAACATACATTGATACTCAATCTGGTTTAAGTAATAGCATTGTAGGAGTTGTTACTGCAAGAGTAGAAAATAATTTAGTCAAATTACAAGTAGAAAATGATAGAGTTAATACCCTTGATGTTAGAGCAAATATTGTGGGTCTCGGATCTACTGCATCAGGAATTGGTACTTTTAGATTTTCAGTTGCTGGACAACCTGCTGGTGCTGAAAGAAGTGCAAGATTAGAATCTGGATATGTAACTGGAACTGCAAGCACAATAACATATACAACACTGAACAAATTAATTGATAGTAGTGTAAAATCTATAGTTAGAGTTTCTTGTGGTAATACATCAGCGATTCATCAAGTTATAACAATTAGAGATGCTGATGACGTTTTAACTGTTCAATATCCGTTTGTATCTGCAGGTTCAACTACAGGTATTGGTACATTTGGAGGTGAAATAGTTGGTGATAATATTAATTTAAGATTCTATCCAGATTCAGAGTTTGATTCACTTATTGAAGTACAATCATACAATCAAATTCTATACACTGCTAGTGATTTTGAAAATACTCCTCCAGATTTGACATATGGTACAGTTGACCAGAGATTATTCTTATCAACTTATGATGGTGCTGCTGGTCTCAGAGCTAATAAGAAAGACTTTGTATTAAAACATAATGATGTTCCAATCTATTCTAAAACATTTAATCCATCTGGAACAATTAGTACAACAACTAGCACAATTACTATCAATAGTCACTTCTTTAATACTAACGAAGAATTAACATATACACCAGATTCAACGTTTATAGGAATTGCAGGTACATCAATTTCAATAGGATCAACAGCAAACGTTGCTGGAGTGGTAACAACTCTATTACCAAGCACAGTTTATGCTAAAGTTTTAGATGAAAATAGATTTGAATTATATACAAGACCAGAATATGTTTTATCAGGAAACGCAGTCACATTTACAGGTATTGGAGGAGGTAATGCTCATAGGTTAACAATGAGAAAACCACTAACCAAAACAATAATTGGTTTAGATGGTGTTGTTCAGCAACCAGTTACATTTACTTCAATCACACACACATTAGATTCAAATATAGGTATTGGACTATCTCAATTTGTACTAAGTGGAATTGGATCTGTTGCACCAACAGACTTCCTTAAAATTGATGATGAATATGTAAAAGTTACTGAAGTTGGTTTCTCAAGCACTCCAACAGGTATAATTAATGATTCTACTGACGTATCACTTGGTATTGCGACTCTACCAGTCGTAAAAGTTGAAAGGGCACAATTAGGTATTGCAGCAACTTCTCACTTAGCAAACGCTACAGCAAGAGTTCATAGAGGAGCATTTAATATAGTTGATAGTAAGATATTTTTCTCTGACCCACCAAAAGGAAATAATAGATCAAGAAGAGATGAAACTAATTTACCATTTGTAAGAGCAAACTTTAGTGGTAGAACTTTCTTAAGAAGTAACTATACAACCAATATGTTGTTCGATGATATATCTGATAACTTTACTGGTATTGGTAAGACATATTCATTAACTGTAGGTGGTGCAAATACTGCTTCAGGTATTGGAGTAGGAAATGGTGTTCTATTCATTAATGGTGTGTTCCAGACTCCTAAGACTGTTAATAACACTGGAAGTAATTATGAATTTATATCAGATACTACTGCTGGTGTATCAACTGTACAATTTAGTGGTATTACATCTACTAACGGTGATTTTATCGTATCCGAATTTGATATTAATCAAAATCAAGTTCCAAGAGGTGGATTAATTGTTTCATTAGGTTCAACACCAGGCACAGGTTATGCTCCATTACAAGGTGCAAAAGTCAAAGCATTTAAAAATGCTGCTGGTGGATTAACAAGTATCGTTGGTATTGGTACATCTTCAGGATTTAATCTTGGTATTCAAACTGCTGCGTATGATAATCTGACTGGTATTATAACTGTAACTACAAATAAGGTACATGGATTTGCACTAGAAAGACCAAATACTGTTAAACTTAAAGGTTTAGAATTTGTATGTCCAAAAACTGTAGTCGGTACACCAACAAATGCAACTTATAATCCAGCAACTGGTGTATTAGTATTAACTATCGCTAATCATGGATTAACAAATGGTGACGCTGTTGTTCTTGACACTGGTTCAATTTGCTTCACCTGTACACAGGATAGTAATAATTCTACTCATTGTTATCTTCGTGCAACTGACCCTGCAGCAGGTCAATACCTAACTGTCAGCAACGTAACTACTAACACATTTAGAGTCAATGTTGGTGCATCATCTGCAAGTGACCAGTATGCTCATACATTTGTTTCTGCTGCTGCAAACTCAGTAAAAACAATTGGTGGTGGTGGATATGTAGGAGTTACAACAACAATCTTCCAAGATCATGAAAGACCATTATTTGTTGTTGGTATAGTTTCTGATAGAACATTTGAAGTTCAAGCAGGTGCAAGCACAATACCTCATACCTATCAAGGTGGTGGTAATGCATACGAGTTCTTTGAAGATCTTACATTTGGTTCAGGATATCGTGGTGGTTCTGTTGCGATTGGTGTTACAGACCAAGCATATGTACATAGATTTGTAAGTGCTGGTATCAATTCTATTCGCAAGGGTAATTTTGCTGCAACAGGTTCAAATGCATTCACAGCAACAAACGCTGTTTATACATCTCATTCAGGACAATTAGTTCTTACAATACCAAATCACGGATTATCTACAAGTGATACAGTTGGTATTGATACTGGTGGATTAGTATTTAAGTGTTCAAAAGATAACTTCTTCTCTGACCATCCATATCCTCGTGCAGTATCTAAAACAAGTTTCCCTAATTCTGATCCTATTGCTGGAATACAAACAGCAATCACTGCAACAACAACTAATACAATTACATTAAATGTTGGTGCTGGAGGTGGCGGTGGAACAGGTGCAGAGGTTTCTGCAATAGTTGGTGCTGGTGGATCACTTGCATTTACAATAACAAATCCTGGTTCTGGATATGTAAATCCTGAAATTATAATACCTGAACCAAATTATGATAATTTACCAGTTATTGGTGTATCAAGAGTAGGATTAGGTTTAACAACAGATACTGGATCTAACTTGTTAGTAGATGTAAAAGTTAGTGCAGCAAAAACAACTGTAGGTATCGGTTCAACAACATTTGAAATATCTGAGTTTTCTATTTCAAGACCTGGTCACTCATTTAAAGTTGGTGATAAATTCAAACCAGTTGGATTAGTTACTGCTGCTCATCTATCATCTCCTATACAAGAGTTTGAATTAGAGGTAACTCAAATATTCAGTGATAAGTTCTCATCTTGGCAGTTTGGTGAAATAGATTTCATTGATAGTATCAGAAATCTTCAAGATGGTTCAAGAACAAGATTCCCATTATTTTTTAATGGACAATTACTAAGTTTTGAAAAAGATTTAAATAATGCAACTTCACAGTTAATTGATTTAAATGCAGTTCTTTTAATATTTGTAAATGGAGTTTTACAAGTACCAGGTTCAGCGTATACTTTTGAAGGTGGTACCACATTTGAATTTATTGAGGCACCAAGACCAGAAGCAAAAGTTGATATATTTTTCTATAAAGGTCAAGATGGTGTTGACGTTGATACAGCAGATATTCAACAAACAGTTAAAATTGGTGATGAAGTAAGATTATTTAAACATCCAGTTGGAGTAACAACCTCTCAACAAGCAGAAAGAACTATTAAAGAATTACTTGGTGCAAAACTTGTTGAAACTGACATTTATACTGGTGCAGGTATTGATGAAACAAATAATAAACCATTAAGGTGGACTAAACAAAAAGTTGACATTGTATTAGGTGGTAAGAAAATTGATAAATCAAGAGAAATACTTGAACCACAAATTTATCCTACTTCAAAAATTATTGGTGATTTTACATCAACATCAGGTCAAGGTAATACAAATGGAATATTTGTGGATGATGCAGAAGTATTCTTCTATGAGAAAGGAGATCATTTAAGTGCAAGTAATCCAGATGAGTCTGATGGTGATTATAATTTATCATTTAGTACAGTCGATGCTCTTGTAACATCTGGTGAAATTAATGTTGGTGCATCTGCAACAGCAATTGTATCATCTACTGGTACAATAACTTCATTAGATATCACAAATGCAGGAAGTGGGTATGCAAGTGCAACTGTCAAAATCAGTGCACCTCCTGCAATCGGTGTTGGTATTGGTACAACAGCAACAGCAACAGCAACAATTACTAATGGCACCGTTACTGCATTATCAATTACAAATCCAGGTTTAGGATATTCAAATATAACACCACCACAGGTAATTATTGACCTACCACCATTTAAAACTGAAAAAATTACATCAATTGATAATGTTGAAGGATTTACTGGAATTGTTACTGGTATTAGTACAACAACCGTTAGTGGACAATCAGCACTCAAGTTCTTCTTTAGGGCAGATAAAACAGCAAATACATTATTAGTTGGTTATCCAGTGCTTATCAAAGACACAACAGTCGGAACTGGTGTAATATCTGTTGATACTCATAATTCATCAATAGTAGGAATAGGTTCAACTTTCTTGGATAATATCTATAAAGTTCATGCAGTTGCTTCTACTGGTGAAAATGGTGAGATTACTTGTAATATTCAAAACGGACAAACAACTGGAGTTGGAGCAGGTTTGACAGGTAACTTTAATAATAGCAATCCTGGTATAGCTACACATTTAGGTCGAATTAGTTGGGGTAGACTATATAATGCGTCCAGAAATAGTAATCCAATTTCAATTGGAGTGACTGGATTAACAGTCAGTTCTGGTTTAGCAACCTTCCCAACCATTCAAAGAAAGAACTATACTGTAGCGTCTTTGAGAGGTCTAAGATCTTCAGGTGCAATCAGGGTGTTTGGAATTTGATTACATTACCTCTATAAATAAAAGGAAAAGAAAAGTTTAGATACAATGTCAGCGATTATTACTGATCAATTTAGAATTCTGAACGCAAACAACTTTGTTG
>MDTE01062745.1_pt1 | contig 15654 bp, 2 predicted proteins | sample 811231 | NCBI WGS metagenome assembly MDTE01 (sample SAMN05326651, study PRJNA326480) | marine metagenome | isolation source: seawater | place: Indian Ocean: Red Sea | collected 2010
CTTTGATCCCTAAGACTTACGGTATAAGTATTACCAATTCCTATTGTAGGAGATCCATAAACATTATTTAATTTTAATGTTGGACCAGTATTGTATATAATTTGTTGATTATCACTAGTATTAACTGTCCGTGTTTTTGGTGCATTTAAATAAGTTGGATTTATCGTTTCAATTTCATAACCACGAACAAAAGCTTTACCTGGAGAAATTTTATATAATGCTAAACTTTCTGATGGAGATTCTCCCGAAGGTGTGAACTGATTTTCTTGATATATTCCCCTATTTCCTTGATTATCATTTAAAGAATTAAAAACATTTATATCAAATGGATGAACATAATAATCTCCTGATTCTGCATAAGTTCTTCTTGCAAGAATTTCACTCCAATCCTTATGGAACCAACTACCACTCAGTGTACCGGTTTTACCTACTGCCTTTAAAACTCCTTCATCAATTGTTGCCAATTCTATAAAATTATCATCATCAAAATTATCTAATGGTTTTTTAAAGAGTGAAGTTGTAATTTGCAGTCTATCTGCACCAGGAGCTGAATAATTATTATACCCTTGAGAATTGTCATTCAGATTCTCATCCATATCAGCGGTAATTATTCGCTCTTGGACATTTAAACCAACTCTATAACTAGGAAGAGCTGTATATTGATCAAGAATAAGAGTTTCTGTCTCTACGGTGACAAAATTACCGTGAATAAAATATACACCTTCTGAAATATTAAAAGCACTTCCAGTTGCAGCAGCCTCATTAGAAACAGTTATTGCAAATGGACTTCCAGCAGCAATAGTCGTATTTCCAAGTAATCCTGAAGCAATCGTAACGTTACTTGTTAAATTTTCTCCATCCGAAAATGTTTGAGTTGAATTATTATTAGTATTTGATGATAAGTAATTAATATAAAGAGTAAGATTATTTCTTTCAGAATCTTCGGCTAATAATATCTTATCAACAACAGCAGTTACACCTGAATCTTGACCTGTGATCTTTGTACCAATCAATTGATCAGCATAAGCAGATACAGGAACTCCTTGGAAATTATTTTGTATCTGAACACAATAATATAATTGAGTATATCCAGTATTTCCAGGTATTACCTTCGCACCTTCTTTAAAAAAATGTTGACCAAACTTTTCAATCTGATTTTGCAGTATAGATTGAAGATTAGTTAATTCTCTTGCTTGTACAGGGTACCCAGGCTTAAACAGCACCTTATGAAAATCATCAGCCGGATCAAAGTCGTCAAAGTACGGGGATACGTTTAAATTCGTTTGCTGTGGCATGATTACTTAGAACTGCAAAATAACTTTGATATCTTCTTTTTGATTAGTAGACCTAGTTATTGAAGGTCTATTATCAATATAAATGACATTTCCTGAATACTTTTGAAGTTCAGGAGTTGCAACACCATTGGTAAAACTTTGACCAAGATAATATGTACGACTATTTATTACGGTAGATAGACCCGTAAAGGAAGTGTCAATCGCTAAATTAGATCCACTCGTCGGTACTATAGTCAAATTACCACCAGTTCCAGGTGAACTAGTAAATTCTTGCAATTCATACCCATATGAAGGATTTGTTTGTGCCGTTCCTACAGTATTAAATCCAGCCATTGTTCTATCTTGCCAGAATTTTAATACACCAGTATTAGAATCATAACTTACAACTCTACCAACTGCAGTGGTTGCAGTTGATACTGTTTGAGTAATAAATGTATCAGGATCAAATGTTGCTGTACTATAACCAGTACCAGTTAATCGCAATGCATTTAGTGCACTTGCCTTATCTGCAGACAAAAGTGCTCCACTTGTTGCTTTAGGATTTTCTACAACCCCAACTCTTGCGATTTGATTTCCTGTTATAAAATCAGGGTTTTCTACATCATTTTCAATCCTAGAATATAGAAGAACGTTATAGGCACCAAGTTCTCTATAAATGTCATTACCATGACCTCCAGGAGGAGACATAATAACATTAAAAGTAGGTCTTGTAGTTCCAGTTGGAACACCACCTGCTTCTAAATCAATATTTCCGTAAGTGTAATTCTGTCCTTGGGTGGAAACAGTTACAGTATCAACTTTTTGATCATTATTAATAACAATAGTACATTCTGCACCAGTACCATCACCTTTAATAGGAACTTTTGTATATGTACTATTAGCAGTACCTAAACCAACACCACGATCAGTAACAGTTACAATCTTAATAGATCCATCTACTGCATTATCTCTTACTGCAGCAGTATCACTACTAGTAGACCAATCGAGAGGGACAGGAATAAAATCGGTAGATTCAAACTTTACAATATCACTTGGTTTAATTGTATAAAGATATTTCCAGATATATCCATCACCACTTGTACCTGCAACTTTTGGTTCTAAATCAGTAAATGTAGGTTCGTCTAACGATGGTTTACCATTTGGGTTATCTGGATCCATACCATTATGAAGACAAGCATAAACCCTATAATCACTGTTTAAAACATAATAAGATGCTGCATATAAATTTGTTGCACCAGAAACTTTTGCAGTATTGGTACGGCTATAATCACTACGGTACATATCATAGGTAGTACCTGATGTCCACACTCTTCTTGTAACAACCTGTCTTACGTCTTCAGAATTAATCTTTTTCAACGCAATCATAGTGTCCCAATAATCATCCTCTTCACTAAAATTATCTTTTGGTGAAGGTGGGTTAGTATCCCAATCAGATTGAATATTAGAGGGATTTGGCAGACCAATAAAAGAATAATATGCATTAGTTGCTGTACTTACTCCAGCAAGGAAATTCTTTGCATTTAATATCCTTATTTGATCAGTTATAATTGCAGCCATTTTTAGAACTTTTTATTTATTTATTAAGTATTTTATAATCATTAGATACCTACAGTACCAAATCCAAATCCACCATTCTTAGATACATAAACTTTATAGCTAGTTCTAGCAGTATTAGTACCCCCATTATAATGAAGGAAGAAGGAAATAAAGTCTACGACATCTTTACCAGGTGATAAAGTTACAGTAGTGATTCCACTAATGTTTGCACCTCCTGTTCCACCAGCTCTAGCACGAGTACTAATACCAGCAACCGCTGAGCCACTTGCTTTAGGAATAATTGTACATGTAGCACCAATACCATTACTACCAACCGTATTAGCGTATCCAGTACCACCCCCATGCGCTGCTCCTTGAGTGGTGATGAGAGTTACTGTCATGCCATTAGCAGCATTTGCTGGTAAATTTTTAAAGGATACAATACCAATATTAGACCCTCTACCAGATGACCAAACTGATGGCATCGTATAGGTATACGTAGTTGCTGCCTCTAAATCTAACTCTAATACAATATTACTAGAAGCATCTGTATAGGTAGTTGCTGCAGCAACTGTTTCACTTACTCCTTTAAATTTTACAGTATCACTAAATTCGAATGAATTACTAGTATTCTGCCAAAGTATCGTTTTATTATTATTTGCAGTTGCTGAACTTGCATATATTTCAATACCTGCTCCAGCAGCAGTTGTATTGGTTGCATTTGTTGTAGAAGCAATACCTACTACTTTATCGGAAACATCAAGTGTCTCAGTATTAATAATCGATTGAGTTCCGTCAACTGTTAGATTACCCGTAATAGTTAATCCACCGCCAATAGTGGCATCATTTGTAACGGTTAAAGAATTTGAGACAGTAGCAGTCGTAGACGTTAATGTTGTGACAACACCCGTTACTGCATATAAATTCCCACTAACATCCGCATTACCATTAACTTCTAAACCAGTAGAAGTAACAATTCCAGAAGCACTAAACCCGGTTAGCGATAAATCACCGACTGTTGCAACACCACTAACTACAACACCAGCAGGAAATGTAGGAGCTCCACCAGATTTATTTGTATAATTATCTGCCCGAACTCGTCCACCAGCACCAGAAAGAACTCCTCCAATTCCAGTAGTTCCTATTCCAAGAATATCTGGTATAAAGTCATCACCATCTGCAATGATTAAATCATAATCTCCCTCAACTTCAACATTAGGATAGTTTGTAAATGCAACCATCGAAGAAGCAGGAGGATCAACAGTAATTGTTGCACCAACACCCAACGTTGCATTCACATAGTACATTTTATTCAATGCACTAGAAGTATCATCACTTAATGCTGTTCCTAATCCAGAAGCAACACTTATTAGTGAAGATCCATCCCCATAATATTTTGTTGCACTTATAATACCAGTAGCAGCATATGCTGTAATAGCAGCACCAACATTAACATTACCGTTAAATGTAGAACCAGCAGATACAGTGAAGTCAGTAAAACTACCAATTCCACTAAAATTAGAAGCAGTTACAACACCAGTAAAATTACCAGTACCACGAACTGTTAATGCATCCGTAGGATTTGTAGTACCAATACCAACATATGAAAGAGTATTAATTCCAGTATTAACATCAACCCAATTACCACCACTAAAACTTAGACTAGATCCGTCCCCAAAGTAATTATAAATCTCATCGAAATTTGCATTGATAATATTACCGCCTGCACGGAGGGTACTACCATCACCAGCATTCGCCGCTGTTCCTGTGTTTATACCTACTTTAGCCATTTATAGAAGACACTAGTTTTCAGTTAGAAGTATTTAGACTATTTGACCATCATAATCTTTTGATTTAAGAGGTTTTGTCCTCTGTACAACGGAACCTGTTGTAATTCCAGATACTCCATTGCGAGTATATGCGGGATATTCATTAGATTCTTTCCTTGATATAATATCAATCTTACCCCAACTGAAGTCCCCAATATAGTAAGAAGTTGTAAATGCTCCACTCCATCCTGCACCTTGACCCTGACCTGCAGAGGCAAAATCCATACTTTCACTACTAAATCCAGTCTTCGTTGAAGCAAAAGTAATAGTAGATACACCAGCAATTTTTGCAGTTATTCTTCTAAAGGTAGTAGTTCCAATACCTGTAAGAGCACCTGTTATATGGTTAGATGCACTATCAACTTGATAAACATTATCAACAAATAATGTTCCAATACCAATAACTTCACCTGCAATATTTAAAGAGTTAAGAGTCGTGTCAGCAAATCCAACATAACTATTCTTAATTATGAAGTAGTCACCAGTACCAATACCACTTAAAGTAACAGCAGTACCAACAATACTAGTATCTCTCATGTAAGAATCATATGGAATATGAATATCAAAAATTAAACTCTTATCAACACTAGCAGCAGTACCTTCAGTTCCAAATCCAACAATAATTCCTTGGTCTCCAGTATAAGAAGATACTGAATCAGATTCAGAAAGTAATGTAGGTGGTGCAAAAAGAATAGATGGTGGAGATGATTGATTATAACCAGTTCCACTATAAGAAACCTGAACCCCCGTAACAATACCAGAAGCATTGATAAAGGATGTTCCAACTGCAGTAGAACCAAGACCTACTTGTCCAAAAGATACAGATGGAGCAGCTGTATAACCACTACCACCATCAGTAACATCTACGGAAGTAACTATTCCAGAAGTGGTTACAAGACATGTTCCAACTGCACCTGCTTTACTATCTTGAGAAACAATTGTTACTTTATCTTGTACATTAGCACGAGTAGTTGCATTAGAATTTTCATTTTGAGGATCAAAGAATGGTCTTACATTATCAACATAGAATACTGTAGAACCTATACCAACACTCTTAATTAAATATGCACAAGGATTGATATTAGCCTCATACAACTCTCTATCTTTTCCAACTTCTTCTTCATTGATTATTTTATCTTCAGTTTGTCTTGTCCAAACGACAGGTCTTAGAAGTTCTTCATCTTGTGTATTACCTGGTCCGAAATAAGGTACAGTTTGTACCGTGTCAGTAGAGGATACAGTAGTGACTCCCCTCATATCTTCTTTTAGATAATATGGTTGAGAACCATTCTCTATAGTTAAATCATCACCTTTCTTAACTGTTTCAAGAATTTCACGAGATACAACATCACTTGAACCACTTCCTTTATAGAAAATAACTTTAGACTTATCACCAACCTTAGGTGGTTCTGTAAAGGTGACTATACTACCACCATCAAATTTATATCCTTTACCAGGTACTTGGAGAATATCATTAATAAAGATAAGGACAATATCTTGAACATTAATCTTGGAACCTTTACCTGCCCTAATAGACATTTGAGTTCCTGCTCTTCTCAATTGGAAAGCAACAGTTTCTCCATCAAATAAACTATCCCAATCATCAAGACTTTCTAATTCACCAAGAGTCCATCCTGTAAACTTATCACTAAATTCTTTTGTGACTTCTAATTGGAATTCATTATAATAAGTACTTGTATCAGTTTGAATACCAGTAGTTCCGCCATAAGGAATTGTGAGGATCTCACCTTCACGATAACCACTTCCCGTAATATTGATTCTGAAATCAGTTACACTTGATCCTTGTCCAACAACAATATCAACAGTTGCATTAGTTCCAACTCCTGCAGATGTAGAGGAATATTCTAAAGGAATATTAGTATATGAAAGTGGAGCATCAATAACAACAAATGGTGGAACTGTTTGACTATATCCTCCCTTAGAAATTGTAATTGCTACACCAGTTAAAGTACCATTAGATCCAATCGTAGCAGTTCCAACCCATTGTGTATTAGGAGTTGTAAGACTTGTTGTACCAACACCAACATTAACTGTTTGACCAATACCAGATCTATATCCAGATCCACTATATCCAATACTAACTGAAGCAATAGTTCCTGCTGTTGAAACAACTGCTGTACCACCTGCAGCAACTAATGGTTGATATCCATGTCCTTCAGTTGATCCTACAGAAAGTATTACACCACCAACAGGAAGAGTTGATATATTAACATCAGAAGATACTGAGGATGCCGTTCCAGTAAAGGATATACTTGTAATTCCTGCGTTCTCATTTAAAGTATAGTTTGTAGTCGGTGCTTGGAATACATCATTAACCAAAATTACAGCATTATCAGTTGCAATTCCTGTAATATTAGTTTTATCTGATTTTAAATTAAAATCAGCCGTAGATCCATCAAATTGTGCAGCAATATCATCAAAGATGTAATTCCTAGAATATGCCTCATTACTAGAATCTGTAATGCCAGAACGTAAGAATACTCTTCCATTAAAGTGGGACCCAGTTGCTACTCCTACCCAATCCCTAGAATCTGGTGGATTAGTTGTACTACTTAAAGGAGTAAGACCATAAGGAGCTTCTGTGAAATTAAGAACATTTTCAACAATGTTATAATTACCAGTGACCTTAGTTACTAATGCACCAGTAGAATGTCCTGCAAGAGATGTTCCTAACCATTGTCTTCTAACTCTAAACCTATTAGTGCTTCCAACACCAACAGATTCAACCTTCATAATCTCATTATTAACTTTGACTAGATCAGAACCACTAATAGAACTAATACCAGTAAAGTAGATAAGATCATCCGTAGTAGTTGCTGCCTGAGCAAGAGTAGTTGTTACTGCTGTAGATACAACAGGTGATTGAATAATATTATCCAGACTTAAAATAACCTTTGCATTTTGATTTGTAGAAACAAATCTATGAGAAGTACCTACACCAACACTTGTAATATCTACAGGTACAGCAATTTGTTGTAAAGCTTTAGCAGCAGTTTCTGCTATTTTAATCTTATCATCATTAATCTTAATAACAAATATATCAGCAGGTAATAGTGTAGTTGATCCAACTCCTACAAATCCATTTGTTTCTGCAATTCCTATTGCACCAACCGTACCTTCACCTTCATGAATATATTCAACCTGCTCGCCTGTCTTGAAGAAATGATTTGGAATTCTAATAGTATTATTAGTAACATCTACAATATCACTATCATCCCCCTCAAAACTTCTACTAAAGATTTGTTCATTCTGATGGGTTAAATTAAATGCCTTCTTAAGACTATTCTCAGTTCCTTCATATAAACCATATCCAGTGACTACAGAAGAATTATTAAATGAGATATTATCCTTATCATCATCCTCAATCTTAAAGGCATTCATATAGGTCTGTGCTTCAACTCTAAATCTTTCAATTTCAGCTGGACCTGTAAAACTAGGAGTACATACAATTTGAACAGTTGCAATTCCAGCATTAGAATCGGAAATTATCCTACTACCCAAAGTAGCAATTCCCACTGACCCTACTTCACCATATTGAGTATCAAAAGTACCTCCGGTATCAGTTGCAACAATATAATCATCCAATACCAACATTTCAGTCAAACTATAACCATACTGTGAGTCTTTAGATGTATCTGTAAGTTGTATTAGGAAATATGCAGCATCATAACCATCTACAGTAGATGATGCTTGACTAATATATTCTCCAATAACAACCGCATCACTAGTTGATCCAACACCAACTGAATTAGATCTCAATCTTGCATGTTTCAAATCAACTGTTCCACCAGCACCAACAGTTGCTGCCATTGAAACTTGAATTGTATTAACAACCGCAGTTGTTCCAATTCCAGCATTTGTTTGATCAGGGAACCAATCAACTTTTACATTAGAACCATCATAGTATGCAGAATATGTTCCAAATCCTGCTTGGGCAAGAGGATCATCAACTTCAGTAATTAAGTTACCATATTCAACTACCTCTATTGTATTATCAACTGTATTTTGAATAAGATTTAATTCATCAAATTCAAATTCTCCACCACTAAGTTTAGTACTATCTGCAGTAATGGATACTAGAATCTTAGATGAACGATAAGTACTAGCAATGCCTACAATAGTAGTTCCTGTTGTAGTTGCAGTTGCTACATTAGTGCTAGTAGAATCAATCTTTACTGTACCAAAATCAGTACTACCAACACTTAAGAGATTATCATCTAATTGATAGGAAAGTGTAGCAATATCATAATCATTTACTTTATAATTTCTTGGATACCATAATAGTCTTCCAGTACTTCCAAGAATATTTGCATCAAATGATCCTAAGTCATAAACACTTTCAATTCTACCATATTGGTTAAGGTATAAATCAGAATTATTATGAACTATATCAACAACTTGGAGTTGTCTTTGGGCAGTAAATCTTCTATCTTTAATATACGCAAAATATTTTACTGCTCTTGTTACATCTAAATCAAATTCAGCAGCTATACTAAATGCAGTTGATCTAGGATTACTATTGAATTGACTTGCAACATCGTCTATTGAAAGAACTCTATTACCAATTGATTCGTCATAATCAAGAAGAATTCTACTAGCAAAAACTATTTCATTAGAAACTATTCTAGATGAAACATTTATAGAATTTTCTGTTACTAAATCAAAATCATATACTGTATTTAAATTACCAAATCCCACTAAATGATTAACAATTTCATATGAAGTTACCTCAGTAGACAAACCAACGGTCATTGAATTTTCATTCGATGAGTCTACTTGCATATCAGAGAATTTTACATGACCTAGAGTATGATTTAATGTACTTACAACATCATCCCAAGTTTCAAATGATACTTTAGATCTTAATGAATAGGAGAAGTTTTGATAATATAAACTATCTTGTATTCTCTGTAAGTTGTAGTTAAGAACACCAGAATCAGTTTCCCATCCTTTCCGTACCAAAGAGTATGGACCTAATTCAAAATCAGAATCATATGATGTTATAGAAGAAGCAATACCTTGAGTATCTGAAGATTCTCCAACAATAACATCATTAACTTTAAAATCATCTCCCGTAGATACCTTCAATGTACCAAGTTTCTTATCCCATTTTTCAACAGTACCAGTAGCATTGTTAGAAGTAACTGTTTCTCCTTCAAGATAATCTCCTATACCCAATTTAACATTAAATATTGGGAAATATTTTTCTGGTATGATTCTTCCGATAGAAGTAGCACTATCAAATTGTCCTGGTGTTACTTCAGGATTTAAATCTGAATAATATTCATACATGCTAAAGGTTACAATACCCAATCCACCAATATTTGAATCAACTTCTGTCAATTCAAATAATTTATAATCATAGTCCGCAGAATTATATCCTCTTGCAGTTGTACCAACACCAACACTAACATTTTCAATTATTACCCTATCTCCTGCTACAAATGGGAAAGATCCTTCAGTACTAAATCCAGTTGCTAAAGTAACAGATACATTTTTAGTTGTAGTATTAAATCCAATAGTATGAATCCCTACACCATTAGTATTATCTGTTGGAATAATAATAGGTGGAATATTGGAAATTCCTTTAGATTCTTGAAGAATAGTTACACTTGAATCTCCAAGAGTATATTTAAGTTCTATATCTTCATCTAACTTTCTTGTTATTCCATCAAATACTCTAAGAGTTGGTGCTACAACATAACCTCTTCCAACTGAAGATATTCCAATAGATTCTATACGTGCAAGATTATCAATTGTTATAATTTGAGGTAATCCAACACTTGGTCTTAATGTATTATCTGAAGGGAAATTATATCCAATATTATTGATTTCAGTTTTCTTAATTTTTCCTATTGTTGCACTAGAAACTTCAGCAATGGCATTTTTACCACTCTCTGAAGTAATAGTAGAAATTCCTGGTAAGGAATAATAATTTTCTCCCCCATCAGTTATTTCAAAACCTGCTATAGATCCATAAGCAGTTGCAGAATCTGTAGTATAACTTAAATCAGATGTGGTTGAAATATAAGATGCTTTTTCTGGGAGACCTTTTACACTATAAGTAAAGGAATTAGTTGCTCCAACAGAAATACTTTGTTTTCCATTATAACCACTTTCTATAACCTGAATTTCATTTCTAGAAATAACATTACCATCTCTAGTAACTTCCTCTTTAACGGGAGGAAGAGTACCTTCAAATAAAGGATCAAGAGTATAGAATAATGTATTAGGAACGTCTTTATTAATAGTTACAGTAACTTTAGCATCAGCATCTACACCAGCAGTACCTGATCGTATAACATTAAAGTTTTTAGTTAATTGATTGGTGTCCCATATCTTTAAAAGATTTCTATCACTGTAGATATTAAATTGGAATGCAGCATAACTTGTTCCTTGACTTACATATCCTAAAGAAGAATCTGAAAGATCAAATATTGCATTTTGATCTTTATATACTTTCAATGGTGGATTTATTGGATTAATAGTTCCAGCAGAAAGACTAGTTATTCCAACAATAACTGGTTTAATTAAATTAGAATTATAAGAAGTAGTAGATAATTTAAATGAATTATCATCGTTTCTAACAATGAAATATATTTTATTATTCTCAAGACCACCACATGGGATAGATGCAGTATGAACAACCTTTTGTCCAGTTACAAAACCATGATTTGCAATAGTAATTGAATTTGCTGTGGTATTTACTCCACCTGCAACAAAGTCTTTTGAATCAACTATAATTGCTCTATTATAATCGTTATACTTAACAGTAAATGTTGTTGAAATATTTCCAGGACTTACATTAATTTCAACATTATCATCAGTTGCTAATCCATGACTACTTCCTGTCGATACTGTTACAAGATTTCTAGAAATTTCTCCAGTAATTGGTGCATAATTTGTTTTAAGACTATGCCAGGAACCCGTCCCTATACCAGAGAATAATAAGGTTGAAGAACTCTTATATGTTGATGCAATACCAACGACAGAATTACCTGCAGTATTAAGTCCAACTAAAACTGTTGCTATTCCAATTAAATTATCACTAACCTTATAAGCATAAAGATTTTGTCCGTCAGTTAATGTCGATATTCCTCCACCTGTATTTTGAACATCAAGACCAGATCCTCTATTAGGTGAATAAGTTAATATATCTCCCGTGTCTAATCCATGATCCTTAATCCAAATTGTTTTCGTTGGAATAAAGACTTGAGTTATACCAGCACCAACACTTGGATATCCAGGTTGTGAATAGAATTGAATAGTTGTACCAATACCAACTCCACTATCAGTTCCTAATGCAACAGATTCATTTGGATTAAAATAAATTTGTCTATTTAATTTGCAATCATAAGTTGTTTTAAATCCAGCATTTATAATTAACTTTCTAGGATTTTCATATAAAACCGTTGTTACGGTATGAGCAGCTCCTGCAGTACCTTCAACAGCTCTTAAAGCTCTAATTCGTGAAAATTCTGATTCAACATTTAAAACCTGAATCTTTTCTGAATTTATTGTTAAAATATCATTTTCCCTAATACTAGGATACTCAAGGTTTCCATTAATATCAAAATATGTAACTATCCCAGTAACTCCGTCTGATCCAATTCCAGTAGGAGTAGATCCAACTCCTGTTAATTTAAAGACATCAGATGTAATTCCTACTTTATAGGAACCACCAATTTGTGAAGAAGTTGTAGATAAACCAGAAACTGTAACTAAATCTTTAGTTGCAAATTGATGAGGTTTTGTTGACCAAATAATATATTCACCCTTTTGTTTAGAAGGATAAATTTCAACACCAGATACACTACTTGTAGCAACACTTATATTACTTAATGGTTTGCCCTCAAGTATAGAAACTTTAGCAGCAGCTCTATTTCCTCTAGTACCGGTATTATTAAATACTACATTATCACCAACTCTATAAGATTCACCTGAAGTTGTAAGACCTATTTTATCAATAGTACCAGGTGTTCCTACCTTAATATCAAGAGTCTGTTTTAAATCATCAGGAATATAAACATACGGATACTCTAAATTACCTTCAATTAAATTATAGAAATAAGTATTTCTAGACCATCCTTCTTTTTCCAATTCATATTGCTTTTGATTAGAATAAGAACTAAAATTAAATTTATTAGGTGTATCTTTAAAATTATCTCCAATTAAATAAGGGAATGCTGGTCTCCTATATCCGGCAAATGGACCCGAAGAATCAGCATTATCATTAATGGTTGCAAAATAAGCATATACTCCATTTGGATATTCTGGTGTAACACAGAATCTACCATTATTTTCATCAAGAACTGTTGTATCAGCTATTTCAGAATAACTATAATCTTCAATAAAGAATCCTACTGGGAATGAAGTAGCAGGTGGTCTACTAGTCTTTAAATCCACCACATAACCAGTCTTCATTTTAGTAACTACACCACCAGTTTGGCCAGTGTAACCATATGGTCCATAAATTGGATTGCCATCATATGCCCAACCAATTATAGGAGAGTGATCACTAGAAGAAACTTCTAAACTATTAACTCTTTGTAAATCACTTTTACCGTATAAAGTATTTCCATCTAAATCAGTCCCAAATACTGCTTCTCTAAGTTTTCTAGGTGCATATAAATGAGAATATTGAAGTCCTCTATCTATATTAAATTGATCAGCAATTATTCCATCATCACTACTGAAATTATCAATATGTCTTTGGAAAAGATTTAATCTCCAATTTTGAATATCTGCTCTAAATTCTGCACCTTCTCCAGGAACATCAACACTAATACTAGTATTTGCAGCAGTATATCCTATTCCACCTTCAAGTACTGTAACAGATGATATTGTATTATTGTCAAGAACTGGTGTAAGTAGTGCTCCAGAACCATCACCATCAATTAATATATCAGGTGGTGCATTATAAAAACTTCCAGCAGATTGTACTAATACTTCAGTAATTACCCCATCATTAATAACTGGTTTTAACTGAGCACCTGAACCAGCAACTAAAGTAACATCAGGTTGTCTATCAAAATTAATAATTTCAGATGATCCATATCCAACACCATTTCTAGATACATGAATAGAAGTAATTTTACCTCTAACAATAGGTTGAACTTGTAATTGGAAAGTATTAGTTCCTATTGAGGAAATTCCAACTTTACCAGTTATATTTACAGTTATATCAGGGTAATTAAAAGTATGAGTTCCTACACCAACTGAGGTAAAATCAATATATTGTTTTGTTCTATAATAAAATTCTTTATCTGTACTAAATCCTACTTGAGATAATTTAAATTCAGCACTATTAACTCGTGTCAAATAATATTCTGATCCACTCGTTAGTCCACCAAGAGCAGTTCCCTCAGCAGTATATTTAACTATATCTCCTGAATAATAATCATGGTTAGGAATTGTAACACTATTAAAAGCAGTATTAATTCCACTTCCAGTTTCAGTAGGAGTACTTCTCTTTTTATTTGCGTATCCAGATCCACCATTAATAATATTAACAGCATCAACTACAAATTTCTGATTAACTGCTCTTAAAGATTGTTTTCCAACACCATGAGAAGTTAAAGAAATGGTATTAATTCCTGAAATAGCTTCTCTTTCAGAGGAATGAAGTTTTACTTTAGTGTTATTTACAGGAGAAATAAAATAGTGAGAGAATGTAGTAATTCCACCAACAGGTGTTTGTCCATTGGTTTCATAAATTACTTCTTCTGCATTTTTAAATTTATGATAAGAGGAGAATCCAATTGTATTATCAGTAAGACTAACCCATGCATATTCTTCTCCAACATGAATATTAGCATCAGCAAAGAAATCAATACTATGATTAATTTGCCTCATATCTACATCAACAATTGCTCCTTTACCATTACCTCCGCTTATTGTTACAGTAGGAGTTTCCTCATAATCAAAACCTCTATCAAGTATTCTAAGTTCTGAAACTGATCCTTCAACTGCAGCAATTGCAGTAGCACCTGTTCCTACATTATCCTTAATATGTACAAGTGGTGGATTAATTACGTCATAACCAGATCCATTACTACTAACTTCAATTTCATTAATTTGTCCATACTTAATAACATCACCAGCTTTATAATTTAAGATCTGGACACCATTTATTAAAATACCAGTAAATCCTGGATCTGTTGCAACTATATTTTCATTATCACTTTTTGGAGGAGCAATTTCTCTTAAAATATTCTGTGATTGTAAAGTCTTAAATCTAAAATCATAAGGTTCTATTCTACTATTAGTTACAGTTTTCTCTTCAGTAAGAGTAACAAAAGTTTCATCTGAAATATTAGTTCTACTCGTTGCTAATTTTATTCTAGAATTGTTTACCCTATAGACAAAATAAAGACCTTCTGAAAATAATTCTGGTCCATCAACTATTCTACTCTTAGCATTTCCAAAAGAATCAAAATATTCCTCACTAATTCTTTCTGGTGAATAATAAACTGCATCACCAGTATAGAATCCATGATCTTCAGTTAAAGGGTTGATTAAAAATTCTGATCCGCTAAACGTTCCAGAAAATGTAACTGTTTGTCCATATACATCAAGAGGTTGTGCATTATAAGAAGGAATGGAAGGAGAAGCAACTAAAATATTTTCTCCCTTCTTATAAACATTCTGTACATTAGTAGAATAAATTGTAGAATCTGGATAATTATTAGATTCTGTTTTTAAAATAAGTCTTTTTATTTTATAAGTATTTGCTGCTTGCTCAACTAATTCTCCTTGACCTTTAATTTCAATAGATTTACTAGAATTTACTTTAAGTACAGTAGAGACTTGTCTTGAATCATCACCTAATATAACTGATGCTAAATCACCGACTTTAAAACAATGATCAACATTTAATGTAATTTTATAAGTCCAATCAGAACTGTCAATTAAATCTACTGATTTAATTTTATAAATTGGAGAAATATTATAGAACCAATTTTTTCCTTTAA
>MDTE01204475.1_pt1 | contig 15653 bp, 15 predicted proteins | sample 811231 | NCBI WGS metagenome assembly MDTE01 (sample SAMN05326651, study PRJNA326480) | marine metagenome | isolation source: seawater | place: Indian Ocean: Red Sea | collected 2010
AACTGTTTCGTTGCATTTGATTACAGTTTTCAAATGATCATTTGTTTCATTAAAATATTCTAAATATCTATAAATGTAATGAATACAGTTATCGACAGCGATACCAATTGTTATTGCTGCAATTGTTATAGTCATTAAATCTAAGGGTATAGACATCATGCCCATTGTTCCTAAAATAACAAAACAAGCAATAATGTTTGGCACTATAGCGGCAAAAGCAATTTTTAAGGATCTAAATAAGATATAAAGCATAATAAAGATACCAAAAAGAACTATCAATAAGGATTTTATTTGTGAATCAAAAAGACTTTCTAGCATATTATTATAAAGTATTAATATGCCAACTAATGATATTTCAATGTCATTAATACTATAATTGTTATTTATGTAAGTTTTTAAGTCATTAATAAATTCAGATCGTTTTAGGGAAGGATGCGTATCTATAATTCGCATCGTTATTCTAGCTTGATTTTTGTCTATAAGGACATATGGATTAATTATCTGCTCTTTTAAAGAGCTTGGAAGTTTTTTATAAAGTACAGACAATTCAAGTGTGTCAAATTCATTATTGTCATTTAATTTTTCTGCTGTTCTTACGACTGAAGCTAATGACAGCACTTTTCCTGAAAATTCATAGCTTTCTAAGTGGTCATGAAAAGTTTTAATTAGATCTATTTTATCTTTAGTAAACCAATAATCAGAGGAGTCATAATCAATGCCAAAATCAATAAAATCATCATCATCTAGGCTATTAGTGTTATCCTTGAAGTTAATAATTATATCCAGTGGCGTTGTTCCACCTAACTTGTCATCAATTAACTTCATCCCTTTATAAATTTCAGTATCCTTTTTAAAGTAATCGATAAAGCTGTTCTCAACCTCTAATTTTGTTGATCCCAATAAGCCGATTAATAAAAGAAACGTAAAAATAAGTAATATTGAATTTGGATACTTAACAACAATGCGTTCCAAGTAGTTATTGACGTTTAATTTAAATCCAGAGTCAGGAGCTTTAAGGTTAAAAAAAGAAATCACAATAGGTAAGAAAATAAAGCTTGTAAAATAGGTAATTAAAAGCCCGACACACATCATTAAGCCAAAATCCATTACCGGTTTAATTCCACTGGTGTAAAGAGTTGCAAATGCAAAGATAGTTGTTAAAGCAGCAAACAAACAAGGTTTATACATTTTATTTACTGTTAGAAAAATAATATCATTATTAGATAGTTGACTGTTATCAGCCAGCATTTGCCTATATCTAACAACTATATGAACGGTCATTGATAATGACAGAATTAGCATCAACATAATAAAGTTAGATGAAATTACGGTTACTTTCCATTGTATGAAAGAGATGACCCCTATCATTAAAGACAATGAGGCAACACAATTTGATATGCATATAAACATCCACAGTGGGCTTCTAAAAACAATAAATAGCACTAGTAAAATAAAAATTAATGCTCCAACACCAAATACAATTATATCATTTTTAACAAAGGATATTGTATCGTCTGCAATCATTGATACGCCACCTAAGTGAACCTTTAAATCTGCAAAATTAAATTGATTTATTAAAGTTCTAATTTGAACAATATTTTCATGCCTTTCTTTATCAACTTTTTTCTTTTTAGCTTCATATTTTTTATCAATAATACTTTTTAATTGCAGATCATTCTCGCCTAACATTTCTAGACCAGATAATTTATCTCTTTCTTTGATTAATATTTCATATTCTTCGTCCTTTTTAAAATTTATAACAAGGGCTGTACTGGTTGAATCTTCACTTATTATAAGATTTTTAAATATTGGGCTATTTAGAAGCTCTTTTTCAGCTTGCGCTAGATCAATGCCGGGAGTCTCTATTGTTAAAACTTCATTAATAAGGTCGGTTAACTTTTGACTTTTGACTTCAAGTAATGGAGCATCAAAAATTGATTGTGTATTTTCTACCCAAGAAAAACTATTAACTTGATTAATAAAAGATTTTATATAACTAAGATTTTTTTCGGTAATAATTTTTTCCTTATCAGAAAATGTAACAATTAAGAAATCATTAGTTCCATAATCATTTACGACTGTTCTATATTTTTTTAAATCATTATCTTGTTCTAAGATTAAAGAGTCTGAGGATGCATCTAGTTGAAAATACTTTATATTATAAATAAAAAAACTGAAAATTAATAATAAGAGAATTAATATCTGAGCCCTGTAATTATTAAGCAGTAATAAATAAACCTGTTTCATGAATTAATTTTTGTATCTTCTTGTAAATCTACTGCCTAGACTTGTGAGCAACTCATATGGTATAGTATTTATTGTTTTTGAAATATTGTTTATAGTATTTTTTTGGTGAATTATTTTAACTTCTTCGTTCTTAAAGTTACTATTATCTCTAAATTTAGTTAAATCAATTGTTGTTAAGTCCATAGAAATACGACCTAAAATATTTATTTTTTTATTTTTATACAACACATGGTATTTATTTGAAAAAAGCCTATTAAATCCATCGGCATAACCAATTGGTATTGTTCCAATAATCATTTTTGATTTAGATTTAAATGTAGCCCCGTAACCTATCGTATCGTTTTTATTAATTTTCCTTACTTGAATAATTTTTGCACTAAGTGTAACGACATTTTTATAAATGCTTTTTTCATTTAGCTTACAGTGACCACCGTAAAGTGAAATACCTGGTCTCACCATATCAAAATTGTATTTTTTCCCAAGCAAGATTCCCGCTGAATTCGAAAGACTATGAATAGAATTAGGAAAATGATTTTTAATTTCATTAAATTTTTTTAATTGAATTTCATTTTTTACTGATTTGATATTATCTGCACATGCTAAATGACTCATCACTAATAATAATTTCGAGCGTTTTATTAAATTAGACTTATTTTTTAATAAGTATTCTGTTTCCGATTTATCAAAACCAAGCCGCGACATGCCAGTATCAAAGTGTAATGCTATACTCAGTCTTTTATTAATTTTCTTTTGAAATGTTTCAATTTTTTTTAATTGATTTAAATTATTTATAACTGGAATTAGATTACTTCTAGAAATTAATTGTATGTCTTTTGCTACAAGCCCATTCAAAATAAATATTCTTACTTTTTTATCTATTTTTCTTAATTCTATTGCTTCATTTGTAGTTGCAACAAAATAATTTCTACATCCAGCTTTTATTAATGTAGAAACTACTTTATCTATTCCCAGGCCATAAGCATTAGCTTTGACAGTTGCGGCAACTATGCAATTTTTTTTTACTTTTTTTTTGGCAGTTTTATAATTATCTTTTATCGCATTTAAATTAATATTCAAAAATGCATTATGGTCGACATTTTTCATATTATTTTTTACTCGTAACTATCTATACGATCTTTACTTACAAAATTGCCAAATCTGGTAAACTTTGCGTCAAAACTTAATTTAATATTTCCCGTAGGTCCATGCCTTTGTTTCATAATTAATAAGTCCGCCTGACCATGGATCTCATCCATCTTTTGTTGCCATTCAATAAATTCAGCTGTACCTGGAGTTGGCGCATTTTTTTCAAGATAGTACTCTTCTCGAAAAATAAACATCACAACATCTGAGTCCTGTTCGATTGAACCAGACTCCCTTAAATCTGATAGTTGTGGTTTTTTATCTTCCCTTTGTTCAACTTGTCTAGATAATTGTGACAAGGCAATTATTGGAACATTTAATTCTTTTGCTAGTGCTTTTAAGCCTTGTGTAATCTCAGAAATTTCTAACACACGAGACTCATTTCTTGAAGTTTTGTTAGGTCTCAATAATTGCAAGTAATCAATTACAATAATCGCTAATCCATTTTTTCTTTTAAGCCGTCTTGCTCTCGAAGATAGGGTTCCTATATTTATAGCTGGCGTATCATCTATAAAAAGTGGAATTTCAAGAATATCTTTGGAAACTGTGACAAGATTATCTAAGTCATTTTCTGATAAATTTCCTCTCCTTATATCATTTGAACTTATTCTTGCCTGTTCAGATAAAACCCTTCTTGCCAATTGTTCAGCTGACATTTCTAGAGAAAAAAATAATACACCTGAATTCTTATCATCAGATTTACTTGCATTTTTTGCTATATTAAATGAAATATTTGTTGCAAGTGAAGTCTTGCCCATAGATGGTCTGCCAGCAATAATTACCAGATCTGATGGATGAAAGCCTCCAAGTTTTGTATCTAAATCTATAAAATCAGAAGATATACCTACGACGCTACTATCTTTTTCATACGCTTTTTTTGCTAATTCTATCGCTTCTTCAACTGAGCTCTGAAAGGTTTGAATATTATTTTGATTGGTTCCTCTCTCAGAAATTTGATATAAACCTTTTTCAGCTTCTTCAATTAAATCTTCTGGTTTGACCTCTATACTGCTTTGTATAGCATCATATTGCACTTTTCCTCCTAGCTCGTACAAACCTCTTCTTACAGCTAATTCAAAAATAATCCTGGTATAGTTTCGAGCATAGTCAAGCGAAACAGCCGAGTTAGCAAGTCTAACTAAATAATTTGATCCCCCTATATCCTCAAGATTTTTTTCGACTTCAAAATAACTTTTAAGAGTTATAGGAGTTGCAATTTGCCCCTTCGAAATTAGTTTTCCAATTACTTCAAATATTAATCTATGGACAGGTTCATAAAAATGGTCAATTTTTAATGTCTCCGAAACATCATGAAATATTTCATTATTAAGTAGAATTGACCCAAGAATTCCCTGCTCAGCTTCTATATTATGAGGCAATTCTTTTAGTGCTTCACTTGGTTGAATTTGATAAGGATTAGACATCAATTCATTAATAACCTAATCAAATACAATGTCAGTACTTTTTAGTAAAAAGATATTAACAGAAATTATAGTTTGTTAATATTAATATAATTAAAACTGAGAGGCATGAATACTGTCTAAGCAATTGAAATTTAACAGAAATGAACTTAATTTTTTTTTGTTACTTCAAGCTCAATTTTGGCCATAAGATTATCATAAAGCCTTAAATCTAATGAATGAATGCCGGTACTTTTTATTGATCCTAAAATTAAATTATCAGTTACTAGATTAAAGGTAAAATTCTGATTAATTTCTTGAATTATATGTTTTGGATTAATTGTTCCATACAAAGCACCATCTTCATTTGCTTCCATCTCTAAACGCAATTTAAAACCTTCAAGTTGATCCTTGATAGACTTAGCCTCATTAATTTTCTTTTCATTATTAGCATTAATTTGATTCATTTTAGATTGAAGGTCTTCTTTATTTTTTTTATTAGCAATTATAGCTTTTTTTTGAGGAATGAGAAAGTTTCGAGCATAGCCACTTTTTACATTAACTATTTCACCAGCGTTTCCTAATTTGTTCATGCCCTCTAAAAGAATAATCTGCATATTATTTTCCTGTGTATGGTAATAATGCTAAATATCTGGCACGTTTTATTGCATTAGATAAATCTTTTTGTTTTTTTATTGAAATATAACTGATTCTCCTTGGAGTTATTTTTCCCTTTTCTGAAAGATACTTTTTAAGAGAATTCAAGTCTTTGTAATCAAATGTTTTACTATTACTAATTTGATTTTTTTCCATCTTCTTACTCTTTTTCCCTATTCATTAATGTTGGAGTCTCACCAAAAGATTTAACTTTAATAGATAAATATCTTATTACATTTTCGTTTAGATTTAGTTTTGAATTCAATTGGCTTATATTTTCTTGAGGCATTTCAATGTTCATGAACTCATAGAAAGCTTTTTTATTTTCTTTGATCGGGTAAGCCAAATTACGCAAGCCCCAACTTTCTTTATAAACAACATTCCCATGTAACTCTTTTAGTGTATCCTCATGGTTTTTAAGTTCACTTGAAAGATCCGTTGAGCTTAGATCTTGTTTAAGAAGAAGGACATGTTCGAAAAGAGCCATAATTAATATTGTTTTATTATTAAAAATGGATAAATATTCTATAATCAGCTTTTAAGCAAGTATTCTTTTAAATGAAAACAGCATTAATTTTTCCTGGTCAAGGTTCCCAATATATCGGTATGGGTCAAGATTTTTATTCAAAATATGAAGTTTCCAAGCAAATAATGGACAATTTAGATAATGCAATAGGTAGAGAATTAACAAAAGAAATATTTACTGGAAAAGAAGCTGACATTTCTAAAACACAAAATGCTCAGCCTGCTATTATGGCGACAAGTATTTCAATTTTCTGTGCTTTGAAAGATGAGAAATTAATATCAGAAAAATCGTTTCAATGTGTAGCTGGTCATTCGCTTGGGGAATATAGCGCATTAGTTGCTAATAATTCTCTTCAATTTACTGATTCAGTTAAATTGCTTAAAGTTCGTTCAAAAGCCATGCAAGATAGTATGCCGCTCGGAACAGGTGGTATGATAGCAATTCTTGGATCATCAGAGGAGAATATTAACAAAGCTATAAAAGATGCAAGAAACTATGGAAAAATATTTATTGCAAATGACAATGCTAAGGGTCAAATTGTTTTAAGTGGCGAAATGAATGCGATAGATTTCATTTGTTCTAATTTTAAAGAACTTGGAATAAAAAAAGCTATTAAGTTACCTGTTAGCGCTCCGTTTCATTGTGATCTAATTTACCAAGCATCTGAAAAATTAGAACAGGAAATCTCTAATTATAAATTTAGTAAGTTTAGCGTACCACTTTATTCAAATGTTACATCCAGCATTTGTAATGAAGATGAGATATCAGAGCTACTTGTTAAACAAATAACTTCAAAAGTCAGGTGGCGTGAAATTGTAGAAAATATGATTTTAGACAATATAGAAAATTTTATTGAAATAGGGCCAAATAATGTTTTGACAGGTCTAGTAAAAAGAATAAACCGAGACGTTAATACTATATCAATTAGTAAGTTGGAAGATTTAGATAAATTAGCTAAAATGACATTATGAATAACGTTTTAATTACAGGAGCGACTGGAGGAATAGGTAAAGCCTTAGTAAATATTTTTCATAAAAACAGCTACAACATTGTGGCTACGGGCACAAACAGCGAAAAGTTAGATGCTTTGAAAGAAAATTATAAGGAGAGATTAAATTGTATTAAATGCGATTTTTCTGATTTAGGCCAAATTGAGGAAATGGTTAATAGTGCTAATAATTATTATGGCCATACCAGTATTCTAATAAATAATGCGGGCATTACTAAAGATAACTTATTTTTAAGAATGAAAGATGAAGAGTGGAGCAATATTATTAATATAAATTTAAATGCAAATTATAAATTAACTAAACTAATTTTAAAAGATATGATCAAGCAAAAATGGGGCAGAATAATCAATATAACTTCTGACGCCGCAAAGATTGGTAATCCTGGTCAGGCCAATTATGTTGCTTCTAAGTCCGGAATCGAGGGCCTTACCAGAACTATAGCCAATGAAGTAGCCTCGAGAGGTATTACAGCTAATTGTGTTTCTCCAGGTTTTATCAAAACAAGTATTATAGATACTATTAATAAAGACAGACTTAGTTTAATGCTAGAAAAGATTCCTGCTGGAAGAATGGGAGAAATTAATGAAGTTGCTGCCGCAGTTTTTTTTCTATCTTCTAAAGAATCATCATATATTACTGGACAAGTTCTAAGAGTTAATGGCGGCTTGACAATGTGATATTTATTGTAATAAATAGAAAAAAATGATTAGGAGATTAAAATGAGTGATGTTGCCGAAAAAGTGAAGAAAATTATTTCAGAGCACCTTGGAATAGATGATATGGAAAAAATAACAGAAGATGCTAAATTTATTGATGACCTTGGTGCAGATAGCTTAGATACAGTCGAATTAGTTATGGCTTTTGAAGAAGCATTCGATGTTGAAATTCCAGATGAAAAAGCAGAGACAATTTTAACTGTTGGAGACGCAATCTCTCACCTTGAAAATAAATAATTAAACTAAAATGAAAAGAGTTGTTGTTACTGGCATTGGTTTAGTAACACCTCTTGGATGTGGCGTCGATAGCAATTGGCACAATCTAATGAAAGGCGTTTCAGGTGCTAATAAAATTACTAAATTCGATGTATCTGATCATAAATGTAAAGTTGCATGTGAAGTTCCGCAGTCAAGTGAATTAGAGAACCCTTTTTTGGCGGAGCAATGGATTGATAAGAAAGAATTAAAAAAAATTGATGATTTTATAAAATTTGCAATCAGCGCTGCTGAGCAATCGTTTATACAAAGTAATTTAATATCAATTGATGATCCAAACTCATTTCGTGCGGGATGCATAATTGGATCTGGCATGGGAGGTATGCCTGGCATTGAGGAAACATCAATTTCATTTAATCAAGGAAAAAGAATTAGTCCTTTTTTTATAACAGGTAGAATAATTAACATGTCAGCTGGTTATCTTTCTATAAAATATAATCTTAAGGGCCCAAATTATTCAACTGTATCAGCGTGTGCTTCATCTGCACATGCAATTGGTGAGTCTTACAGATTAATTCAACATGGTCAGGCAGATATAATGATGACTGGAGGGTCTGAGTCAACAATCTCTCCTGTAAGTATAGAGGGATTCACTGCATGCAAAGCATTGAGTACGAATTATAATAACGATCCAGTTTCAGCATCAAGACCGTTTGATGATAGCCGAGATGGTTTTGTTATGGGCGAGGGGGCTGGAATTTTAATTCTAGAGGAAATGGAACATGCAATTAATAGAGGAGCGCAAATAATTGGAGAGATTAAAGGCTATGGAATGTCGTCAGATTCATTTCACTATACTTTACCCGAACCAACAGGAGATGGTGCATACAGGGCAATGAAAAATTCCTTAATTGATGCAGAGCTATCTGCCTCAGAAATAAATTATATAAATGCGCATGGAACTTCAACGCCTTCAGGAGATCAAATAGAAGCATTAGCAATTGATAGATTATTTGATAATTGTGATACCAAAATTGATGTTTCATCGACAAAGTCACAAATTGGTCATTTACTTGGTGCGGCTGGTTCAGTTGAAGCTATTTATTCTTTATTAAGTATAATTAATCAAAAATTACCTTTTAATTTAAACCTTGTTAATGAAGTTAAGTCGAGTAACATAAACTTTATTAAAAGTAATCCCTTAGAAAAAAAAGTAGAGAATATTTTATCTAACTCTTTTGGTTTTGGCGGTACTAATGTATCACTTGTTCTAAGTAAATTTAATGAGTCAGAATAAAAATCCAAAATTGCTAATAATAATTTCATCACCATCTGGAGCTGGAAAAACCTCGGTTTGTAAAAAAATTTTAGAGAATAACAAAGGTATAAGTATCTCAATATCTGATACAACAAGACCAGCAAGAAATAATGAAGTTGACGGAATAGATTACAACTTTATCAGCTCAATTGAATTTGATGAACGAATTAAAAAAAATCTATATATTGAATATGCTAAAGTATTCAATAATTACTATGGATCACAAAAAAAAAATATAATTAAACTTTTCAATGAAGGTAAGGACGTTCTCTTTGATATAGATTGGCAGGGCGCAAAACAATTAAGAGAGTCAAATTATTCTAAAATTTTATCTATATTTATAGTACCTCCTTCCAAAGAAGCAATCTATGAAAGACTTAAATTCAGGACTGAAAAATCAGGAGGCAATAATCAAGATATTGAGAATAGAATGAAACAGTTTGAGATTGAAATGAGTCACAAGGATGAATATGATTTTATTGTAATGAATGATGATTTTGAAACATGTGTAAAACGTATTGAGTCTATAATTCTGGATGAAAGAAAAAAAAATTAAAGCATTTTTACTATTTTACAATATTCATCTACGGTTATATTTTCTGCCCTAAGGTTTTGATTTATCCCAAGTTTTTCTAGTATATCTGTATATTTATATAAATTATTTTTTATTTTTTTTCTGCGTTGTGAAAATGATAGCTTTAAAACGTTTAATAACAATTGAAAATCTATTTCTTTATACTTTAAAATTGGGGTAAATTCTAAAATAACTCCATCAACTTTTGGTTTTGGAAAAAAAATAGATGAAGGTGCAGTGACAATACTTTTAACTTTACATCTTGCTTGAGAAGCAACAGAGATACGACTATAATTTTTGTGATTGTGTTTTGAAGTAATTCTTTCAGCCACTTCTTTTTGAAACATTAAGATCATTTTTTTATAAAATGGTGGCCATTTTTTTTCTTCAAGCCATTTAAAAAGCAATTGTGTAGAAACATTAAATGGAAGATTGCCTATGATTATGACATTATTGCAGCTATAAAAACTCATGAAATTATAGTTTAAAGCATCCTCATTTAATATCTTGATTTTTTTATTTTCTTTAAAGTTATTTTTTAATTGAATAGAGAGTTCGTAGTCTTTTTCAATTAAATATAAAGATTCAAAATTTTTTTTAACTAGATAGTTGGTTAACGCCCCTTTTCCTGGACCTATTTCTATAATAGTTGTCTCACTATCAGATGAGATGTTTTTGTTTAAATTTGATAGAAAGTTCTCATTTATAATAAAATTTTGACCTAATGACCGTTTTGGTTTAGCGCTAACTCTATTTGTATTCAATTGTTGCTTCATTCATCATATCTCTCAATAATTTATTGCCTTTCAATTCAATCTGCCTTTGTATTGCAAAGTCTTTTGCCTGTTCAAATGAAATATTGGGATTTCTTTTTATTATTTCTTCTATTTCGATCTCACTTGCAGATGATAATCTGTAATATAATTTTCCTAGTAGTTTCAACCAAGCATAGTCAGTGATTAAATAATTTTTAAATTCAAGATAATTTATTTTATTTTCTAAAAAAACAGAATTAAGTAATTTTTTATCAATATTTCTCTTTTCTAAAAAATCTGTTTCATAATTTATGTACTCTTCCTGATTAACTTTAATATCGTATTCATAGGATTTCTGATATTTTAGTTTTTCTCGTATTAGTTCTTCTTCGGTTCTTTTTTGAAGCAAGAGTTGATTATCTTCTGTTATTTCAATGCCTTCAATAATCGCATTCATTTTCATTCTTTGAATGATTTCGTAAGATGTAATCATCTCATCATTAACCAAAATTACAATTTTATGTCCCTCTATTTGATTTGCCTGAGAATTGAGTGTGTAATTTATTGTAATTATATGAATTAATATAATTTGGAATAAAATTTTCATTTTTGTTAATTAAATCTTTGGTCCAAATACCTTATTTTTCCCGTAGTTTTTTGTCGAGCCGAATGGCTTTAATACGATTGTAAAGCTATAGCCATCGCTTTCTGCTATATCTCTATCTTTTGTTAGATCCCTGAAATAATTTAAATCTACCCCAAGACAATCATTTTCATACAATAGACCATATTGGTAACCTATATTTTTATTGGTATCTAAATTTTTAGATCCTGTAAATTTAAAGAAGAAATCATCTTTAAAATTGTATTCTGCGCCAATACCGATCTGTTCATTAGGAGTTGTGTATTTGCCTGAGTTATAGTCATAGTCAATAGCAATTGTCATATCATAAATCTTATTGTAGGTACTCATGTTTATCGTCTTTACATCTATATCTTCCCTATCTATTACAAGTGAATTATTCAAATAATTATTTGAATTTATAGAAACATTTGAAGAAAGATAATAATCAGATAATTCTTTTGTATTGTCACTGGATTTTTTATTTATTCTATAATTCTGACCAAGAGCCACTTTAACACTTTGACCATTTTTATTATCCATAAACCATTCAATCCCATAGTTTATTCTTGGCCCACTTTCCCATTCAGTAATTGATGAAGCCCTGTTTTCGGAGAATATATTACTACTGGTAATAGATTGAGCAGAAGTATAATTATTATATGGTGCAAGAATGGGCATAACAATTGGTGATAATGTTTGATTGGTTCTCGCAGTTGACCTGATCAGAGGGTAAGTAAGTTTTGAACTCAATTGTGGATAAAATCTAATATTATCTGAATTTGGGGCATTCTTATTGTCAATTGAGACTGAGACAATTCTTAAGTTTGCAATATTATTGGCTGCTATTCCATAATCCTTATTGATAGTATTCTTTCTCCAGTTCAATTGACTTGATAACAAACTTGTTTTGTTGTCTTGAAAACTTTTAAATAGCAGTTCATTGTTTAATGAAATTGAACCATCAAAGTTTTTATTATCAATGTTGTCAATATTATAAGTAAGCTTTGGATAGACATACTCCCATTGTTCTGAGTCTTGAACAGTTAAATGTTTGTAACCAATAGCTTGAATTGAAAAATAGTCATCGTTTGTAGATCTTTCAAAATCAATGCCCGATTTTAAAACTGTTAATTTATTAATTTTATTTTTACGCATATAAGTATCATTGCTACTTGTTTGTAAAAATGATTTTAGTTTGCCAAAAGAATTATTAATATCTCCCTCAAAAAATAAATGATTTTTAGTTCCTTTCCTGTCATTATTGTCATTGATACTAGCATCTATATGAAAAAGTCCTTTATCACTAAGATTTCTATAGTTCATTGAATAAAAATTGTTGCTATTAGATTGATAAGTAGGTGTAAATGTTAAGTCTTGGTTACTAGCAATATTGTAAAAAATTGGTATCGAAAAAATATCACCTAATTGATTGTCAGTTTCAAGAGTAGGCATTAGTAGACCAGATCTTTTTTTTACTGATGGGTCGGGGTGAGAAAAATAAGGTAGGTAAATAACTGGAACATTAAATAAGTGAATTCTAGCATGGTCGTAATGAATTGTTTTTGTTTTAGAGTCATGAAAGATTTTACTAGACTTCAATTTCCACCCAGGACAATTATCGATTAGGTATTCTTCTTCTTTACACGGGGTGTATTCTGCATCTTTTAACACACTTACACCATCGGCCCTAATAAGATTTGATCCGACTATTCGTGACTTATCATTTAATCTTGCTTTAACCTCACTACCTTCTAAGTATTCCATTTCATTTTTTGCAATTAGGCTATCCATAAAAAATGTATTTTTTTCAATATCATTAAATATAATATTTCCATCTGCATTTAATTCTTTGGTTTCTTTATTATAAGTCATTTTATTAGTAATAATTTTTTCACCTGACTCGTTTATGGCAACTGCATTTCCATCTGCTTCGATAATTTTACCATTAGCAGTTGATTTGATTTGATCTGCAATAATTCTTACTTTCTGGTCTGCTTGTATCTTATTGATTGATAGTAATGAGATCACAATAAAAATGTAAAAAATAAAATAAACACTCTTGTATTTTAATAATTGAGTCATATAACTTTTTTTCTTTTTAATTCGTGAAATTGAAATGACATAATACTAATAAATAAAACAATTAAGGGCATGATGAGCTTTGATGTAAGTGGATGTATTTGGGAGGTTGAGCCTAGCGCATCAAGCAAATTTGATAAAAAATATATTATAAAAATTATTATAAATGAATAAATAATTATTTTAGTAAATTTATCATTCTGTTTAAGATTCATTACAATTGCTGAAGCCAATAAAACCATAGAAGCTATAAACAATGGAAGGAATATTAAATCATAAAGGTGCATTTTAAAGTCAATCGCTGAATATCCTAGACTTTCTAAAAAAGATATAAATGTTAGCAATCTATAAATAGAAATACTAGAAGGTGAAGATAAGCTGTCAGTGATATCTTCTAATTTAATATTTGTTTTATACAATATATTTTCTTCAAAACTAGTTTCTCCATATTTAGGAGAAATCTGTATATTTGACATTGCCCAGTATCCATTAATTAACTCTGCAAATTCACCATCTAACCGCCCTTGAAATGCTCCCTTATCATCGTATTCAAGAACCATGAAATTATATAAATCTTTTCCTTTATTTTGTATTTTTTGAGCATATAGAACACTTGATAAATTTTTTTCATCGTTTTCCTGTTTAAGCCAAAGACCATTTTTTGTAATTGATGCAAATTTATCAACACGATCAATATATTTGTACTCTAATTCACTATAATGTTTGTCGAAGACGGCGATTAAAGGATTTGCAATTGTAATGAATACTAAACTTATAAATACATATAATAAAATGGCGGGAATTGCAGCCTTTAGCGATGAGAATCCCACAGCACTAATTATAATGCTCTCTGAATTTCTAATTAATATTAAATGAGCCATTATAGAGCCTAAAAAGGCTGTAATTGGAAGTGTAAAAGTTATTAGACTTGGAAAATTAAGTGCAGCAAGTTGAAAAATAATTCTGATAGGCACATTTTTGCCTGCTGATTTTCTAAACTGCTCAACAAAGTCTCCGACAAATATAATTATTGCAAGAATCGTAAAGGTTATTAAAAAGCTATAAAAGAAACGATAAAAAATATAAATATTAATCTTATTAAACATTTTTGATTTTACCTAATTTAAAGTTATCAAAAAATAATATTATTATTGAAAATATAAATATGGTTATCGGCAAAAAGTATACGAGGGACACTAACTGACTATACTCTACAAGTAGATTAGATAATGTAATTTGCAGTATTTGAACAATAAACGCAACAAATGAAACTAAACTCATTGCTATAAACCAGCTCTCGTCAGGTCGTTTAGCAAACCTAATTATTAAAAGAGGAAGAATAGCAAAGAAAAAAATATATATTGGGTTAGTAATCCTAGTATGTAATTCAGCAAATTGCTCTTTTTCATATTTATTAAATTCATTAATGACTTTTCCCTTAAGATTTCTCATAATCTCAAAAGTTAAAAGTTCATCAGAATAAATATGTTTATTTTCTTCTTTGCTGTATGGCATTAAATCTAAATCATAAGTGTCAAAAGCAATTTCAGATATCTTACTCTGGCTTTTGTCAAAAATTTGAATGTTTCCGTTAAATAGCCTCAATATCTTTCTATTTTCATCACTTATTAATTTTCCATTTTGAGCAATATATGTTTGCGGTCTATTATATTGTTTCAAATCATGAATTAGTAATCCACTTATTTCATTGCCATTTCTCTCTTGTAAAAATATCGTAAGAGTGTCAACAGGAGAAATAAATTTCTTTTCCTTCAAAAGAGATGAGTGTATACCAGAAGACCTAATATCAATTATTTTGTGTCTTATTTCATTAAGTGACATCGGAGTTACAAAAATACTCATCAATAACATCAAGAGAAATACAAAAGATGTAAAGATGATCACTGGCTTTAAAAGTATTTCACTGTCAGATTTGCCCGAAGCCCAGAAAATTATTAGTTCACTATCGTTCTTAAATCTATTCACATTAAATAAAATCGCTAAAAATATAGATATTGGAACTGTAAGTAATGTAATTTTTGGCAATAATAAAATGACGTATGAAATATAAGAGAGAAGTGACACATTTTCTGTAGTAACTAAGTCAATATGTCTCAGTCCTTGCCCCATCCAAAGTATTCCCGTCAACAGTATAACAAGAAATAAAAAACTTGATGTGATTTCCTTAATCGCATATGTTGTAAATCTTGACATTTTTTCAATTATATCAGTATTTTGTTAAAGGTATATAAGTATGGATATTCAATTTAATAATTTAAGACAAGAAAAAGATGCTGTAGGAGTAGTATTTTGTGACAATAAGTGTCGGCTTATAGGTTATGGAAAAAAATTAGATCAACTATCAAAAAAGTATATATCAAGCATTA
>MDTE01020137.1_pt1 | contig 15652 bp, 12 predicted proteins | sample 811231 | NCBI WGS metagenome assembly MDTE01 (sample SAMN05326651, study PRJNA326480) | marine metagenome | isolation source: seawater | place: Indian Ocean: Red Sea | collected 2010
CCGGTGCGCTTGAAGACGCGGCCCCAACGGTTCTGATGGCGGATCAGCGTGCCGGTCGAGAGAACCGAGGGCGGCGCTGAGATCAGCGCAAGATGAGGCCTGTACTTGCCACGGCGAGGCGCGCGGCCTGCGGTCTGAATTAAGGAAGGCCGGGAGGCCGAGGTCAAAGGCTCAACCTGGGACTCACCACACTCAACGTCACAAGCGGAGCCCTGGCATCTCCGAAGGGTCACTCGCTGCAACGGCACAGCCCCGTTGATGGGCGCTCCATACTTTTCGCAGAGCGGATTCAAAGCGCGCCGCGAAGGCTTCCGGTCGAAAGCGCTCGGCCCAGGCACGAATGGCTTCCGCATCCAGAGAGCGCCAAAGTCGATCTTGCTCAAACCACTCCACGGCCTTCACCAACGACTCCACTGTTTGTTCCGGGAACAACACCCCAGTGGGCTCAGGAATCCCGGCAGCTGCACAACGCACCGTGTCCAACAAACCACCCCGGCCCAAACCGATCACCGGCGCTCCGGACGCCATCGCTTCCACCGGAGCGATGCCGAAGTCTTCAAGACCGGCATACACAAAGGCCCGACAACAGGCCATGAGCTCTTCCACCTGCTGCTGGGACTGTCGGCCAAGCAAGGTGACCGTTGGACCTGCCAAGGCCTCCAATCGCGCCCGCTCCGGACCATCCCCCACCACAAGAAGAGGTAGACCCAAGCTGTTGAAGGCTTCCACCACCAGATCCACCCGCTTGTAAGGAACCAAACGGCACAGACAGAGGTAGACGTCGTCTCGATCGGCGTTCCAGCGAAAGCGCTCCACTCGCACGGGGGGATGGATCACGCTGGCTTCGCGACCCCAATACTTGCGGATTCGACGGGCCGTGAAACGGGAGTTGGCAATGAGGTGATCCACCCTCTGAGCACTGAGCTGGTCCCATTGCCGCAGAGCATGCAACTGCCAGCGAATCAAGGGGCCGAGGCCACGCCGCGCCAAGGCCGAGCGGGAAAGATAGGCATGCATCTGGTCCCAGGCGTATCGCACCGGGGTGTGCACGTAGCTGACATGCAATTGCTCTGGGCAGGTGAGCACACCCTTGGCCACAAGATGGCTGCTGCTGATCACCAACTCATATGAACCGAGATCAATCTGTTCGATCGCAAAGGGCAACAGCGGCAGATACTGCTGCACGTGGCTGCAGCCCCATGGAAGTGTCTGAATCGGACTCGTAAAAACTGATCGACCATGCAACCAACTGCCTGACCGCCGGGACTCAGCATCGATCAAAGCGGCAAGCTGAGGCTCACAACCGAAACGCTGAAGAAGAGCATCAACCTCTTGAACAACCTGTTCAGCTCCGCCGACTGAGCGGGGCGAAAACCATTCATGAACAAGAGCGATGCGCTGCGGGAGGGAATCTGAAGCCGAGACCATCCCTCTGGAATGACGAACGCTACAAAGTCTCTCAGCTCATTGCAGACGAAGGCCAGGGTCACGATGCTGGTAATCATGTCCAGCACGAACCTCACCATCAACATCCTCCTAGAGGAAGCGTTGAACGAACCGGACATCGGCACAACGAGCCGATTTCGCTGGCATGCCACTGCGGTGGGTATTGCAGCGCTTTGGATTGACAAAGATCCACCATCAACTCCCCCCTTTGAGGACGCACTAAATGAAGGGCTCAATGTGGGACTCGACCTCAGCCGTGAGGAACGAGAATTCCATCAAGTGGAACAGGGGCTGGTGCTTTTATTCCATTCATGAAAAGCCGCAGTAGATGGGGGTGGGGAACTGGTTAACATTCACTACTGACACTCCCAATCGATTTGGTTAACTTGCGTTAAAGGGCACTAAGTGGCTTGGGAAGCTTCAGAACAGAAAATCAACCCAAGTGAGTTAGCCTGTTTTCTTATCAAACCCCCTTAAACATTTTCTGGCATCAAAGTGATTCATCTAGATCCAGATTTCAAAAGCCTGAGTGAAAATCAGCGTACTGTGGCCTTGAAATGTCTGTATGGACTAACGAGACACGCTAACGAACAGCGAAGCTCAGGCCTGACGCAAATCCATTTGATTCATGCCATCGGATCAACCTTGCTTGGAGTTGATCTGGATGTTCAAGACGCAGCAGTCGATAAGGATTCGCTAAGTAAACTCACAGAAGAGTTCAAAGAAATCAGCGAACCTGTTCGCCATCGCCTCTTTCAACTTTTTACTCTTGCCGAACTGGTGCTTGACCCTTTGCCAGTGCAGGCAACAGAAACTTTAAAACATGCTGCAGAGGCACTGGGTGTAAAAGATGACTTTATTGAGATTGCGCGTGAATACAGTCAAGGTGCTTACGGAATAGCCGCTTCGGATCTGGCACGCAAGGGATACATGGGAAATCCAGATCTGGTTAAACAGGGCGGACAATTAATGCATGTACATAAAACACTGACAGATCCATTTGAGGTGGATGAAGATGATCCAGAATTATTGGGTCAATGGTTGGCTCTTGAAAATTGCCCAGAGGGTTCGCTCGGTCGCATTATTTGGGAGTACTACCAGGGCCGTGGATTTATTTTTACAGGACAAAAGGGGAGCGTAAACCCATCGATTGCCCAGCATGATTGGATTCACCTGCTTTGTGATTACAACACCACCATTGAGGGAGAACTCGAAGTTTTTTCATTCATTGGATCGGCGATTCCAGATATCAAGGGATTTTCCTTCTTGGTTGCCATTATCAGTTTATTTGAAACAGGAAGACTAGAATCTTGGGGAGGGGGTGTACTAAACGCAGACAAAGGGCACCTCGATCTTCCTGGAATGCCAGAAAGAGTTGCGGATGCAATTCGACGAGGTCGCGAGTGCAATAGGGATGTGATGTACGGGATTGATTACTTTCAATACAAGAATCATCCAATAGACGAAGTACAAAAAGCTCTAAATATAGTTCCAAAGGATCCAGAAATTAAGTCGCCCGGGGTGTGGCATCCAAACGGAATAACGTCTTACCAAAGAGAACATGGCGACCCCCGATATCAACCAGATTTGCCAAAATGAATAATTTACCAGAAAGAATTTAACACACAAGTACAGAAGTAAAAAAATCAGACCAAAACAGGGATGGGGCAGGAAACAAGAGATAGAACCATGCAACAGGAACATTGCAGCAAAATAGGATGAGAAAGTTCTATAAATAAACAGAAACTAGGAAGCACACCAAGGGCCCAGAACAGTTTTGCCAATTGACTGTCCACTCAACTGAAGCTCATGGGCAATTTGAAGGTTGACCGGATTCATATATTCAAATCTTCTTCCTGTGATTGAATGAATAATTTGGCGATCGATAAGACCTGCGATAAGATCAAGAAATTCCCCTTGGGTAAGTATGTCACTAGTCTGGTAAAGGGACTTAGTGAAGACATACTCCCAACTAAGTGATACTGATTTTTGCTTGAACAAAGAAGTATCAATATTTACAGCTTCGTCAATAATGGCCACATGCCCAAATGGCGATATTGATTTCAGTATTGGTTTGAAGTGCGATGAAGCCTGATTAAGACAAGCAACATAGCGTGGGGAAAAATGTAAATCTGATAGCTGAGTATCCAAGGGAAGGCGATGATTGATTACATCATCGGCTCCCATACTTTGTACCCAGCTTAATGATTCAGGTCGAGAAGAAGTAGCAACAACATTCATACCAAACACAGATTTTGCGAGTTGGATAACCATCGAGCTAACTCCGCCCGCACCACCGATAACCAATAAGTCGGATGCATTTGATGTGAAGGGTTCTAGATGAAAGCAATCTAGAAGGATCTCCCAAGCTGTAAGGCTTACTAAAGGATATGAGGCAGCTTCCAGGTGAGAAAGCGAAGAGGGTTTTTGACCAACAATTCGCTCGTCTACAATATGATACTCACCATTAGATCCTTGACGATTAATCTGTCCAGCATAGAAAACCTCATCACCAATCTTAAAGCGAGAAACTGAGGAGCCTACATCAACTACTATTCCAGAAGCGTCATAACCAAGTACAAGAAAACCTGAAGAAGGAGACTTGAAGTAACGCCTTTTTGTATCAACCGGATTGACAGATACAGCGCAAATTTTTACAAGAAGATCATTTTCTCGTAAATGCGTAGAGTGGACCAAACGCTCTTCAAATACGTCTGAAATCCAATCGCCATGTGAATCAGTCTGACGATTCAAACCAATTACTGTGAAATCACTAATCATTGTGTGGCATTCCTATACATAACATTTACTCTAATAACAATCTTCTCTTCATGAGAATGCAAAGGAGGTTGACCACTGTGAAGAACAGAAGATGGTGAAGTACCGTGCCTAAAAAACAATGCAGACCCTTTCGTCGGTACAATATCAACAAATTTATTACCAGAGTAAAGGCGCGTAACTGCTGAATCTGACGAATGGTTAGTTAAATAAATAAGCATAGATAGCTTGGAAGTCAAACCATTCCAAGTCATTAGTGCAGATGTAACTTTGTCATAATAATAGCCAGGCCATTCACCATCTATATGAGGCTTAAATTGTTGATTAGAACCTAAATAACGATATACATTAAGTCTATGACTTAACAAACCCGCAAAAGTAGAGCCATCAATAGATTTAGGGATGAAGGGATAGATTGTCTTACATATAGAATCCATCATGTCACGAGTTGCAATCCAGTGGACAGCAGAATTGAGACGCATACCAGGAGGTGTATAAATACCAGGTGCCTCATCCATAAAACCAAGAAATCTGGAGAAATCAGCAAGAGCATCTGATTCATAATCAGAAAGGACATGATGTACTTGGAAAGCAAGAAAATTATCGATATCAATCAATTTAAAATCTTCAACCGACAGAGATTTAGCTTTTATGTCTAATTTTTCAGAGGATTCAAGTAAAGCAAAGATGGGAACATTGCTTTTTTGAAAGCCATCGGGAGATGCACCAGTGGTTGTATCAACCACTTTAAATAATATATCATTAAATTTAGATGATAAAAAAGAACGATCACCAAGTACCATTATTCTCCATAGATAACCAAGGATCTGACAAAGTCAGAGGAGCACCATTCTGAAGAAGCTCGATACTAATACCATCAGGCGTTTTAAAAAAAGCCATAGAACCATCTCTTGGTGGCCTATTAATAGTATAACCAAAATCGATAACCCTCTGGCAAACATCATAAATATCATCTACACGAATAGCAATATGCCCGAAAGAATTACCGGTCTGATAAGTATCAATATCCCAATTATGTGTAAGTTCGATTTCAAAATCTGATGCAGGATATGCTAAATAGACAAGTGAAAAACGTCCGGCCGGATTGTCAAAGGAACGAATAACTTGAAGGTCTAAGCATTGATTGAAGAAAAGAACAGATTTCTTTAAATCTGCAACTCTAAGCATGCAATGAAGGATTTTCACAGTTATTACTTTTCAGAAAGCTTAGCCTCAATTAATTCAGCGATGTCGTCATATCCAAGAAACCGAGCAAATTCTGCAGGAGTATGTCCCTGATGAGATTTCTGATTAAGTGGAACACCATGATCTAAGAGTATTTCAACATTCTCTTTATGACCGTGCCAGCAAGAATCATGAAGTGCTGTATAACCATTGTAGGGACCTTGTGCTGTGAGGTCGATACCAGGTGCAAGCTCAAGCAGAGCTTTTAAAGCATCAGGCTGGCCGGCATAACAAGCCTTGTGAGCAGGCGTTGCTGCCATGAGATAATCATTGATTGACTCTTTTGCACCAGCCTCAAGCAAAACACGAACAATTTGAGCATGACCCAAGAAACAAGCAACCAGAAGAGGAGTCTGGCCGTCATTACCCGATCCAATAATCGGTGAAATCGCATTAACGTCTTCACCACTCTGAATAAGGGACTTCACCTTCTCAACATCGCCTGACATTACAGCTGCCATCAGGGGCTGTGCTGTAATAATTTGTTGATCAAGAGATTTCTTATCCTCACAGAGCTTTAGTATTTTTCGGCCCCATTCTTCATCTGAAGGAGTTGTGAAACCTGCTGTCCATACAGGGTCAGAACCTAAGAAATTAAAGACAGTTTGCTGATGATGACCAACAATTGTAACTGAGGCGCCACGTTTAAGTAAATACTCAACCATAGAAACTTGTTTACACCAAACAGCATCAATTAGCGGCGTATGACCTGTTGCAGCTGATTGAAAATTAATGAAGGCACCTCTATCAAGAAGTAAACGTGCACAATCAATCGTTCCACTTTGTGCTGCTTTATGAAGTGCTGATGCCCCTAAAGAAGAATCAGCTGTATATATATCGGCACCAGCATTCAGAAGAATCTCAACGATTCCTGGCAAACCTCGAACGCATGCAAGCATCAAAGGGGTCATATTATTTCCAGACCTATCATTTACATCAACACCATTAGAAATTAATTGTGTTATTTGATAACTATTGTTATCAGCAATGGCGTTGAATAAAGCTGTGGTGAGGGAAGAGGCAGCCATGAGAACAAGTGAAAATTTAAAATAAAAGGGCTATGCAGCCCTTTCGAGAAAACTATTAAGGAAAGAAAATTATCGAATCATTGCGTCAATTTTGGATATATCGAGCCCATTCTTTTTGTAATGAGCACGTGCGATTTCTAATAGAGTAAAGCCGTCGTCATAACCAACCATATTACCGTCAGTTACATTGTCCACATAAACTAAACCTCCTTGCAAATGGAAGAAAGCAATCATATCTTCCTCGCCATCAGAAACTAGGGTATGCATCTCGCCAGGAGGTTCATAAATATAAGTACCGGCAGTAGCTCTCCAAGGGTGCTCGAGATAGCCCCACTGGCCCTGAATGGTATAACCGTGGACAATGCCGACATGATAATGAGGATTCAACTTAGTTCCAGGTGGCAATCTCAGAATATTGGCAAAACCACCACTAGTTACATTAAAAGAACAGGCCTGAAAAGCCCCTTCACCATAAGGTATCCACAGCTCGTCATTGTTGATGTCTGTGTCAATCGCATATTCTTGTCTATCTCTCTGATTAGGAGTGAGACCGTCAGTGCGAAATTTGAATTGTGAGGCAGAATGCTCTCCACCGCAAGCAGTCATAATCAAAAGAGTAACGACCTTCTAAAAATAGCCAGCAGTCACAATCAGTGCGCTAAGAACATAATATTTTTAGAATCACTCAAAAATGCTGGAACGCTGATAAACGTATTGAACGAAAAGCCAGCAACTTAAAAAAGACAACAAAAGGAATAACAAGAATTCTTACTTGAAAGCTAAAATACACAAAAAAACTCCCGGGCGAAACGCACGGAAGTTTTAAAGTTTAGGTTCAAAAAAGAGTTAGAACTTAAAAGTGGTTTTGATAATTGCGCCAAGTGAGCTTTCAATTCCATTAGCTTTGGATTGCTGACCAAATGGATTATTAATGTAAAAAATTGCAGGTGTAATTGAAATATTGTCAGTAGCCTGAAACTTGTAGTAAGCCTCCATGGTATAAACAGAGTCATCAGGTGTATCTTTATGTTCTCTAATCACGAATGTGGGTTGACCAATAGCAAAACCAAAATCATTACCTTCAAGAAAAACATCCTTCCAAACTAAACCCGCATACCAGGATGCTGTATCGGTGGTATCGCCTTTTTTGAGAGAATAAGCTTGGGAGAAATGATTTAGACCGGCACCAACACTGATCGATGGTATCCAACCAGATTCACTTGGCTGCCAGTAACCACCAATACCCCAATTATTAGAATACCCATCGCCATTGGAAAAATTATATTGTGCATCTGGCGTACTAAACATAATTGAACCATTAAATGCCAAGCTGTATATACCAGCAATAGCCCAATTATCTCCTTGGTAACCCAATTGAACAGAGGTTGAACTAGCAGAATTTTCATTGAACATTCCACCATTATTAGGATCACTCAAATTGCCGTTTCCAGAAACATATAAAAGACTGACACGAAAATTACCTGGACTCCAATTTACACCCAGACCCTGACCAAGAGTTACATTGTACGCACCTATTTGACCGGCGTAAGTGAAAACTCCTAATATTGGATCACTTGGGTATACACTCGGCCATATTCCTAGCATGTCATCTTGACGGATAACAGGTCCGAGTGATGCAGAAAAATCATCACCTAAAGGGAATTTGTAATGCAGTCTATTGACAGTCAGTGTATTTGTATTCGTAGTCTGCTGGAAACAGGAAGATAAAGTAAGCCAGTTAACGGTTTGACCTTGAAAAGCCGATCCGGCGCAATTACCTGTCCTAAGGCGAGTTGTAAGCATATCCTTTCCTGTAAAACTTGTCTTGAGATCAAGAGTCAAATCATAAGTAAAAGTAGTACCATCTGTTAGATTCTTATTTTTAGAATCTCCGTAGTTTGCAGCACCAAAAATGAATGTACTTGTACCTTCGAGTTTTGTTGTTGTAGAAAATTGAGTAGATTCAAGCTCACCTACGCGAGCCTCAAGGCCATCAACTCGGCCTTTTAAAATGCTGAGTTCAGTTTTAAATTCACGTAATAACCTACGAATTTCATCCGTGATTTCAGTAACATTCTCCAAACAAGCATTAAGAAGTGCAGCAGCTTCATAACGGCTTATTGATCGATTGCCTTTGAAAGTTCCTTCAGGATAGCCAGCAACACAGCCATAAGACTCAACTAAATTAGAGAGAGCTTGATAAGCCCAATCGGTTGGTTCGAGATCAGTAAATTGTGAGACAGAAGTAAGTTGTTCGTATGAAGAAGTGCCTTGAGTATAGGTATTGACTCCAGAAATATCCAAGTTTGGAGAATCTCCATATGCTAAAGCAGGGATAGAGAGAAAACTTGCAAAGGAGAATGTGAGCAAAGAAGTTTTGAACACGTTGCACATAACAGTCGTTAAAACAATTCTGATGAAAACCGATTCAATAACACCTTATCTTATGACAGTAGATCGATTGCCCACAACAGTGCGCCGGCACTAAAGCAAAATAGACGAAACAAAAGATTTAAATTTTTGGACTTCCTGTCCAGCGCTGAGATCCATGCGCTTTATATTTTTGTTAAAGGTGATGACTTTGAAATAGGTGGTGGCTATGTATAGGAAGACAATTCAGTTAATTTAATGCTATTACTACCACGTTTTGATTCATCTCATTTTGAAGCACAAAATATTGAATCGATCAGCCTGCTTGGAACAATACATCGCCGCCGTTGGAAGTGGAATCCATTCGATACTGGCTTAGATATGGTTCGTCTCTCTGAGACGATCTGGCAAATTTCTCATCCCGTCGTAGGACCTCAACCACCTGACGTAAGCGGTCTTTACACAATTCGATTGGTAGTCAATCATTCCCCTCAAAGACAACTAAAAACCACACTCTCCAGTAAAGCAAATGGGATCTGGGACTTATTAGAAACTTGCGACGGACGAGAAACACGTAATATTAATTTTAAAGTTGATGTTAGTCAATCCCTAACATTTCGGTTTGATTCATCAACAATGACACTGGCTATTACTCCCAGTGCTGGTGATGAGACGTTACATCATATTGATACTTTTGAAAGCTTCGAATTGAACGGTTTTCCTTGGGATGACCTTGATATGTTCGAAAAATTTGACTGTCGTATTAAGGGTAGAGAATTTGTCCAGGCCTCTTCTGATGTTTGGTCTATCGATGTCCCCTTACGCAAGGATGGTGGTATTGATTTTCGTGCCGATGGCGTTTATCAGTTTTTAATCTCCTCTAACCGAGATGAAGACTATGGTTTCTCTGGCTTAAACGATGGGACTAACACTTTAGTTCAGGGTACTGGATTTGGTAGCAGTCACGGAACTTCTAAGCATTCCGGCTGTACAGTCCAAGTCTTCAGTGATGGATTATATCGCTTCAACCTTCACTCTCCCGAATCAACTAATCCGAAATTTTCTGTTGAACCATCACCATCAAATCCATCTCTACCTACTCCGAAGGTTTTAAATCAGCGTGAGTCGTATCAACTTCTGGGTAGTATTTTTGCTGATAATCAGTTTGATCCTACTCATCCTGATCGTCAGATGAAGTTAATGGAAGATAGAGTTAATTACAGCAAATCTACATCTGTCAAAGCTGGATTTCATGTCGTTAATATTGCCATCAGTTCAGAGTTATTTTTAGACACTATGGGATTGGGATGTTGGCTTGATCTTAAGGATGGTGAGCCTTCACAATCCTTGGAATGTGTAACATGGCATGGTAAGCCCCACGAGTTAAATATCTGTTTTGAAGTTAATGCTGATTGCATGTTAGATTTTATTTTTAATCCGGATACAGACCGCTTGTCCATTAAAGTTGTGGATAGCTCGGCCTTGCTTACTCCTATTTCTTCTATATCAGAAATGTCCCTTGTTGGTTCCTTTGACGATACGAAACAAATGGAACCTTGGAGTCCTACTTCCTCGCTGAACTTGATGAATCCACTCCTGCCAGGCTGTTTTGAGAAAGTGGTTCATTTAGTAGCCGGCAAAACATATAGTTATAAATACGTTGCCAATCGCTCTCCTTGGGCTTTGGTTTATGCCGATTATGAACTTGATTGTCACGGATATGATTTCTCTGGAAGCATTCCAGATGCCGCCGACCCCAGCAAGCGCTCATTAAAACGCTACGGTCAGTTGACTTCACATGGGAATCCACCTGCGCTTGAATTTACAGCCACGCATACTGGTCAATATCGCTTTTATGTTGATGTCGTATTTGGCGGCTATTCAGTTAAGCCCTTTTTATAGCTCATTTGATTAAGTTAAAAGCTATACAAATCCGTTCATCATCGCTGCTAATCGGTACCGTTTCGTGGGGGAGGTAGCTGGGGAAGAGAACAGCCATACCTTCTTTGGGAGTAACCATTTTCATATTATTTGATGGGAACACCAAGTTCCCTTCTTTTTTTTGCTCATCAGCAGATTCTGTTGGTAGTTTGATATAAATGACTCCACTGACGAGGGAATCTGGATGGATATGGCGTTTTTGGTAACCTCCTTTTTTTAGTACAACACACCATCCGCTCAGTTCTGGATTGCCCCTTTTCTGATCTCTGATCTTCTGCAGAAGTGGTTTATTCTTCATGTATTCTCTTGCTGCTGTATCAAGACGTATACATAAATCCTTGATGGCATTTGATTCACTCCCTTTTAATATTTCATGACTTTGGAGACCACACCGAGTTGGTTTTCCAGCTCGATTCCATATCAAACTCTCTGTATTTTTTACAACATCGACAAGGTCACCTAAACACTTTTTTCGTTCCAAAGCGGAATAAAGTTCCACTGTTTTAACCTGAACTTCCGGATCAAAATCGACAATACTTCCTAGTTTTACCTGATCTTCTTGTGGCAACTCATTAACTGCAGCCCAAAACTGAATTGGCTCTATTAACTCTTTATTTTCAATAAGCTTCTTTTCGACCTCATGCCAATCTTCTTTTTCAATATGTTGATAAATTTCTATCAAACAATTTTTCTCGCTACGAAGTAATTTCTCGATTTGCTCCTGCGCTTCAGGTGCATTCGGAACAATTTGCTTGCATCGTTCAAAGCAACTTAATGCTCTTTCTTGTTCACCAATATTGACTAAAAAAAGACCATAGTTGAAGTGACTTAAAAAGGCATTTCTATATTTCTGTGTGAGCTTTTTGTGGAGCATCTCTGCCTTATTGTAGTTTCCAAGCTCACTCTCCGTAATTGCCAACTGTGTAACAACACTGGGATCATCTGAATTGACTAGCATTGCCTGTTCGAGCACTTTTTTAGACTCCAAGAGACGCCCGCTTTCGATCAATATCTTGGACAGCATGCACTGAATCTCACTATTCTCGGGATTCTGTAGTGCTAGTACTCTGAGGTTCCGTAATGCCGTATTTTGGTCAGCTAGATGTAAGGCACTTTGAGTGACCATATACAAAATTTGTGGATGTATGCTTTCTATTTGAACTTTTGTTTGAAGCGCATCAAATGCACTAATTGTCTCGGCATGTCTTCCTTGCATGTGCAGCAATTTGACAAGATTCATACTGCCTTCGATAGCCGTAGCATTCTCTTTGATTGCTTGGCGAAAGAAGTTTTCTGCGTCAATATGGTTACCTGCCATCGCAGCTTGGACACCCTTTCTGTTGTTGGAGGTATTACCTGCTGTCATAATTTTGTTGCAAAAAAGAGGGCATGATGACCATGCCCTCTTAATTTAACGATTGACGTCAACCTTCGTCAGAGTCTTAGAGAGTTGTAAACTCCTCGTCCAGTTCGGCATCACGCAGAGATTGAGTGATCTCTGGATTCAAGCCTTTCAGTTTGATGCTGAATGAGGCTCCGCGCTGTTGTTTCGTGAACAGGAGGTAATTCCAACCTGTATCGTCAACAGACTTCAAATTCGTCATATCGAGAACGACACCTGCAAGGCCATTCAGCTTCTCAAGTTCTCTCTTGAGCAAGGGAAGCTTGCATTTTGTAAGATCACCATCAAGGGCGAAGTTAGCAATACCAGCCTCAAAACTCATAAGATCTGCACTGAAACCTAAACCGACCGGTTCAATCCGAACACGGACACGAAGTGGTTTATCGGAATCCGGAAGATTGACGATCATGGCATTTTTATCGAAATCGTAGAACGATTTTTCGTCAATCCAGACTTCAGACAACTCCACACTGCCAGCGGGTAGGAGGTCAGGTGCCACCCTCAACTTGTTATCAGGCCAAGCCTGAGGATCAGGCTTGAAGTAGAAGTCCATCGGCTGCTTGGTGACAAGCAGGTTGGAGTAGATGGCCGCAAGGAAGCAGAGTTCGAAGGAGTGATAGCCAGCCATGGAATGGCTGCCCTTACCGCGCTCGGAACCTAATGCGTAGGGTTGACCATTAGAGAGAACATTGAAATAGATGCCGCCGGATTCGTAGTCGAGGAACCAGCCGTTGTAGAAGGCGGAACCTTCACGGGCGAAGCGCAGGTATTCGGGCTTGTCGTTATAAACACCAGCCATGATGTAGTAGGCCAGTATTCCCTGTTCTTGCTGCCACCAGGCTTTGCGGTCGTGCCAGACGCGTCGGTAGTGCTCTTCGCCATCCTTGAGCGTGCGCTCCATCATGTCGTACCAGCCACCGCGCTGGTTATCACAACCGGCGCCGGGGATGGCATCGGCAATCTGATGAGCGAAGGTTTTATAGCTTTCCTTCGGCATCAGGCTGTGCATCCTGGTGAGATTCCAAGCCACCTTCAGGTTGTGGCCAACCACACAGCGGGCTTGGTGGATACCCCACTTCAGATCGTGCGTCCAATCTTCATAGAACTTCTCGTTCATGAAGGGGCTGTAGCCATAATCAGGGAAGTGCTCGCAGATCGTGTCAAACGTATCTTCAAGGAACTTGCCATAGTCTTCATCCCCAGTGGCAAGATACAAGTTGATGAGATATGCCGGAGCATGGTCACCAACAGAGTTCCAATTCTTCTTCGCCTTGTTGACACCAAGAGACTCAGCCTTAGCATCAAAAGTCACTGGATCTACGTGTGAATAATATCCACCGTATGGTCCGTGATCTTTATAATACCGATTAAGGAATGAGATAGTGTCGTCAATATCTTGCTTAATTCCTTCACCACCAATCAAACGCCAGGTTTGGGTTGGACCTGCGAGTGCATAAATTTGCTCATAACAAGGAATGGCATTACCACCCTCATCTCCACCAGCAGTTGAGCCCATGTACTTGCGTACACTTCCATCTTCTTGGATGTCGATTTGACTGTACCAGTAGCAAATGCCATCACTCTTGTTCTGGTGCCTGAAATGACGTTGCATATATTCCGTACCATTCTTCGCAGCCTCTAGTGCCCGTTCATCACCGGTGATCATGTAGGCAGTTGCAAAGCCATAGATAAGTCGAGAGATCGTGTCGAGATTTTGTACACCGTCCTGCTTTGTACCCTCAGCACTGAGATCCGTCCGGAACTTCTTGAAATCAATCTTCTCTCCCTCAACAACCTGGAATTGTGCTTCCAGATAGAAGTTCAATAATTGCTGAATTTGGTGAATCCACCAGTTCTGATCTTCAAACCTCAGATCATCCTTGCCTCGACCAAACAGCAGCATGTGCTTGGCCTCGAACTTCAGCCTGTCTGATTCGGGATAGAAAAGACCGTAGAAGTGGACAAATCGACCCTCCACCAAAATCTGGTTTAGATCAGGAGCCATTTGGAATGGCTCACCTAAGTTCCTGACCAGCTCGGCGTAAGCTGCATCAGTAATCTTTACTGTGTACATCCGGCCGTCGGATGTTTCGAGTTCAACTTCTCCTTTACAGTCGAAAACTTCAGGATACGAAACACTACGGATATAACCTGCAATCAGATCAGAAAATGGAAAATTAAGTTGATTGGAAGATGCCATGACTGGATTGAATGTGAGGTTCGTAGAAAATGCGTGAGGATTAAATGAAAGTTACGTTGACGCTCGAGAGACGAGCGACACGATGCTGCGGCCGGTTACCAAATAGCTGTTTCCTTGAACAGCAACTTGCTGATCGGGAGATGCGATGTCCTGGGGTGAAGGCAAAGCAGTATCAATTGATCGATACCAGACTAAGCCTGGAATTTGAGGAATTTCAAATTCAACAGCATCCCAGAACATATTGAACATAACGTGAACATTGTGAGTCTGATCTGTATCGTCAGCCGTGTCCCCAAGGGTCATCGCAAGGCATCGAGCATCGCTGTTATCCCAGCCAGGATTGTTCAATTGCGTACCATGCCAGGTAATATCGGAAAGACCGAATTTGTTTGACTCACCTGTAAAATAACGACCACGGAAGTGGTCGATATACATTTTTCTTTTCTCGATCAGGAGTGACCAGAATCGAATCATCTCCTTACTTTCTTTTGATGCAATTTTATCCCAGTCATACCAATTGATCTCGTTATCGTGGCAATAGGTGTTGTTGTTGCCACCTTGGCTTCGCATGTATTCATCTCCACCCACAATCATAGGCACTCCCATCGAAAACATATGAATCACGGCAAAGTTCTTGACTTGCCTTTTTCTCAAATCATTAATCCATTGATCATCTGTCTCGCCCTCGACGCCACAATTCCAACTTAAATTTTCATCAATTCCATCGTTATTTCCTTCCCCGTTCGCCCAGTTGTGCTTTTCGTTGTACGCAGTTAAATCGTAAAGAGTAAATCCATCGTGTGCCGTAATGAAGTTCACACTATTGACAGGTTCATGGTGGTGCCACTGATAGAGATCTGCACTGCCCGTGATGCGTGAAGCCACCTCACTGATGATGCCCGCATCACCTTTGATAAAACGACGAATGCAATCCCTGTATTTACCGTTCCACTCAGCCCATCGCGCTCCTGGGAAATAACCAATTTGGTACAGACCTGCAGCATCCCAAGCTTCAGCAATCACCTTGCTCTTGCCAAGAATATCGTCAAGTTCAATCGCCCAAATCACTGGAGGATGCTCCAATGGAGAACCGTCTTCGCCTCGACTCAACACAGAACCTTCATCGAATCGGAAGCCATCAACATGCATCTCATCCACCCAGAATCTCAGGGAGTCGAGAATCAGCTTTTCACCGACGGGATGATTACAGTTGAATGTGTTGCCACATCCTGTGTAGTCGTA
>MDTE01203846.1_pt1 | contig 15651 bp, 18 predicted proteins | sample 811231 | NCBI WGS metagenome assembly MDTE01 (sample SAMN05326651, study PRJNA326480) | marine metagenome | isolation source: seawater | place: Indian Ocean: Red Sea | collected 2010
AGATTTTTTTGTATTAATTAGAGTTAATATTGATAAAAAAACAATAATATTGTTTTTTATAGATAAAATATGAATTTATATACAAAAAATATTGGAAAATCTTTTAGCGGAGTCAATGTTTTAAGAAAAGTTGATTTTGAGCTTAAGCCAGGAGAAGTACATGCTCTTGTTGGAGAGAATGGCGCAGGCAAGTCGACATTTGTGAAAATTCTTAGTGGTGTTTATACATCATCGGAAGGTGAAATATTTCTTGATAATCAAAAAGTTCAAATTTTAAATCCAATAGTTGCACAAAAAAATGGAATATCACTTATTCATCAAGAGCCACAATCATTCTCACATCTTTCAGTAGCAGAAAATATTTTTATGGGACATATGGATGGTAATAATTTTTCAAGAGTTAAATGGCAAAATATTAATAAGTCTTCAGAAAAAATTTTATCTTCTATAGGATTGGAAATTGATCCTAAAATTATTATGGATGGTTTATCAATTGCTGATCAGCAAATGATAGAAATAGCTGGTGCGCTTTCAAAAAATTCAAAAATACTCATCATGGATGAACCTACCTCTCCTTTAACACCTAATGAAGTAGGTAAATTATTTGAAATAGTAAAGCAATTAAAGTCTAAAGGTATCGCAATCATATTTATTAGTCATCGACTAGAAGAGATTAGAGCTATTGCTGACCGTGTTACAATTTTTAGAGATGGTGATTTAATCACAACAAAAAAAATCAAAGACTTAACTAATGATGAAATTATAAAGTATATGATTGGCAGAAGTATTGAAAAAGTTGAAGTTAAAGAAAATGATTATTTGGCTAAGGAAGAATTTGTATTAAGTGTAAAAAACCTTTCTTACTCAAATAAATTTAGAAACATTTCATTTAATTTAAGAAAAGGAGAGATACTTGGTTTCGCTGGCTTAGTTGGTGCGGGCAGAACAGAAGTTGCAAAAAGTTTATTTGGAGCAGAAAGTTTTGATGAAGGTGAAATATACTTTAATGGAAATTTAATAATAAATAACTCTCCTAATGATGCGATTAAAAAAGGATTTGCTTATGTTCCAGAGGATAGAAAGCAAATGGGTATATTTGGACCTGTTGCTGTTGAGGATAATATTACATCGGCGGTACCTAAAGATATTACTAATAACTTTGGATTAATAAAAAAAAATTTAGTTTCTTCAAAAACTTCTAATTATATAAAAAAATTTAATATAATTTTAACATCCGGAAGACAACTTATTGAAGAATTATCTGGAGGTAATCAACAAAAATGTATCATTTCAAAATGGCTAATGTCAAATCCAACAGTACTTATATTAGATGAACCAACAAGAGGAGTTGATGTTGGTGTGAAATCAGAAATGTATGAAATAATTAATCAGTTAGCTCAAATGGGTACAGCTATAATTTTAATTTCCTCAGAATTACCTGAAATATTATCACTATCTCATAGAATCATTGTTATGAGAGAAGGTCAAATCACAAAAGAATTAAATCATAAGGATGCATCTCAAGAAAATATTATGAAATTTGCAATAAGTTAATGAATTTTTTTGATAGATTTTTAAGAATTAGAGAATTAGGAATTTTTTCTATAATAGTTGTTTTGGTTATTATTGCATCAATTATTGATCCTAGATTTTTAACAATCGATAGCTGGAGAGCGGTTTTTTTAGCAATACCATTAATTCTAGTAATGGCAATGGGACAAATGATGGTTATTATATGTCGTCACGTTGATATATCAATTGGTTCTACTCTTGCGTTTTCAGCAATTGTTATAGGTTTAGTTTTTATACATTATCCAGGGATATCTCTTTGGTTGTCATTAATAATAACTTCAGTTGTAGGTTTGATCATGGGTCTAATTAATGGATTTATTGTAACACGCTTTAATGTTCATTCCATTATTGTCACTCTTGGTACTTTAAGTCTTTACAGAGGGTTAGTATTTATAGTTAGTGGAGGAAGGCAAATCGATCGCAATGACATTCCTGAACATATCGTTTTATTTTCACAGACTTCTTTTTTATTTTCTATTCCGGCAATATTAATTTTTTCTGCAATTATTGTCATTATAACCCATCTTTTAATGCGTCATTCTGTTTTAGGAAGAGAAATTTATGCTACTGGAAGTAATCCAGTAGCGGCACATTTAAAAGGAATAAATGTAACTAAGGTTACTTTATTTTGTTTTGGGGTTTGTGGAATGCTTGCTGGAATTGCTGGATTATTTTATGCTTCTAGATTTGGATATGTTAATCCAGGAGTTACAGGAGTTGGTATCGAATTTATAGTTATAGCTGGTGTCATAATTGGCGGAACCAGTATAACTGGAGGCTCTGGAAGTGTTTTGGGAACTTTTTTAGGAATATTATTATTAGGTATTATAAATGTAGCACTACCAGTTTTGAACATTCCTGGTGAATTTCAAAAAGCAATTTATGGTTTAATTATTGTAGTTGCCTTAGCTCTCGATCAATTAATAATTTATAGAATGAAAAAACTAAGTGTGAGTAGTAATGTTTAATAAATTTGCAATATATTTAAGTGAAAATCCTACTCTCCGTTATTGGATAATAAGACCAGAATGGGTTGCTGTGATTTTATTGATTATTTCAATCATTGCTTCAATACAACTATCCCCTTTTTTTGCAGATCTGGCATTTATTATGGATTCAGCCACTCCTTACGTTGAGTATGGATTAATAGCCATTATCCTGACTTTGATTATTATCTCAGGTGAGATTGATCTTTCTATAGCTTCTATGATTGCTTTAACTGCTGTAATTTTCGGCACAGTATATAACGCAGGTTTTGGAATGCCTTTGTCAGTTTTTATAGCTTTAATTTCTGGAGTTTTATGTGGTTTGTTTAATGGTATTCTCGTAACCAAATTGAAAATTCCTTCTATAATATTGACTATTGGGACGCTAACACTTTACAGAGGTATAGCACAATCTTTAGCTAGCGATTTTTCTTTAGGAGGTTATCCTTCTTGGTTCATTGGCATTGATTATCGATATGTTGGTATTATACCTATACCAGTAATAATTTTTACAGTTTTTGCTTTAATTGTTGGTTTTATTTTAAGTTCAACGATTTATGGTAAGCAACTATACTTAATTGGCACCAATCCTATAACTGCAAAATATTCAGGAATCAAAGTTGATAGGATAAAATTATTATTATTTACATTATCAGGATTAATAAGTGGTGTAGCAGGTGTTTTAACTACATCACGATTAGCTGTTGCTCGCTTTAATATGGCAACTGGAGCAGAATTAGAAATTGTATTGATGGTTATGTTAGGCGGAACATACATTTTTGGAGGTAGGGGAAATATTTTTGGCACTTTTATAGCATTTTGGATTGTAGTTATTTTAAGAGCTGGTTTAAATGTAGCTAGAATAAAAATTGAATCCCAGTTAACAATTCTTGGAGCTATGTTAATAATTGCTATAATATTAACTAATTATATTTATGCCAAATCACAAAAATAATTTAAACAACGGTTATTATGGATAAAATTAATTTAAAAGATAATTTTGCGGTAGTCATTGGTCGAGTAGTTTTTGATTTAAGTGGTTTCGGAAACTCATATTAATTGTGGAAAAGGAGAAACAATGAAAAATTATGCATGGGTATTAGAAGTAAGACCAGGATATGAAGAAGAATATAAAAAAAGACATGATGAAATTTGGCCTGAAATGGTTGAAATGCTTCACGAGTCCGGATTAAGAAATTACAATATCTTTAGGCATGGATTAACTTTATTTGGTTATTTTGAAACTGAGGATTTACAAAAATCAATTAAATATATTGTAAATAGTGATGTTAATAAAAAGTGGGGGGAATATATGTCAGATATTTTGAAAGCAGATATAGATCCCAAAACTAATTTTCCTTATTTATTACCCATTCAAATGCATTTAGATTAGTATGAGTAAGGCAAAAATAGGAGTTATAGGTGCTGGTTGGTGGGCAACTGAATTTCATATACCTAATTTAAAAAAAAGAGATGATGTCGAACTAGTTAGCGTATGTAAATTAGAAGAAGATCAACTTAATTTTGTAAAAGAAAAATTCAATATAAAATATGCATCAACTGATTACTTAGAGATGCTAAATATGAGTCCACTAGATGGAGTAGTAATTGCTTCCCCACATTTCGCTCATTTTGAAAATGCTAAAGCATCATTGGAAAAAGATTGCCACGTGATGATAGAAAAACCAATGACTACAAATTCTAAAGATGCTGAGATTTTATATAAAATTGCTAAAGAAAAAAATAAACAGATTCTAGTTCCTAACGGTTTTAACTTTACCTACTTTATGCCAAAAGCTGAAAAATATATTAAAGATAATGTTATTGGAGAAATCAAACATATAGATGCAGCTTTTTCTTCATCTTTAATTGATTTATTTCAAGGTATACCTTTAAGTGAGTCTGCAGATCACACATTTCAACCATTAGCCTCAACATGGTCAGATCCCCAAAAAGGAGGCGGTTATGGATGGGGCCAACTTTCCCATATGTTTGGTGGAGTATTTAAAGTGACTGGATTAGAAGCTAAAAAAGCATTTTGCTTTTCTGTACCTTCACCAACTAATGTTGATTACACTGATGCAATTTCAGTTAAATTTACAAATGGAGCAACAGGAGCTTTTTCAGGTTGTGCTTTTGTTCCCAAAGGTTTTGGTGGAACTTTTTATATTACTGTACACGGTACAGAAGGAACTTTATATTTAGATATGGAAATTAAAAGAGAAAGATTGTTAATTAGACTAAATGATGGAACAGAAATAAAAGATGAAATAGCTGAAGGTGATGGAACAATGTCTTATGGAACGAAAGCACCTTTAGATACTTTTGTTGATATCTGTTTAGGTAAAAAAGTTGAAAATCATGCAAATGGAGAAGTATCACTTAAAACAGTTAAGGTTTTAGATGCTGTTTATAGGTCTATGAAAAGTGAAAATGCAGAAATAGTCTAATTATTCATATTTTTAATCGAAGACTTTTCCTGGGTTCATTATATTATTTGGATCAAAGCTATTTTTTATCATTTTCATTAAAGGAATATTGTCCGCATGTTCTTTTAAAAGGTATTCTTTTTTTTGAAGACCAATACCATGCTCTCCCGTAATCGTGCCGTTGAGTTCAAGTGCTTTATTTATAAGTTTATTACTGTATTCTCTAATCATTTTATAATCTTCTTTTTTATTGGGATCATAAACAATAGTTGTATGAAAATTCCCATCACCTACATGCCCTACCATTGGAGCTCGAAATCCATAATTTAAAATTTCTTTTTCTGAAAATTTTATGCATTCAACTAAATTAGAAATTGGAACACAAACATCTGTAGAATAAACTCTAACATTTTTTCCAAGTGCTTTTACAGAATAATAAACATTGTGTCTGGCTTTCCATAATTGGTTTCTTTCATCGGTGCTACTTGCCCATTTAAATTTACTACCTTTATTATTATATGAAAGTTCTTCTACAATTTTAATAGCTTCCTGATTTGAAGTTTGACTTCCATGAAATTCAAAAAATAAAGTAGGTAAAGTTTCGAAATTTTTTAATTTTGAATAATTGATACTTATTTCCATTTGATCTTTATTTAACATTTCAATTCTTGCAATTGGAACACCATATTGAATAATTTCTTGGGCAGTTAAAACAGCAGACTCTAAGTTTTGAAAATGACAAACAGCACTCATTATACTTTCAGGAATAGGTGATAATCTCAAATGAACCTCAGTAATAATTCCCAGCGTTCCTTCAGAACCAATAAATAGATTAGTTAAATTATATCCAGCAGAAGTTTTTTTTGTTCTTGTTCCAGTTTTGATGATATTTCCATTAGCTAGTACTACAGTTAATCCTGTCACAACAGTTCGCATTGTCCCATATTTTACGGCCATTGTGCCTGAAGCAGAACAAGCTGCCATTCCACCTAAAGCAGCATTTGCACCTGGGTCAATTGGAAAAAACACACCTTTATCTTTTAGATGTTCATTTAGTTGTTCTCTTGTAACATTTGCTTGAACACGACAGTCAAAGTCTTCTGAATTTACTTCTAATATGTTGTTTAAATTTTGAAGTGATATAGTTATTCCTTCTGCATTTCCAACGACATGTCCTTCTAATGATGTACCAGTTCCAAAAGCAATAACAGGAGTTTTATGTTTATTACAAAGCTTTAAAATGTCCGAGATTTCTTGATTTGTATTGGGAAATAAAACTGCTTGGGGTTTAATTGGATCATATACATCTTCTCCTTTTGCAAAATTTAATAAAACTGACTCAGATTCTGAGTATCTATCACCTAAGATATTAAAAAGATCTGTTTGCAAAGTTTTGTTTTTCATATAATTTTCCATTATAACAAAAACTACTAAAATAATAGACACAATTATGAGTACAATTTCACTCGAACTAGAAGAAATTTTTTCATTAGCTAAGGAAGCCTTAATTTTTAATGGTTGTGATGAACATAATGCTTTAGTTGTAGCAAATACTGTAAAGGAAGCTGAAAGAGACGGAAGTATTTCTCATGGATTGTTTCGTATCCCAGGGTACGTTGCTTCATTAAAAAGTAAAAAAATAAAACCAAACGCTAGGCCAGCAATTGAAAAACTTTCACAAAATGTAATTAAAGTTGATGGAGATTATGGTTTTGCACCTATCGCAATAAAAGTTGGTATTCCTAAGTTAATAGAAATAACAAAAAACCATGGAGTAGGGGTTATGACAATAACTAACACTCACCATTTTGCAGCTTTATGGCATGAAACTGAATCTTTAGCCAACCACAACCTTATTGGAATTGCTTGTACAGCATATATGCCTAGTGTCGCTCCTCATGGTGCAACAAAACCACTATTTGGAACTAATCCGCTTTCATTTGCTTGGCCAAGAAAAAATAATACACCTGTAGTATATGACATGGCTACATCTACAATGGCTATGGGTGAGGTACAAGTTGCAGCAAGAGATGGACACAAGGTTCCATATGGTACTGGAATAGATAAAGATGGAAACAAAACAGATGATCCAAAAGCAATAGCTGAGGGTGGGGTTTTGTTACCATTTGGAAATCACAAAGGCTCTGCTATAGCAATGATGATTGAATTATTAGCTGCAGGATTAGTCGGGGATCTTTTTAGTTTTGAGGCAAAAGAAGTAGACAACAAAGATGGTGGTCCAGCAAGAGGGGGTGAATTTATTATAGCACTTTCTCCAGAATTAATTGCAGGCAAAGGTTGGAACGAGCATGCTGAAAAATTTTTTCGAGAATACCAATCTTTAGATGGAACACGCTTACCTGGTCAAAGACGTCATAATAACAGAAAAGATAATGGTCCTCGAAATATAAACTCAAATCTTGTAGAAAAAATTCGTAGTCTATGTTCAGTTGATCATCAATAAAGGTATAAAATATATTTGTGAATGGAAAAATTAAATCAAATTTTTCAAAAACATATTAACGAAGGAAAGTATCCTGGAGTTCAATGGAAAATAAATTTTAATAATAAGAATTATGAGGGTAAAGTAGGATACAAAAATTTAGAGACAGAAGAAATCATTGAAGAAGATACAATTTATAGAATTTGGTCAATGACTAAACCGATAGTAGCGGTTGCAGCAATGCAATTAATAGAAAATGAGCAAATGTCTTTAGATGATCCAATTGACAAATATCTTCCAGAGTTTTCAAATTTGAAAGTCTTAAAAGATGAAGAAAACATATCAATTACTACTTTTCTTAAAAACCCTCCAACTATAAAAGATTTATTTTTACATACAGCAGGTTTTTCATATAATTTTTTAAACGACAGTATTGGCAAAGAATATGAAAAAATTAAACTCTTCCAATCTTCAACTTCAAGTTTAGAGGAAGAAATATTATTATTATCTAAAGTTCCATTATTATTTCAACCTTCTACAAAATGGCGTTATTCAGTTTCTATGGATGTTTTAGCCAGAATACTTGAAGTCGTATTACAGGAGCCTTTGCAAGTAATACTAGAAAAACAAATTTTCTCTCCCTTATATATGAAGGATACCTCATTTTTTATTAACAAAAATAATACGCATAGACTAATGAAATCATATGAGTTTGATTATGTAGAAAATAAATTAACTGAAATTATTGCTGACCCTCAAAAAATTGGAACCTATGGCTATCCTATTTCTAATAATCAATATGCAAGAGGAGGTCATGGCTTATATTCAACAACAGTCGATTATATGAGTTTTGCAAATATGCTACATAGTGGAAAGTCAAAAGATGGAAAAAAAATAATTGATAAAAAAACAATTAATTTTATGACAAAAAATTTATTATCACCTTCTTTCTTTCCAATTGAAATACTTAGCATAGGTACAATTAAAGATAAAGATTATGTTAATGACCTCGATGCTTATGGATGGGGTCTTGGATTTAGAACTTTAGTTGATAGATCAAAAAATAGTAATTTAGGTAGTATTGGTGAATTTGGCTGGAGTGGTGCAGCAGCAACATACTTTTTAGTTGATCCAGTAAAAAATATTTCTGCTGTATTAATGACACAAGTTTTAAATGCAGATTCTAATTTAAAAAAAGATTTTTATAGATTTATTTATACTAATTTATAGAATACATTAAATTAATTAAAATGGTAATTAGAGGCACAAATAGAAAAGTTAAAGCTGTTACTTTAGAAGGCAAAGGTTCTCTTAAAATCAAAGAATATCCTTATCCTGATTTAAAAGAAAATTGTGCAATAATTAAAATGGAATATTCTGGAATTTGTGGAACAGATAAACATTCTTTTGAAGGTTATTTTTATCAAAAAGGTGGTAGGCCAATTCCCCTTCCTATAATTCAAGGGCATGAAAATGTAGGTATTATTGAAGAAATCAATGGCGAACTTTTAGATCATGATGGTAAAATTTTATCTGTAGGAGATAGAGTTGTGCCAGCTCCAAATATATCATGTGGTAAGTGTTTTGCTTGTAGAAATAATAGACCTTATTATTATTGTGAATGTAAGCTTGATTATGGGAATAATATAGGAGCAGAAAAATATCCACACATTTTTGGCGGTTGGAGCGAGTACCTTTATATCATTCCTGGAAGTCATTTATTTAAATATCCAGATAATTTAGACCCTCAATTTGGAACTTTTATAGAACCATTATCTGTAACAGGATGCTTAGATAAAGCCAGACAATGGTCATCAGAATGGGAACCATTTAGAAGTGGAGATACAGTAGCAGTATTAGGTACGGGTCCAATTGGTTTATTTCATTTAATTAAATCAAATTTAATGGGTGCAGGAAAACTTATATCTATAGATCCAAGTAATTATAGAACTTCCATAGCAGAAGAATTTGGTGCTACGCATATTATAAATAGTAATATTAAAGAAGAAATTACAGATAATATTAATAAAATTACTGATAAAGTCGGTGTAGATTTAGTTATAGATTGCTCTGGAGTAGCAGAGGGGTTTGGAATAGCGCTTGATTTGATAAGAGAAGGTGGAATGGTTTTAGAAGTAGGTATCTTTTCAAATTCCCATGATATACCTATTAACCCACATTCTCAAATTTTAGAAAAAAGTGCTAGAGTAATAGGTGTAGGTGGAGATGATATTTCTCAATATTACCCATCTATAAAATTACTCGAAAGAACTATCAATCAACTTCCTTGGAAAAAAATTATTTCTCATAATTACAATATTGATAACGTTCATGAAGCAATGGAAACGGCTATGAGTGATCAATCAATGAAAGTATTACTTAATCCTTAGTAATAATTATTTTTTATTTATGTACAGAATTAAATCTACAGAAACTATAGGAATTATTTTTGCACTTACTGCTTATTTATCTTTTTCTCTTTTAGATTCAATTCAAAAAACTTTAATAATATATTATACAGTATTTCAATTATTGTTAATAAAATATTTTTTTACCTTATTTTTATCTTTCATAGAATCATTGAGAAAAAAGAATCATAAATTTTACAAAACAAAAAATTTAAAACTTCAAATTTTAAGAAGTTTATTATCAGTTATTGAATCTGGCTGTTTTATTCTTGGTTTTCGATTTCTTGGTCTAGCAGATGTTCACAGTATTGCAGCTTTAACACCTGCCATAGTTGTAGTATTTTCAGTAATCTTATTAAAAGAGAAAGTCACACCAAATATTTGGATAGCAATTTTTATTGGATTTATAGGAGTTTTAATAATTATGCGACCGGGTCTATCTGTTTTTGATTCAAAATCATTAATTGCTCTAGCTGGTGCATTTTTTTTAGCATTGTATCAAATTGCTACCCGTAAAACTTCTGAATATGATAGCAATGAAACCTCTTTATTTTTTACTGCAATAATAGGAATTATTGTGATGGGATGTATATCTTTTTTTTATTGGCAACCAATAACATTTAATTTTATTATTTTTTTTGTGGGCATAGGTTTTTTTTATTCTATTGGTCTATATTTTCAAATTATTGCACTAAGTAAAGCTAGGGCGAGTGTTATACAGCCATTTCATTATACCTTAGTATTTTGGGCAATAATATTTGGCTATATATTTTATAATGATTTTCCTGATTATTTAACTATAATAGGTGCTTTAACAATAGCAGTATCAGGAATCTATGTATTAAAAAAACAAATACAAGATTAAATCAAAATAACTATTAATTTTTAAAAAAGAATAAATTAGTTTTAACTTCTACTTTATTTTTTAAAATTGCTGAGTTTGACCATTTTCCAGTACCAATATTAAAATCTTTTCTTGAAAAATTTAATTTTGTTTTAACTTGAATTATATCTTCAGTCAAATATTTGACCTGCACATTTAAGGGAAGCATCTTACTTTTGTCTTTAATTATTAACTCTACATCTAGAATGAAATCTTCTTCTTTTGTGTATTTGAATTGTTTTGTATCTAACAATGCTTTTGAATATTTTTTTGAATTAAAAAAAACACTACTAAGGATTAGATCATTATATTTTTTATAATTAGTCTCTATACTTTGTATGTTTACAGAAAATATCGCTTTGCTATTTTTTGTTTCAGAATTAATTTTTATAATACCTTCGATTTCATTAAATTTTCCCTTAATATTATCCACTAGTAGAACTGGTACTTCAAAACTTACTGATGATAGTTCTTTATCTAAAATCCATTCTTCTTCAGCTATGACTACCTTGGGTAAACAAAAAGTAAAAACACTCAAATATAATAAAACGTAACTATATTTTTTCAATAAATCTTCTAGCAAGGAAATCTGCTTTTTCATTAAAAATTTCTCCAGTATGCCCTTTTACCCACTCCCATGAAATATTATGCTTAGATATTTGTAAATCAAGTTCTTCCCATAATTCTTTATTTTTTACTGGTTTTTTGGCAGCTGTTTTCCATCCATTTTTTTTCCAATTTGATATCCATGATTCTATTCCATCCTTAACATATTTGCTGTCTGTAATTAAATTTATAGTTTCAGGGTTTTCAAAATATTTAAGTGCTTTTATTGCTGCTGTAAGTTCCATTTTATTATTTGTAGTAAGTTTTTCACCACCATTTAATAAAATAGGATCTTTTTTATCAATCAATATTACAGCACCCCATCCACCAACCCCAGGATTGCCTGAACATGCACCATCTGTATAGATTTTAATCATTATTATAAAATTAAATTGTTTTGATGAAAGTTTAGAATGTTATAATATTCCATTGGATCTTTTGGAATTACAATTGCATTATCAGGATGAAATAATTGATCATGTAATCTTGTAAGAAGAATTCTCATAGTAGCACCTCTTAAAAGAGTATTAAAATATTTTTTTTCAATAGGTTCTAAATTCGAAACATCAGAATGTTTATTTATAATTGCTTCAAAATTATTATTATTAAATTGACTATTATTATTAAAACACCATGCATTTGTTGTAATTGCAATTTCATATGCATAAAAATCATTACACGAAAAATAAAAATCAATCAAACCAGTGATTTTATCTTTAAGAAAAAATACATTGTCTTTAAAAATATCAGCATGAATTATACCTTTAGCTAAAATATTATCTTCAGGCCAGTTTTTACTAAGATAATCTAACTCTAATTTAATCGGATCAATAATTTCTTTATAATTGTGATCTTTAATTTCCAAACATTTGTTAAAAATCTGATTCCATTTTTCAATTGATAAACTATTTTTTCTAAATTGATTAAAGTTTTTTGTTATTTTTTTAAATTTATATATCATTTCCCCCACCTGAGAGCAGTGTTTTTCTAATGGATTTTCAATTTGCTTTCCTTCTAAAAATGATATGATTACTGCACTTTTATTACACAACGTATTTATAATTTTTTCATTTTTATTTTTTATAGGTATTGGGCAATTAAATTTATTTTGAGACAAATGTATTTGTAAGTCCATAAAAAATGGAAGATCAGCTGGATTAACTCTTTTTTCAAAAAGTGTTAATATAAATTTCCCTTTTTCAGTATTAATGACGTAATTACTATTTTCAATTCCATCTACAATTCCTTTAAATGATATAAGATTACCTAAATTATATTGCTGTAAAAATTTATTTAATTCAAAATTATTAACGGATGTATATACTGCCATTAAATTGCCTTTTCTAATTTTTGCGGTATTTTAAAGTGTATATCTTCTTTTTCATAAGAAGTTTCAGTTATATTTAGATTAAAATCATTTGACAATTTTTCAATTAAATTTTTTACTAAAATTTCTGGTGCTGATGCACTTGCTGTTATTCCAATAGATTTAGCATTATTAAAAAAAATATTGTCAACTTCTTTAATTTTTTCAATGAGTAGACTATTTTTAGCTCCATAATTTTTTGCCACTTCTACAAGCCTCAGGGAATTTGAAGAATTTTGTGAACCAATAACTAAAAAAAAATCACATTTTTTTGCAATTTGTTTAACAGCTTCTTGTCTATTTGTTGTAGCATAACAGATGTCATTTTTTTTAGGTTCTTCAACATTTTTAAAACGTGACTTTATTGCTGAAATTATTTCTTTTGTATCATCAATCGATAATGTTGTTTGGGTTACATAAGCAATTTTGGATTCGTAATCAAATGGGAGCTTTTTAACATCCTCAACTTTTTCTACTAAATGAATTTTTCCTTTTGTTTGACCTATTGTACCTATAACTTCAGGGTGATTGCGATGGCCAATTAGAACAACTGGGAGATTTTGTTTTTCAAAATTTTCAACTTCTCTATGTATTTTACTTACCAATGGGCAAGTGGCGTCAAAAAATAATAAATTTAGTTTTTTTGCTTCATCGGGTACAGATTTAGGTACGCCGTGGGCAGAGAAAATAACAGGTCTTTTTTTATCTTTAATTTCATTGAGTTCTTCAATAAAAATTGCTCCATTATTTTTTAAATTATCAACTACAAATTTATTATGAACTATTTCATGTCTTACATAAACAGGTTTTCCATATTTTTTTATTGCTTTTTCTACCATAAGGATTGCTCTTTCAACACCTGCACAAAATCCTCTTGGACCAGCCAAATATACATCTATTTTTTTATTCATTTACTTTTTTTATTTTAATGCGATAATAATAAACTTATTTATATTAAATAATTATATTAGTGAAAAATATCTTAATTTTTTTATTACTTTTTTTATGCATTTCTTGTGGTTCAACTCAATTAATAACCAAACCTAAAGAAATTATAGATTGTCCTATAGTTTATTATTCATCTGAAGATAGAACTTTTTTAGAAAGTGAAGAGCAAATAATAACTTTGGATAACTTATCATTTAAAGCAGAAATCAATAACTATGCCTTTTCTAAACCTTGTTTTAAACAAAATAATTTAGCTAATTTTCCCCTGGATATATTAATTGTTGCTGAACCTATTAATTTAAAGTCACCAAATATTACCCTACCTATTTATGTAGCTTTATTTGATGTAAATGAAAAACTTGTCGATGTTCAATATTTTACTTTAGTAGGCAGTATGCAAGTAAGTAATGACGATAATAAATTTATAGAAACCGAATTAACTAAATTACTTAATATAGTTCAATTGGATCAAAATGCCATATCTAGCTTAATTATAGGCTTTATGCTGGATAAAAAAAGAAAAGAAATTTTAAATTAATTTTTTAAAGCTGAATTTAATTCATTAATTGAAACATTAATAAGATTTTGTTTTTCATTTTTATCTAATTTGCTTTGTAACAAAGATATAGTTGCTTCAATGGCGGTAAAAGTAATATGTTGTTGTATTTGTAAATTAGCATCTCGAGTTAGTTGTTCAATTTTATCTTTTGCAAGTGATTGTTTTTTTTGGATCTGGTCCTTTAATTTCTGTTCTAAATTAATTTCAATTTTTTTAATTTTTTCATTGGCTTCATCTCCAATTATTTTTATCTCTTTATGCACATCATTTTGGCGTTTTTTTATTTCACTTAAAGTTACTTGCGCATCATTTTTTAAATTTTCTGCTTCATTTATGCTATTTTTAATTTCATTTATTTTATTATCAAGAGTACTTCCTAGAATCTTTCTAATTGGATTAAATACAACTGCTATAAAAATTACAAAGGCTATAGCAACCCAAAATTGTGGATCAGCAAACATTAATTAATTTTCTTTTCAGCATTTAAAATAGCTTTTTTTATATCTTCATTTGTAACTTTAAAAGATGTAACTTTTGATAAAGTTAATTTTGTAATTTCTTGAATTTGATCATTAACTAAACTTAATGAATCAATTTTGTTTTTTTCAATAACACTTTGAGATTCGTTAATTTTTTTGTCTAACTCCTTATCTACTTTACTTAATTCATTTTCTGCATGTTCTTGTAATTTTAATGAAGTGTTTTTTAATAATTCAGTTGATTCAGATTTTGCTTTTTTTAAATCTTCATTAATCAAGTTTTGTATTTCCTCAGCTTCTTCCTGTAATTTTTTGGCTGTAGCAATATCATCATTGATTTTTCTTTGACGTTTTTCTAATACAATACTAATTCTAGGAAGAGAAATTCTCCAAAGAAAAACAAGAAGAAATGTAAATGTTACAAACAGCCAAAAAAGCTGAGAAATAAAAAATTCAGGATTAAGTTGAGGCATTAAAAATTACTAAAATATCAACCAAATAGAATAACCAATGCAATAACCAGTGCAAAAAGAGCTATTGCTTCAACTAGCGCAAACCCTAACATAGTCATTGTAAAAACCTCACCTCTTGCTGCAGGATTACGACCTACTGCTTCTATGAAAGATGAAAAAATATTTCCAATTCCTATACCGGAACCAATTACTCCAATAACGGCAAGTCCCGCTCCTATAACTTTTGCTGCTTCAATTTCCATAAATCCTCCTAAATTTTAGTGTAAGTGATATGCATCGTTTATGTATAAACATGTTAATATTGCAAATACATACGCCTGCAAAAAAGCGATTAAAATTTCTAAGCCAGTTAATGCAACAATGAATGTTAGTGGTAAAACACCAGTAAAAAAAGGCATTGAAACAACAAAACCAGCAAAGACCTTGAGTAATGTATGACCTGCTAACATGTTAGCAAAAAGTCTTACAGACAAACTGATAGGACGAGATAAATATGATA
>MDTE01122505.1_pt1 | contig 15649 bp, 16 predicted proteins | sample 811231 | NCBI WGS metagenome assembly MDTE01 (sample SAMN05326651, study PRJNA326480) | marine metagenome | isolation source: seawater | place: Indian Ocean: Red Sea | collected 2010
CTATGATGTCGAATAGTTCGTCTTATTTTCTTCATAGAATCTAGGTTTCGCCTGCTGGTAATTTTGGAGCACGTTGAATTGGTTTTGCCAGGCACATCGAGGATCATTTGACACCGACAACTCATTTTCGCCGGGTGATTAATCTCACCGTCGGGTTTTTTCTTGCACTCCTAGCCGGTAGTAGTGTTTACATTCTTCGTCAGTATGCTATCGGTCTTTATCCAAATTTTCCGGCTTTGCTCCCAAACTTTATTTTGATTGCAGGCGTCCACACTCTATGCTTCGTTTTCCTGATGACACGGCCGCGACACCTCATGGAGAACACTTTTCTAATAACGCTGCTGGCTTTGTCGACCGCAACAGCTTTCACGGTCCTTTTCTCTTTCCTGTTTCGACAAACCTATAGTCTGTTTCTACTAGTTCCCTTCACTGTTTTTTTATGGGGATGGACTTTAGCCAGTGAACAACTTCAGAAAGTCCGTCTCTCGCGCTTGAAATACGTATTAGTAGACTTAGGAGAATGGAAGGAGGCAAAGTTTCCAAACATTGATATAAGACGCATTGCAGAGCCAGAACATTTAAACGACAGTGAATACGATGTTCTCCTCCTTGACCATCAAGTAAAGCAACACCCAGAATGGAAAGTCTTTCTGAGCTCCGTTGCTAGCCCCCAAAAGCCCTACGTTGACACACGAGACTTTTACGAACTTGTTTCGGGTGAGATATGGCCTAAGGGATTTTTTCCTCATGACCTGCAGGACTCCTCTTCTTCTTTTTATGCTGGAGTCTTGAAACGTTGTTTCGATATTGCGGTCGCGCTGCTTGCGTTGTGCGCTTTGTTCCCTCTTTTTTTTATCGTCGCATTATTAGTCAGCTTTTCAAGTCGAGGCGGCATACTCTTTCGACAAAATAGAGTAGGAAAACACGGCAAGACCTTCGTCTTATATAAAATTAGAACAATGTATGCCAACTCAGAAGCAGATGGACCTCGTTTCACAGCTCATAAGGACGAGCGCGTGACGACGATTGGACGCTATCTGCGGCGCACCAGACTCGACGAGTGGCCGCAATTTTTCAATGTTCTTCTCGGCGATATGAGTATTATTGGGCCCCGACCTGAGCGGCCGGAATGGGTGGAACAATTTCAAATTGATATTCCCTTTTATGAAGCAAGACATGTCGTCCGTCCGGGCATCACGGGCTGGGCACAAGTCACCTCCGGTTACGGGGTTGGAAGAGACGGTGCCCGAGTGAAACTAAATCTCGACCTTTATTACATTCGGCACCTAGGGTTTTCTATTGATCTCATCGTAATGTATCGAACCTTAGCCACTCTTGTTCAAGGCACTGGAGCCCGCTAACCAAAATACGGGCCAGACCTTCCCGACTTTGATTTTCTTGCCGGCCTACTCTCGTCAAATTTGCCGCTCAGCAAAACCGTCAGACTCTTGCTCGCTAGTTCCAAACTAGTCAGTACACAGTGCTTGGTCAAACCGCCATGAAACAATCTCAGAATCCACAGAACCTTGATCTACTGATTGTTCTTCCGTCTTTGCATGCAGGCGGCACTGAGCGGGTTGCGTCCATTCTCAGCAATTGCTGGACCGCTGAGCACTATAGTGTTGTTGTTGTCTGCACAGAGTCTAGTGAAAACATTCATTATTCGTTGGACCCCCGCATCGTTGTTATGGAGGCTCTGCAACCTTGGGCTAAGAGGCTCCGGCCGATTCCTGGATTAACCAGCGCTCTAGTTGTTTGTTCTATTTTTCACTTAATTAGAACACGCCAGCCTGCTCGAATCCTAAGTTTTCTGCCGGGTCCCAATATCTTGACTCTTCTTGCAGGACTGCCATTAGGCAAAAAGATAATCATTTCAGAACGGAACCATCTAGAGCGTCGAAAAATTCCTTGGATATGGCGCAAGCTAAGGCGTCTGACCTATCCGAAAGCATCAAAAATCATTATAAACCTCGAAGCTAATCGAGACCTTCTAGCTCGATGGGTCGACGAAAAAAAAATCGTTTCTCTTCCAAATCCAATCTCTGATAAACGACTAGAACCGAGTAGCGGTCGTCGTGAAAATACGTTGCTCGCGGTTGGGCGACTGACGAAACAAAAAGCTTACCATCTACTGCTTACGGCCTTCGCTCAATCTGAATGCAGATCTTTAGGTTGGCGCCTCGTCATTATTGGTGAAGGCGATGAGAAAGCTCGATTGAACGAAGCGCTTGACTCTCTCGATATTCGAGATCAGGTGACCATGATCTCTGTGTCGGACGATATCTGGGCTGAATATCAAAAGCACAAATATTTTGTGATGCCGTCAATGTTTGAGGGAACACCAAATAGTTTGCTGGAGGCGGTTGCGTGCGGGATGATACCCATCGTGAGCGACGGAGTTGGAGATATCGCAGAGGGTATTCGAAACATCGAACCACGCCTTGTATTTCCGGTAAATCAGGTTGACAGACTGGTCGAAATCCTAAACCTGATATGCGGGCCATCAAAACTGCAATACGAAGTTCCCGATAGCTCCCTCCAAATAATTGCGCCGTTCCTATTAAAACATTCTCTGCCTAGGTGGACCGCTGAAGTATTCGGGGCGGACGAGTGATGAATGATTAGGAAAATCGTTTTCTGCCCTAGGCAACAGGTGCCTGGAGAAAAATCGTTCTAATTCCACCTGTATTTGTGATGCATTCGATCAATTCTGAAAATTGCAAATCCCTGTGAATGGTCCTTACGGTCTCGTCAGTCACGATGGTTCTTACAGGTTCATGGCCCATTCTGATTAATTTCTCTGTGCCTCTTTCGTTTGAACTGGCAACTATTGATACATGGAAGCCGCCATCTTCTAGAGCTGTCAGTGCAGGCTTAATGTCCTGGTCGGGGCCATAAGCATTTATGTGTGACTCGAATATGACGCTTGGGCATTTTTTTCCTGCCTTGGCCAACGTTGCGATCTCTTCGAGTACAAACACTTCGTGCCCCTCGATATCCATTCGCAGAAAATCAAACGAACCATATTTCGCGATAATGTCTGACAACGAGTACGTTTGCACCAGCACACTCCCGGCTAGATTTCCCCGCTTTGCCAGTATCGGCTCATAAAACGTATTCAGATTAGACTCTTCCGCAAGAAAAAATGTTTTCTGTTCTGTCTTGTTCGAAACCGCTACACACTCCAGAGAAACATTTTCCGCCCTGTTCAGTAGAATGTTTTTTTCCAGAGTCCGATAATTTTCTGGAGATGGCTCTAACGCTAAAATTTGGCCTTTCTCTCCCACCAACAAACTCTCCATCACCGCGTAGTAGCCTATGTTGGCTCCTACATCTAAGATCCTAGCGCCAGACCAGACCACCTCTTCTAACATCCATTTGTGATCGAGTTCGCGTTCTCCATACAACCAAAGGGTTCGGGAAATTCCCTTGTCCTTGAGATCAATACGTAACTTGAAGTCAAATACCGCGGTATTGACATATCTTTTCTTTAGGATATTTAGGAGGAACACTCGTAGAGCAATTCTTAATGACGCGCGCACAAGTGCCATCACGCCACGAGTCCTAACTACCAATAGTATTTTTTGGATAATATTTTTCATTATGCGCGAGCAAACAGAGCAGTCTGGCTAGTTCCGACCTGTTGGATTAAGAATCACCTCTGTAGGGGTGGCTAACCGGATAACTTCCTGATATCTTGACCTCAACTCTCTAGACGCCAAGCTAGTATAGCGATCTAGTTGGCAACCCCCCTCTTCCATATTTGCTCCCGACTCTACACCTTGTTTTGCGGTTTTGTCTGCTGCCGAAACAGACTCAGCACACGCGACCACGATTCCCGACCGGCGAGCCCTCAAAGCCCGAAAGGCTTGTTCTTTTTCAGCCTGGTAAGAGCTGAACCAATCCAAGTGACGCGTGACAAGCCAATTAACAATGCTCTCACCATAAGTGATGACCGATTTTAGGTCTTTTCCTTTTAGAGTTATTTCAAAATTATCCTTGAAAATGTAATGCTGATTCGGAGGAATTCTATGGATTAATGTGGGACCGATTCCTCGATCGTATTGATACTTCAGGCTTAATTCATCTTTAATATGCGCTCCAGGTTGAATGAACCGTTTTTCTTTGAATGTTTTAGTGGGGACATCTTTATCCCACCCCGTCAGACTCACCGGCTGCGCACCCAACTTCCCGATTTCCACGGCTCCATCAACGTAAATAGTATTTTTCATTTCCCTAGTCGTGAGTCCCAGCACACTGACAAAGGATCCAACGAGAACGATCGTTATCGCAACTCCCGACTTTAAGCGTCTCCGCACAGCTTAATCCCCTGACACTAATTCGCCACTTTTGTTTTTGGAAAAACAAATTCCTTCAGGAATACATAGTGCAAAACTATCACTAACATATCCAAAGGCATACGATGACGGGTCGAAGCGATGACGTCTATAAGACCATAGAACGCGATTCCCGCAACAACCGTCCCAACGACCACTCGCCCACCGAAACCTTTTTGCCACAGAATATATCCACCGATTAACGCCGGCACGAACATGATCCAATGGAGAATTGAAGGCAGTTGAAGGTATCCTGCTGGTTCCGTAATTTTCCACGGTGCCGGCTGAAGCACAAAATGAATCACCTCGTACGGGAATCCGGGTAAATCTGCAAGTTTAATAAAAAGCCTCACCTCTGACTGAGCGAACACGCCAACCGTAATTAGAAAAAGCATAGTCGCCGCCCCTACCAAAAGCGGTTTACGAAGCGCCGCGCGGACCAAAGGCTGAATTTGAGCGAAAAGAATGCCGCCAAATACGAACACTGGAAGGTAAAAACGAATCCTTTGAGAGAGAAGTACAAAAAAGACTAAAGCCATAGAGGCTAGAACCTTCTTCCGTCTTAATATCAATATGAGATAAACGAGGCCAGACAACAGCAGCGCAACAAACGGCTCCTTTAAATTCAGAAACGAATGCCAAACCAAGGTTGTCCAATGCAAAGAAGCAAATGTCACGAAGAAAGTCGAGATTCGACGTTCTCGATAGACCTCCGCAAGAATTCGCGCAAGGAAGAGGACCGTAATGTTTGACAGAATGAGATTAAGCAGAATTGGCGAATGATAATAAGGGCCGAAAAGCCAAAGCGATAAATAGTTATGAAAATAGATTAGAGAGAGGCTGGGATTTGCTATCTTTAGGTGATAGGCCTCGCCGTGCGTCCAAATTGTTATCGGATTTCTGCCTGTCTCATACAGCTTCAGCCCTCTCTCAAAAAAACCACTGTCATCGCCGCCATAAAACCAGCTCCCATCTGCAAAATACACAAAATATAAGACGACCAGTAGCAGCTTAATGGCCATGATGGTTATTGCGATACTACGGGGCACAATCAATCCGAGCACCAACGCTCCCACAACCAATGTCAGCCCGACTGATAGGACAAACTGAAAATTGACAACAACCGGGCTGAACGCGCCCATGCTTTTAACCCGCTATCCTTGAATAGACCGTTTCAATCTTTGGAACTATTGAGGCAGGATCGTACTCACTTTTCATCTTTTTTTTACCATTAGCGATCAGGGTCTGTCTAAACTGGGCATCATGTAGCGTTCGGACAATAGCTGCCGCCATGGTGTTGGGATTTCCAGGCTCTACAAGAAGTCCGTCTTCCCTGTTCTTGATTAGTTCCCGATGACCACCGGCGTCTGCGGCAATGACTGGAACCCCGAGTTTCATTGCTTCTAAAATAGTGCGTCCGAATGCATCACAGACTGAGGGCGCAAGTACAAGATCACAAGCAGACATCCAGGGAGCCACTGGTCTCTGAAAGTCTCGAAACAAAACATTTTCCTCGAGTCCATATCCCGAGGCGACTTTATGAATTTGTTCGTGATAATTCCCTCGATCCTCTCCAAAATAGCAAAGGACTGCTCTATCCTGCAATTCGTGGAAACATAAACAAAACGCGTGGACAATCGTTAATGGGTCTTTGATTTCCGTCAAATTACCAAAAGTCCCGATGAGGTTTTCCTTCTGAATATCTGTTGGATCGCTTACAAACTGTCCACGGATCATTCTCGACTGAGTCTGGTCAACACGGAGGTTGCCCACCAAATTAGGAATCACTACACACTCAGAGGAGAGATTCGGAGGTATTGACTGTTTTACAAATTGTGAAATACAAATTATGGTTCTAGCGCGGCCCAAAAGAAATTCCACCACCCGTGACTTGAACAACACCGTTCGTTGATGCCAAATATGGGTGAGAAAAAATACTAATGACGTCAGCGCCCAGGTGACATGGGCCCTCCCGTCGTTTGTGTGAACGATATCGATGCACTCTTTTTTGCAGAAGAATCCGAGCTTGAGGATCGTAAATAACAGACCAACCCCGTCAATGACATTTCGCGGCACACCTCGATACATTTCCGAGATAAATAAAACCCTGTAATCGAGCCCTAACCGTCTAACCTCTTCCTCCACGGGTCCAGATTGGTGCAAAACAATCACGACATCAACACCGAGTTCCCGCAACTTGATAATCATCTCAAGACTTGAAAGATGACTTCCACCAAGAGAATCTCCAACAAATGGAAAACAGACGCGGTATCCAGCAGTTGATGAAGATCTTCTTATGTCAGCTCCTTTTCCTTTTTTAGGATTCATCCTAGGTCAGCTGCAAACTTACGTGCCAAAACGTGGGTTAGTCTCACACATATCTTTTAAGCCCTCTTCCAGAGAGTAGGCAGGCTCCCATCCCAATTCTTGTTTTATTTTTCTAATGTCGGCGATACTGATTGGAATTTCATTTTTCCTTGGTTGGTTTCGTGAAGATATTGGCTTGTCAATTCTCCATACCTTTTGGATCGTTTCGACCACCTCACGTACGCTGGTCCCGATGCCTGTGCCCACATTGAAAACTTCACAAGACCCCAAAAAACCAGAGACTAACCCGTTACCGATGCGCTCTAGCGCCGCAACAAGATCTTTTATGTATATGTAGTCTCTTACCGGGTCAGTGTCCTTTACGGCGATCTGGCGGCCTTGGCCGACTGCCTGACGAATGATGGACGGAATAAGGAATTCAACAGTTTGGACTCCTCCAAAGACGTTGAAAGGACGCGCGATGACCACAGGGATTCCAAACGCTTGATGATAAAATCTGCCTAACTCTTCAGCAAGCAACTTGGTCTGAGCATAGGGGTTCAGTGGCTCGATCGGCGCATTCTCATTTACTGGCGGTTGCGCAGACGGCGAATACATGTAGGTACTCATCAAGACGAGTCCCGAGTTTGTCCGCCTGCAATACTCGAGTACGGATCTGGTCCCCTCTACGTTCACTCTGAAGAATTCATCAGGCTCTGTCCAACTTTTTTGAATACCGATCTGTGCGGCCAAATGAAACACCACGCTAGCCTCGTTTGGCACTTTGCCCTTGACTCTCGAACATCCAAGAGTTAAGTCCCAATCTTCACGTGTAAGCGCCACGACGTCATACCGTTTGTTCCGCAGATAATTTGTCAGCGCAGAGCCAATGTTGCCTCCCGCTCCAGTTATCACGAAACTAGGAGGTCGTACTGACCAGTCGCTGCGAGGTAATTCCATTGTTACAGAGTATTTGCTCTAGTTTTGCGGAGTTCCACAGCATACTCGCCAAACGCTAATGGCGACTCTGCTAAATTTCCTGAGGTCAGGTTCCGAAAGCAGTATCCCGCTTCATTCAAAAGAGATTCTAGAGCAAGAATAGAAAAGCCCATTTCTTCCATCTGGCGAGGGTGCACACTAAGGACGATAGTAGGTTGGTGGACTCTCAAGGTCTCACGTGCTCCCTTGAGACAGAGCAACTCCGCTCCCTCGATATCAATTTTTATCAGGTCCGGCCTTAGTTTGAATTTATCGACGACCTGATCAATTGTTACAGTGTTGACCTCGATCCTTCTCATCCCGCGCCTATTGTTAACCAGCCCATTCATCCCACTCACGTCACTCATCTCATAAAACTCAACAACCTCACCAACTTGGTCTGTCAGGGCGCAGTCCATTACTGTGACATTTCTAATGTCGTTTTGTCTGAGATGGAGATCCAAGTATTCTCGATTTAATGGTGAGGGTTCGAACGCGAAAACCCGTCCGTAAGGTCCCACCGCACGCGCTAAGGGTAAGGTTGTGATACCAATATGGGCGCCAACATCAAATACGCACATATCTCTGCCGGCTGCATCAATAAGGTAATCGAAGCCAGCATTGTGACCATCTGCCCAAGTTTCAAAATCTGAAAAAAGAAACTTCGCAGAAATTTGAAAATCGCCATGTCGCCCAATTGCTTTCCGTACTGTCCATTTAGGCGCCAACAGCTTTACCAAGCGCCGGAAACACTCACCCAGAAAAAATCGAATTTTTTTCAGCTGCACGATTAGTAATTTCCGCAGTTCTTTCTATTGGCTGACAAGACTCTATTGTGTTTAGCCGCCTCATTAATCGTAAATTAACGGTCCCACAATTTCTTAGCTGATTGCCATTTTTATTTGTCAGGCAGGCCTCAGCCGAGCTCTTTTTTGACCTCTTTAAGAAATTGCGCCGTGCCCATAAGAGAAATGGTAGCGGTTACCCCAAGAACCATCCCAGCGAAAATGAACATCAGAAAGCGCGCGATACTCCGATCCTCATCATTACTGGTTATCGATAGGAGTTCTGTCGGGCTCACTTGCGCAGGAATCAAATTTGTTGGATTTAAGATTGTTTGGAGAAGGTAGAGTTCCTGTACATTGGTTTTTTTGCCATTTTCATTCTTAGCATCGTAGATCCCTAAACTAGATAAATCCAGGTCTTTCCAATGATTGGTGGAGGCAGCCATTGAGATAATTTCGCTCCTTATCTGCTCAACTGCTTCTTGATAATCCTTGATTTTCTGCAATCTTTGCGTGCTGAGTCGATCGTGGCGGGTGCTGATCCAGTCGAAAATTCGCTGAATATACTGACTACCTTGTTTAATCGACAGGGCTTTCAATTCGATGTTAATGATTTGGGGTTCTGCTCCCTTATGCACTTGATAGACGAAAGGCGGCTGAAGACGATTCAATTTTGCTTCGCGAGTTCTATATCGCGCCCTCAAAACACTCGCGAGTAGACTTGGATCTTCGATAAACAGGTCAGGTTCAGCCTGACATGAGACGTCCTCACAAAGTACTGGTGCCGAAATTGACCCAATAAAAATTACGCCCGTAACCTTGACTAAGGGCTGACTCAAAAAGAACACTGTTGCTCCCACCAAACCTCCGGTGATAGCAGCATAAACTGACCGTTTTCCGAGTTTTAAGGGATGCCCCACGGCCAGGTTTATCGCCCTCGCGATACCCTTCAATTCTTCAATCCCACTTCTTGGAGCTTGATATTTTCCTTTATTACGGCCACCGTCGCCCCGACTACAAAGTCACCAACTGGTGCTGCAGACAATACTCTCCCCATCTAATATCCTCTGGGCCATCTAAATCAAATGAATAATTTCGTTCTATTTCCACGAATCCGGACGGTTCCGAAAAAACCTCCCCGCCCTGCCTAATAATCGTTGTCCGAAAAGCTACTAGATTACCGAACTGAAATAAGGTCGGCTTATTCTGTTTGTTATAGCCGATCCGTCTTTCTTCTGGAAACTTAAACTTTATTTTATTGTCTTCCACAAAGCGCTGGTTGAACGCGTGTTGGTTATGCGGCACCCGCACTACGGTCTGAACCGAATTGAGTGAAGGATCTTCCCTTAATTTAAGAATACACTTCGCAAGATGCTCCTGAGCTACAAACGGCGATGTCGGCTGCATCAATACGAGTATTTCTGGAACGGGGTGTTGCTTCGAGAGATAACCCTCGACCAAATCATGTAAAACCTCAGTTATTTTTGCGGTATCAGACGCTAACGTGGATTCGCGTTCAGCGATTTCAATGCCATATCTTCTGCACAAACTGGCAATTTCTTCGTTGTCAGTAGAGCAGATAATTCTGTTGACCTTGTCACAACACTTTGCTGCTTTAATCACATACGAAATCAGGGGCTGTCCCCCAAAATTCACTAGGTTTTTCTTTGGGATACTTTTTGATCCCCCCCTCGCCGGAATGATCGCAGCGACACTGCCATCCAGAGCAGTTCGCTCATCCATCTAGAGCAAACTCATCAATAGCCCTCTGGATTACAAAGCTCTGCGTCTCGCGCCATGCATCTTCTGTCGAGCCCCCAATATGAGGTGTCATAATCAAATTTAAATCGCCTTTCGTAGCCGTCCAGGCTGCGGAATTCTTAAGTCTGAAATCGGGGCGAAATTCTGAATCCAGAACATCGATAGCTGCCCCCGATAGTTGTCCATGGGTTAGAGCAGCTAAAAGCGCATTCGTATCGACTAACTCACCCCGCGACGTATTAACAAAAAAACTTCCTTGCCTGAATTTCTTAAACATCTGTTCGTCAAATATATTCTCTGTCTCCGGCTCATGGGGAATATGAACAGTGACGATATCAACGTTAGACACCAATTCATCTAATGAATTTACTTCGGATATGTATGACGCTTCAGCATCTGCAAACGGATCATACCCAAGTACTCGCATTCCAAGAGCATCGCAGTACCTCGCTACCATTTTTCCCAATCTTCCTAAACCGACAACTCCTACTGCACATCTCGACAACATTTTCTCCGCACCATGAGGAAATCTATCCCATTCCCCTCTATCCACTGCCTTCATCGCCGAGCGATAGTTTCGGGTAATCGCAATAATCAATCCCAAAGTATGCTCAGCTGTTGGTGTAATTGAATCTAGAAATTTATCTTGACCCTTTAGGGTAATAACTGAAACATTTCGCTTAAATGCTGCTTCCAGATCAATATGAGGATACCCAGTCGTGTTTGAGGCAATCGCGCGTAATTTTGGCATCCTGCAGATCTGCTTTTCTCCCCATTGCCATCCCAAGGGAGCAAAAAGCAGTTCAATATCTGATAATGGAGCCTGATCTAGGTTACCCGGGCTGGGCAGCTTTACTACCGAAAACTTTCGTTTAAGCAACGATAGGCTATCCGGATGAAAATTTAAAGATTCGAAGTAAAGGGCCGTTGGGTTCATTTTCTGAAAAGGGATTACCAAAGAAGCTGCGAGCCCGAAGAGGCTCCATCTTTAAGACTGTCTAAAAGGTATTTCTCTTCTGGGATTGGAAGTCGAAGACTCGCAGCACCTCGATTATCTTCTCGGCTGCGAAACCATCTCCATAAATTTCTTCAGTTTTACGCTCCGTTCTTTGCAACTGCGCTCGAATTGCGCCGATGATCTGCTCAGAGTCGTGATCAACATCTATTACATTCTTTCCACGCATTCGTCCTTGCTGCCTGGTTCCGATGTTAACGCACGGCGTCCCAAGAAATGCAGCTTCCCTTATTCCACTCGAAGAATTTCCAACGATGCAAGCAGCATTTGCCAACAAAGGACCAAACAGTTCGATTGGAGCACTCTTGAAGAACTGCACAAACTGAGGGTTATGTTGTTCGCGAAATTCTCTTATTGCTTTGCTTATCCCATCAGATCCTGCGTCCATATTTGGCCAAATCCAGACCGTTGGCATCTCTATTCTTCTAATTGCAGCAATTGTCTCCTCTGCATTAGCGTAGTTTTCGGAATATTCAGTGGTGACCGGATGTTGGACTACTAACAGAAACTTCTTTGGCTGCAAGCTAATTCGCACTCCTACTCCGTGGGTTTCTTGATATTGATTTATCACACCTAGATTCATTGACAGATGACGCAATACATCAAAACTGGATGAACCAACGCAGAAGACTGACTCTTCTGGTTCGCCCATCCTGATAATTCTTTGGGCTGCATCACCCGACGCGGGGAAATGGATATGTGCCAGTTTTGTGATTGCATGACGAATTGACTCATCAATCGATCCCGAAATCTCTCCGCCCTCTACATGTGCCACTGGAATATTCATATATGCTGCTGCCATGGCAATTGGTAAACACTCGAATCGATCAGCGATTACCATGACGAGGTCTGGATTAATATTCTGGAACGCGGACGAAAACTCGATCAACGCCAAACCCGCTGATTTAGCCATCGTTGGCAGGTTTTCACCCTCCACAACAAAATTTAATTTATAGGAAATTGGAATGTTGTCTGTATGCTCAGAATCGAGAATTCGTCCATATTTATCTAGGAGTAAACTACCCCCAACAACTACGCGCAGATCAAAAGTCTTGTCTTTCTCTAACAGTTCTATGAGCGACTTCATCTTCCCATAGTTCCCGCGGGATGTAAGTACGATACAAATTCTTCGGGCTCTCACTTCAAGTCATCCCATTTGATTAAAGTATCTTTGGCGAGATCCGTTTTTATCTCCCGACCAATGACCCTCTCTATTTCTGACGGAGAAATTCCAGTACCGGGCCTTTTGCTATCCAACATGTTAAATTGAATCTTCTGCCCCTTTTTTATTTCCACCCGAGTGACTAGGCTTTTACAGGCCCAATTCTTGCTTTTTGTTTCGCTAGGGGTGCTGACTTTTTTTAATTCTGAGCCCAAACAGGCTTCCATCTTTCGAATACGCTGAATAAGCTTCGGCAGCGTCTGCGGTCCCGCAGATACACGCCAATCTTGTGCATCCGGTAAATCGAAATCAAGGGAAATATGTTTTTCGATAATCGCCGCTCCGAGAGCGACAGCCCCCAAAACAGCTGTACTGCCCTGGGTATGATCTGAATAACCCACAACTCCACCAAACCTCTGCTTATAGCGATGAATAATCTTCAGATTCGCTTCGCTCGGTTGAGTTGGATAACTGGTAACGCAATGCAAAATGGCCACACGGGGATTTTTAGTCGCTGCGATCCGACTGAGCGCGCTCTCGACATCATTCTCAGAATACATTCCTGTCGACAGAATAATCGGCTTACCAATCCTGGCAATTCTCTCAATAAACGACCAGTTCCCCAACTCACCGGACCCCACTTTGAAAGCTGGTGGATCAAGAGATTCCACAATTTCTAAACCCACTTCGTCATGCGCAGTGGACAAGAAAATTATTCGCTGTTCATCACAATACGCCTTGAGCTCCCGGAACTGTTGTGGCTTTAGACATCTTCCCCCGAGTCTCTCCTTCCACTCAGGCGACTCCGCCGCAATAAGTGCATCTACATCAAATGTTTGAAACTTGACCGCATCTGCACCACTTTTTTTTGCGAGATCGACTAATTTTTTCGCCTTCTGGAGATCACCGAAGTGCGCAACGCCCGCCTCAGCGATTACAAAACAAGGCTTTCCTATTCCTACTTGTTTATCCCCGATTTGAAAACTCTCGGCTCTGCTCCGTTCGTCCTCACTCGACATGCTTAGTTCCATTTCACCGTAGGCTGGAATTTTTCCGTTGCAACTGCCTCAGCATAGGGGAGCACCCCCTCCAGCATTTCACAAATCCGATCTGCTGTGAGCAGATGAGGTTCCAGACCTAGTTGAAGAAACGAGGAGTTCTTTGGCGAATAGTAATGGCTTTCCTCTTCAATTCGTGGATTTTCGATCATTTGCCACTCGACTGAAAGCCCTATCTTCTTTCCTGCTTCACAAACCTTTTCTGCTAACTGTTTTACCGAGAATGTCTCTGTAAACTGATTTAGTATTTTCATCTCACTGGAATCCGCGGGGTTAGATACGGCAAGATTTATGCACTGAATAGTATCGAGAAGGTTTATATAACCTCGCACCTGCCCACCGCCACCGTAAATCGTCAAAGGATATCCCGTCACTGCTTGGAGAAGAAACCGATTGAACACAGTACCGAAAACGCCGTCGTAGTTCAGGCACGTTTTGAATTGATCCTTACCAAACATCTGAGGCGTTTCGAACCCATACACTGGCCCCTGCATCAAATCTGTGACACGAAGCCCGTAAGTCCGTACAAAGAAATAAAGCAAGTCTGTGTCTTGTATCTTCGACGTATGATAAAGAGATCCCGCCTGCCTTGGATAGAGAAACTTGTCTTTTCGACCTTTGTGGCTGATCGTAATATATCCCTCTTCTATGTCGATGTTCGGTGTCCCATATTCCCCCATGGTGCCTAACTTCACAATGTGGATTTCACGGTTTAATTCCTTTACTGCATGCGCTAACGCAAGGGTTCCGAGTACGTTGTTCGAGATAGTCAGGTGTGCTTCTTTGAATCCTCGCATCGAGTAAGGTGCGGAGGGCTGCTCCGCAAAGTGGATGATTACCTCAGGCTCACGCCGATGAATAACGCTGCACAGGAAATCATAATCCGTTACGTCTCCGAGAATAAATTCAATCGACTGGCCCGAAATCGCTGACCAACGCTCAGTGCGCTCATCACTATTTGGCAAATCAAACAGAGGACTACAATTCAAATCCCTACATAATTGGCGCCTCATCAGATTATCAACGAGAGTGACAGTGTGCCCTTCAGAAGCGAAATAGATTCCGACTGGCCAACCCAAATATCCGTCGCCTCCTAAAATCAAAATATTCAAAGAATTTTCTTCTCCAACAAATAGGCTATTAAGTCATCTTTGCTCATTGGGATTTGATTCTGTGAGTTGTATGCATCTGGCTTTTCACTTGAGGAGTCTGACCCCTTACGCTTTTTGTAAACGTCGGTCATCGCTGGATAGATTACAAAATACTCCTCTAGTTCTTCGCATCGCCTCATTTCCTCAGATGACATCAACTCCTCATAGAATTTCTCGCCAGGCCTCGCACCAACTTCGACTATTTTTTCGCTAATCGTACTCTTGTCCTCTGTCTTCAGAATGATCTGGATCATGGCATTCGCGAGGTCTTCTATGCGAATTGTTTTCATTTTCGTGATAAAAATCTCACCACCGCGGGAGATATTAATGCTCTCCAGAACCAGACGGGCAGCGTCTTCTAAGGTCATCACAAATCGAGTCATTTTTTTTGAAGTCAACGTCAGCGGCTTGCCGCTTTCGAGTTGTTGACGGAAAAGTGGAACAACTGATCCACTGGAACCCAAGACATTGCCAAATCGCGTAGATGAAAAAACGGTTGAATCAGAAACCAGATCTGCGGCTCTGATTAGCTGCTCTCCCATCAATTTAGAGGTCCCCATTACACTGAATGGATTCACGGCTTTGTCCGTCGATGTGTTGATAACATACTCAACATTGTTGGCGAGCGCGGCATCAATCAGGTTATTGACGGCGAGGATGTTGGTTTTCACGGCCTCCATTGGTTTGCTCTCTGAAAAACCAACGTGTTTCAGCGCAGCGAGATGAATAACAACATCGATATGGTGCATGGCTTTATTCAAAGCACACCTATCTCGGATATCCCCTAATACTGGTGTGAAGTCGCATTCCCGGCTAGATGACAGATCAAATAAGCCGGCTTCATTATTGTCAAAACCAACCAACTCACTAGCGGAACTACTATTCAATTGGCGCAATAGCTCTCGCCCAACCGTACCTGCGGCACCTGTCACAAGTAATCGCTTGTCTTTAAAATCGTATCGAGTTGTCATCTTCTATAATTGGGGTTCATCGGGTCTAGCGCTTGAGCTTAAGGTTGTTAACCCACATCGTCTTTGCGCTCAGAAGGTATCGCGCCTGTGAGTGATACACAATGTTGTCCAGTAGAAACCTAGC
>MDTE01037942.1_pt1 | contig 15648 bp, 15 predicted proteins | sample 811231 | NCBI WGS metagenome assembly MDTE01 (sample SAMN05326651, study PRJNA326480) | marine metagenome | isolation source: seawater | place: Indian Ocean: Red Sea | collected 2010
CACCGAGGAAGCTGTAGAGGCCACCGAGGAAGCCGCTGAAGAAGCCACCGAGGAAGCCGCTGAAGAGGCCACCGAGGAAGCTGTAGAGGCCACCGAGGAAGCCGCTGAAGAAGCCACCGAGGAAGCCGCTGAAGAGGCCACCGAGGAAGCCGCTGACGAGGCCACCGAGGAAGCTGCTGAAGAGGCCACCGAGGAAGCCGCTGAAGAGGCCACCGAGGAAGCTGCTGAAGAAGCTACCGAGGAAGCTGCTGAAGAGGCCACCGAGGAAGCTGCTGAAGAAGCTACCGAGGAAGCCGCTGAAGAGGAAACAAAGGAAGACGAATAGTCTATCCATTGGGTGCCCGCGGATTATTCGAGGGCCGAGGCTTACATGACGACGGTTCAGGTTCTGGACGAAGGTATCTGGTTTCCGGAGATCGGTTTTGCCCTGGATTGTCTAAGGCAGGGATCACCATCTTTGATCCTATCGGAGTCGCTCTTGCGCCAGATGGGTCGTAAGAAAGGTGTTCTAGCTCCAGATACGGTCTGGTCTCGTGCGTACCCATCCAGGAAGAAGCCTCGTGTGCCTGTACCCACGGATCGTGAACTGCGTATGGGTAAGCTGTCTATTCGGCTCATGGAGCACTGGTATGAGCCGTCTCTGGTGGGATATAGCCTGATTCTACGAACGGACAACCGAGAGGTGCTGGTCATCAACCCGGTCCATGAGCCATCTATGAACGACGTTGTGGATGAGCTCGATTCTGAGCCGGAATTGATCGTAATGGGACCAAGTACTCGTGTAGATACCCGCCTTACCTCGACGCTACGCACGATTCGTACAAACTGGCCGAAGACTTCCATTGTGCTGTATGGTGCAGCTATATTGGAGGATATTCAGGACGATAATGTGCAAGTTCTGAATCCACCGGTACAGGAATCACTTCTCTAGCGAAACCCCATGTTTAATATCGGCTTACCAGAATTTCTTCTGTTCGCGATCATCGCCATTGTATTTATTGGACCGGAGCGATTGCCCACAGTTGCGCGCTGGTTGGGGAAACAGGCGGCGAAGGTTCGCAAGGCATGGCGGGAGATCCAGGCCGATATGGAAGAGGATGAGGATTTCCGACAAATCAAAATCGCCAGTCGGAAATTGAAAAATGAGCTATCTAGCGTGAGCAAGGAGTTAAATAAGGCCGGTGAAGACGCAAAACTGGATGAAGTGAAAGCGGACATGAAGCCTGTCGATGATTCGTCGACATTTGATGATGATGTGGAGATGATTCGTCAAAGTCGGGCTGCCGGGGAGACTCCAATACAGCGGTACCATAGTTCGAATGCTGCTACGCCCGACGATGAGTCGGAGGATGCCTCGTGAGCAAGGTCAAAGAGATGACGTTTCTGGAGCATCTCCAGGAGCTACGGCGACGGGTGATGCATTCTGCCCTGGTCGTCATAGTGGCGTTCTTCGTTTGTTATGCCTACCACATCGAGTTGTTTGATCTGATCTCTGCCCCCATTCAGGAAGGGTTGATACGTCACGGAATCTATCGTTTTCGCTCTCTGAGTGTGACGGAACCCATCATGGTCTATCTGAAAGTAGCCTTTGTGGGGGCGTTGATCGTGGGGAGTCCATTTCTTCTCTTTCAGATGTGGTTGTTTATCGCTCCCGGCCTATTGGAGAAGGAGCGTCGGTTGGTGGTCCCAATCATCTTTTTCAGCTCCTTCTTTTTCCTGTTGGGGATTGTCTTCTGCTATATGGTTTTACTGCCGTTCCTTACGGACTTCCTCATTGGTGTTGGTGAAGAAACAGCCGCGGTCGCTGTTGATGTGACCCTGGAGAGCGCGTTGTCCTACACGCTACTCTTCTTGATCATCTTCGGCGTCGCCTTTGAGTTACCGCTGGTCCTGTTTTTTATGACCCTTCTGGGAGTGACGACTCCCAAAAAGCTATTGCGGTTTGCTCGGTATTGGTTGGTTATCTCAGTGCTTCTGGGGGCCATATTCACGCCTCCAGACCCCATAAGCCAACTGATGCTGGCTGTGCCGCTGATCGTTCTATATTTTATCGGGATCCTGGGCAGTGTCTTTGCCTACCGCTGGAAGCTTCATAAGGAGCAGCACGGTTCTAAAGTGCTCAGTCCATTATGGTCGACTCTGGCGATAGTGCTGTTTTCGGTACTTCTGGTGGGGTTTGCCTGGAAGATCAAGTCACGCGGCGCAGATCATGCCCTCGCGTGGGTGAACCCTGATAAACTCGCAGTCGTTGGGTTCCAACCAAAAGTCCTTAAACGCGATGGTTTATGGGCACCGATTCACGCGGATCTTGTACGAGTCTTTTCCGATATGGAGCCGCTACTCGACGATCCATCCTCTCTTCCAGATCGTATCATTGTTCAGACGGCTCATCGTGGCGATCGGGTAGCCATTATCGTCGACAAGAACATTCATGCCCGCGTACGCAAAGAGGTGGCCGAAGGACTGGAACGCCGTAGAGAGGGAGGGGCTACAGTCTATGGTACGCGCTCTGCGATACGAACAGAAAATGGACCATTGATCGTATGTAGCGCAAGCCGATGTGCATTTGGCCCAGCCCGCGATGTCATGGAGACGATTCGAAATCATCGGGCTGGAATTGTGGATTCTGATGCGATGGCAGTGCTGGAGCAATTACGACAAACGGGTCCTCTATGGGGTCAGGTTCATGGTCCGTTTCAGGGGTATCTATTGCGTGAACTTCAGGGACAATTCCATCCCGAGTTCAAGACCGTTGTAAAAGATATTACAAAGGTTCGATTCTTCCTGCGCCAGGAGGAACAGGGGCTTCGTCTCTTGACGATGCTTATTCCTCGCTCCTCTAAGGGATTCGAAAATATAAAGGCGAAGGCCGATAGCCGTAAGCTGGATCTGATGTCTGCGGAGAGCATGGCTACGCATATCGACGGTACTGCCGAAGTGAATGCGGCCGTGCTGACCTATCTGATGGTTCAATCGATGAGGGATGTGGAGTCAGAGGAAGGCAATCGGTTCGATGGTTCGCAATATCCCCGGTTGGGTTCGTTACGGGCCCTGAGTCGGGCCGATCTATTTCGTTCCACTCCAGAGCCCGCTAGCAAGCCACGGATCGTTGGGACGGAGAACTCGTCCCTTCGATATTTCCTACGGCATGGCTTGAGCGTTCTAAATGCCAAGCAAACAAAGAACGCGGTGGAAGCCATCTGGGTTATGGGTCAGGTTCAGGCAAAACTAGATTAGCGTTGAGACCAGACCTTCCAGACTTTTAACCAGCGTTTATATTCGCTCTCCTGCCCGCGCTGTTTGAGATCAACCAGGTAGCGCGAGAGCAGAACCGCGCTTTTGGTCTTTTCCAGAAGTTTAGGCATATAGCGATCGAGTGCTTTACTGTCGCGTAGAAGGAACGCTGCTTCTACACCGTATCGGAGCACGCTGGCAGATAGATCGGGTGTCCCTTCATACGTGGCAACCTGGGCGAGTACGGTACGAAGATCGCCTTCGGACCACGACCGCAATAAAAGACGGGGATCGGGCTTAGGTCGTATTGGCTCTTTGATGGGCGCCGCGGTTGGCTTCTCTTCTTGGGTTTCTATCACCACAGGTTTGGGTTCTGGCGGTGGTCGATTCGCATGCTTTTTGAGTAGTCCTTTTAAACGCTGCACGACATGGAAGGGAGCACCAAACTGTGTTGCTGTATCCAAATATCCGGACAGTGAATCGACCGTATCACCCTTGGCAATACCGCATCGGATACGACCGGATAATGCGATCCACCAGGTTGGGAATGTAACGAGAACCTGGTCGAATGTGTCACACGCCCGGTTGGCGTCGTCCATCTCAAGATACGCATTCGCAAGTCGCATCTGGCGTAGTGCATCCCGTGCATCGGTAGGGGGATCGGCCGCCCGAATAGTGCTGGGTAGAGATGTGAACGCCAACAGGATGGAGAGGGCGAAGAGCCAGGATCCAACCATACGCGTGTGCCATGGTCGCTGACCTGGTATGATCATGGAAGTACTATGGGCACTCGAAAACATATGCTACGCGCAACTATGCTGGTCTGGCTGGGCTTTGTCATGGTGAAACCAGCCCTGGCGGATGGTTATAACGGATCCTACTACGGACCGCGCATCGAATTTGGAAAAACGAAAGGAATCCTGAGCTCGGACCAGGTCGATCTGGGAAACCACTTTGGGATCAGCGCTCGAATGGCAACGATTCTGCAGATCGTCGATGTTGATTGTGGCGTTCACATACATCGGTCATCCGTTGATGATAAAGACCTGGATGAGTATCGATTCCAATTGGGCCTTCGATTCCATCCGTTGCTGTTGACACATTTTGAGAACGATCGGCTGGGATACACTATTGCATCGCTACATGTATTTCTGGGCATGGGCATTGCCTGGTTTGTTCCGGAAACCTACGAAGAGACCCTTGATCTGCGCTTTGTGACCGGAATTGGAATGGAAATTCCTATATCCAATCCTGAGCATTCCTATGGCCTGTGGCTCTCTTTGGGCTGGGGGCTGGTAGTCGGTGATGTGGAGTTGGGTGCGCGTGAGCGCGATGTTACCCACCAGGTCGGGTTGATTGCATTGGAGTTCCGGATACACCATCTCTAGGCCGATTCTTCGTCCGCTGGTTGGCTATCCGCTGGTTGGCTATCCGCTGGTGTGGCGGGCACTCTGGCCTGTGGTGTTTCCGTCGCTTTGGACGGGGGATTATCGAGTCTTGCCATTTCGAGCCGTGTCAGGACACGGTCGAGCTTTCGACCAATACGCCCAAATTCATTGTCGGACCGGATCCCTGTACGTCGAACAAGGTGTTCTCGAAGGGCTTCATCGAGTACTTCTTCAAGGCGGTCGAGAGGATCCTCAAGCTGCCGCTGTAGGCGTAGCATCAAAAAAAGGCCGGCGAGAACGATAGCCAGGGCCGCCAGGGCCAGAAGCCGTATTGTACCAGCAGATTCGTCGCGAAGAAGACGGATCCGAGTGCCAACGTCGGCGACCAGGATGGCTACCGTCTCGTGTATCAAGATCTGCGTCTTGCCGTCGGAGCGTAAAACAGGCGACTTGAGTATGAACCAGTTCTTCTCCGTCCTGGGCTGCGGCCGCATATCGGTCTGCCATTGATTAATCCTGTCTTCTAATTTAGTCGATTCAAGGGTGAGGGTTTCTTTGCTATTGGCGGATTCCGCCTCAATGGTCCGTAACCCGGTTATGAAGCTGACCGCCTCCTCTTTGAAATGTGTTAGGAGGGTGCTTCGCTCATAATTGGATTCCTCAATCTTATCCATCAACCGAACCAGGCCCAGACCCATCTTGGCGGTCTCGGTACGGGCGTCGAACTTAGCGGTTTCATTGGTTACATGCACAATCCGCTGGATACCAACGAAGGCTGTGACAGCAGAGAGGAATATGACCAGTGCGAGACCGACCTTGAGTCGAGAGACCAGGCTCATCTACGACTCCTGTGAGATTCGTTCCACATCCGCCATTTTGCCAACGACAAGAATGTTGTCGTTTTCTTGTACGACCACATCTGGACCGGGGACACCAATGGTTTCATGACCAATTGCCCGCTTCACGGCGATGATGTTGACGCCATGAGTGGAGCGAAGTGCCAATTCACGAATGGGTTTGTTGATGAACTTCTTTGGACAACAGAACTCGGCGACTGTGATGCCCTCCGCGATTTCATAGGCGGTTCGAAGGGTGGGGAGAAGGACCCGTTGCACGACATGGCGTGCGATCTCATGTTCAGGGTTGATCAATTCATCGGCACCGACGCGCTTAATTACCCTGGAGTGCAGATCACCGGTTACGCGTGTGATGATTCGCTTCGCTCCCAGCTCCTTTAACAGGGCGGTCACCAGGATACTGGCTTCGATAGACTCCGCACCGATCGCACAGATCACGGCGTCTAGCCGCCCTGGCTCCAACTCGGCCAGCCCATGCTCATCTGTTGCGTCGAGACAAAGGGCTCGACTTACATGGGGTCCGATCGCATCGACGGGGCCTTCATGGAGATCGATGGCGATCACATCCCCCCCATGCCCCGTGAGTTCACGGGCAATACCGCTACCAAATTGTCCGAGGCCAATGACTAGAAAGGACCCTGCCATATCCAACTCCTGATTTCGCCTAGAAGACCATGTTCCCTGCTAATGCACCAATCCAATCTTTCGATGTGCACTGGTTTTCGATATTCCCTAACCAACGTATACCTCCTCGACCGCAGGTCGGGCACGAACCTTTCTGGGGCTTCCAATGCCAAAGACCATTGCCAAGGGACCGACTCGTCCCGCGAACATCAAGAGCGCCACAATGGTTTGGCCTGATGAATCAAGGTGCGAGGTTGTATCCAACGAGAGCCCAACGGTTCCATAGGCGCTGACCGCTTCAAAGCCGAGCTGTTCCATGCTGAGGCCTGTCTGTGTCGCGAGAAGGATGAGCCACCCAAAGAAGATCATAGATACAGAGATAAGAACGACCACCAGTGCGCGAACGACCGTCTGCTGTGGCAATGTTCTGTCGATTAACTCCACATGTGTTTCGTTCCGCAAGAGGCTCCGAATGGATAGCAGGAGCACAATCATTGTGGTCACTTTGATCCCACCAGCCGTGCCGCCAGGGCATCCCCCAACAAACATGAATAGCATGGAGAGGAGAGTGCTGGGTGGTCCCAATTGCTCCATCGGCATTGCGTTGAAACCGGCCGTTCGAAGACTTACAGAATGAAACGCGCTGTCCTTGATAGACATGGCGGAGGCGTTGGGGTCGACCGCTCCAACCGGGCCTTCCAGGAGCCAGAATAGCACGGTCCCCAACCCCAACAGGGCCAGGGTTCCGATGAGCGCCACCTGGGTGTGTACTCCGAGGCGATGTCGTTTCCGGCGCATCCGGGCATAGATGACGGACATAGGGATGAAGCCCAACCCTCCGAGAATCACCAGTATGGAAACTGTCCACATGATGAACCCATTATCAGCGAAGCCTACGAGGCTATTGGAATAGAGGGAGAAGCCAGCGTTACAGAACGCGCTGATCGTATGAAAGAGCGCGAACCAGAGGGCATCCGGCCATGCCATGCCTTCCTGGAGACCACCAAGAAAGAGAAAGAACAGTCCGAGGGATTCAATGATGGCGGTTGAGAACACGACAAACCAGACCAGCTGACGCATATGCTGGGGACCGGGTTGGTCGGTGATCTCGCTTAGAGCCCATGCGTTCTTTACTCCAATACGTGCGCCTACAAGCACAACGACAAAGGCTGAGATGGTGATGATCCCCAGTCCGCCAATCTGGATGAGTAGAAGTATGATGCAGTGGCCAAATGTGGAGAAGCCGGTACCAGTATCCAGCACGGAAAGGCCCGTCACACAGGTCGCGCTGGTGCTTGTAAAAAAGGCGGAAAGAAAGCCGATGCTTGTGCCGTTTGCAGAGCTGATTGGAAGGCTCAATAAGATGGTCCCAAGGGCAATGACCACGCCGAAACTCATGATGAGCAACATCGGTGGGTTGCGGAACATCTCGTCTCGTACATAACCGCCCAGCCGTCCACGCCAGGCATATAGTAGGACCCGCATAAGCTCTGGTATTACGATGAGGCTCGCACTATGCGTGATGCCCCAGAAAGGGATTGCGAAGAGAGCCAGGGCTCGAAGGACAAAAAAGAACAACCCCTCTTTCGGAGCACGGTTCTCTAGATTCAATTCATCGCGAATCCCGAGAACGAATACGGCGACAGCCAGGGTGGTGAGGAGGATGTCACCGGATGTAGTCAGTGATAACCCATACCCGTCCCGTAATAATGCGGTGGAAGTGGTGACCCCGATGAGGGCTCGGTGTAGTGGTTGGACCAGGTCCGTATCTGTGGCCAGGGAACGGATTTGAGGCCGTTCCAACGCGACCCGGAACAGAACAAGTGCGGCGAAAAACAGGGCCAGCCCCAACGTAAGCGGAGCCATGGGAAGAAGGATGATATCGACGACTGCAGCCGTAAGAGCGAGGAAACATGCGCTTAAGCGCATATGCGGTACCCGGTATTCGTGGGCAATAGCTACCGCCGGAAAGAGAATAGTAAAGGCCCAGGCTACCCAGGTTCCGTAGAGCCATGTGGGGAGCTCTTCGCTCAAAGTACTACTTGCGCGAGCGTCGATTGCCGCCAGAACCAGGCCGTGGATCGCGCCAGCAGCCACGAGGGATACGATGGTTGCCGCTCGCGGCGATCCAAAGGGGTTTTTCCAGAATCGGTCCACTAGAAATTGATCTCGAATTGGGCCTGTCGGCGCATGGGATCGAAACGGAATCGTGGGGAAAGACCTGCCTTCTTTTTCGGCGACGCCGCTCTCTTGGATGCCATATGATCAAGAACAATCATGGCGATGCCACCGGCTGTTAATGCGGTCCCAGCGAGAAGGGATACCGTAGCATTCTTCGCACTTTGATCTCCTTCTTTGGAGAGTGTCTGAGCCTCTTCCCAGGTGATGCTACAGAGGCCTTGTGGACACTTGTCCTCCAACTCGTTCGATACACTCAGAACATGGAGCCCTTCGACGCTACCAACCACCAAAAGGACGATGCCGACCGCCGTTGTTCCGTAGCCTCCATAGCGTAACCATGGGATGGGCTCACTGGGGGCCTGGGGCCGGCGAACTCGACGAATCGTCGTGATCGGCTTTTTATCGATGCTGATCTCACAGCGAAGTCCGACGGGACAGGGAATTTCATCCTCCAGAACCACTTTCTTACCCTGAAGAACGCGTACCTTACGTCGACCGGCTGATACAAGAAATGTACCTGGACCGTTCCCAAGCAGCGCGCCGTCTACTTCGACCTGGTAGGTTCCCGAACCATGAACAACCAATAGAGGAGACGGAGGATTGACCATCTCACGGGCCATTTCCATGAGGTTACGAATCTGATCTTTCTCTGTATCGGCAACTTCGCGGATTCGGCTGAATCGATACAGAGGATCACGGTCTGTACGCCGTAGCTCGATACGAATACGACCCTGATCGGTTCGACTGATCTGACCGATTACCAGAATTTCGAGGCCCATCTTTTGTCGTACACGCGCAGAGCAGACGTCATCCAATGAACAGATACCGGTTGCCTGTGGCCCGTTATACCCGAGGGCCTGAATGAGTTGAAGATATGGGACTGCTTTCTTCCCTGAGGCCGATGCGACGGCTCCAGCGAGTGCGAGGGTCATATCAAATGCGCTGTCCTGGCTTTGATCGGGTGTGGTCAGGATCAGAGCACCGACCTTGGCTTCCTGTGCACCAGCCCATGCTGGGTACACCAGAACCAATACGAGGAATATGACGACTCTCCGGCTCATTGCTGACAGCATAATGCGCTTACCCGGTGGTGGCAAAACGGTAACGACCCTCTGTGAGCTTCGGGCCGAATCGTAGCTTCGGTGTCTACGACACCGGCGGTTGTGTTCCCGCCGGATATTCATAGTCGACGCGATTATTTTCGAGTTGGGCAACCAGGCCGTCGACCACAAGACTGACACGATCGTCCAGGCGACGAGCTTCAACAGCGATGGCATCCAGCATGACGTCCGTATGCTCGGGAGCGTGATGTGTCAGGAGCGTATGTTTCGCGTTGGCTTTCTGCGCAAATTTGATGGCGTATTCAAAGCTATTATGCCCCCAGCCATGTCGGGATGTCCCATCAACACGCCCATGGTATTCCTCTTCGGTGTAGGTGGCATCGATATTCAACAGATCGGCATCCTGACTGAGGGCGACTATCGCCGGATCAAATCCCGAACAGTTATCGAGACCTTCCATATCCGTAAGATGTACGAAGACCTGCCCGTTATGCTCAAAGCGGAGGCCGAGACAATTTCCCGGGTGCAGATTCCCGATGGTGGTGATCGATACTCCACCTATCGTGAGCGATTCGCCTGGTTCGACATCGATGTATTGGATGTTGGCGGGCATATCGCTCATGCGAACCGGAAAGACGGGTGGCTCCATGAAATGACTCAGCGTCTGTTCCGGCGCCACGTCTTCGGTCTTCAATCCGTAGATGCGTAGATCCGTGCGTTTGTCATAGACCGGCCAGAAAAGCGGCATCCCCTGGATATGATCCCAATGGTAGTGGGTCAGAATCAGATCGATGCTTAGAGGGGCATCTTTTGGAATTGTCGTACCGTATGCCTGTAGGCCTGTTCCGGCATCTACAAGTATACTGCGACCATCACAAATGACCTCTAGGCAGGCGGTATGCCCACCGTATCGAACGTGCTCGCGACCGGGTGAGGGAACGGTCCCCCGGGTTCCATGAAAATGAACCTGCATCCCTCAAGGGTAGCCAAACGACAAAACTTGGCAAGTGCGACGAAAAAAGGAGTTTGTCGACAACCTCGAAATTCCGCAGTGTTTGGTAAGAATCGCAAGTACTTCGCATTCCGGCCGAGGCAGGGTATGCTTTGCGATTATGGGCCGACGTCACGTCAATACTCTCTGTGCGTGGTTGCTCTGGATACTGTGTTCATGTGCCTCGAACGGAGCGGTGCTGGAACCATTTCCGGAGAAAGCCAAACCTGTCGTTCGCTGTGGTTATGCCGAACGTGTAGCAGAACCATTGGCGCGAAAATACCGGGTCGAATATGCGCTGGTGATGGGTGTCATGCGCGTGGAAAGCCTCTTCCACCCGAGGGTTCGCTCCCACGCCGGTGCGATTGGAATGATGCAGGTAATGCCCGGTACTGGAAAACATTACCAATGCGGCAACCTCTATGATCCGGTGGAGAATATCGAGTGTGGGGTCCGAATTCTTCGGTCCCTGTTACGACGCTATAAAGGAAACGAAATCTACGCTTTAGGAGCGTATAATGGGGGCTCTGGTTATATACGTCGTTCCCATAAAGGAGGTCGTGTTCCACCCAATCTCGGCTATGCGGAGCTCGTGCTGAAATCACGCAATCGGTATTTAAAGGGTGGGTGCCAGAAACTGGTCCGTCCGATCGGTCGATAGAGGAGTAGATGCACGACTTGTTCTATTGTCCTGCTTGTCGGGGTGAATTAGAGGGCCAGACCGAGGAATTTTCCTGTGGGGATTGTGGGAAGTTGTTCGTTTCGAACGATGGTTATGTGGATTTCTTATTCCATATGGAGCCGATGAAAGGCGGTTTTGCACCCCGATTGATGCGCTACCGATGGTTTTCTCGGATCTATACAGGACTCTGGCGTCCTTCGTTTACGGCCGCGTTCTCCATGGGGAAAATGACTCGAAGACGAGAATACCGAAAAGTGAAAGAGGCTTTTGCCAAGATGGGTCTGAACCCCGGTACGGCCTTCCTGGATGTGAGTTGTGGGCCAGGCCCTGTCGTACATCGATTACAAGCAGACTTTCCCGGAGCTGAAGTTGTCGGTCTCGATCTTTCGGTCGCTATGCTACGAGAATGTGTTCGAATTCGTGGAGACGCGAAACGCCCTATATTTATCCTGGCCGATGCAGCACGTATGCCATTGAAGAGCGGTGCATTTACTGGTGCCTATGCCGGCGCAGCGTTACATATCTGGCCGGATCCGGCAGCGATTCTGGCAGAGATATCTCGGGTTATCGCTCCTGGTGGGCGGTTTCTGGCGAGCACATTTCTGCATCATCGAACGGCAGCCCTACGCCATACATGGGATCGAGGTTTTGAATGGCTATCGGATGTACGCGTGTTCACCGAAGAGGAATTACACCAGTTGTTCAAAGACGCGGGTTTCTCCATCACCAATATGTCACGGTGGCACAGTTATACTCTGGTAGAGGCAACTCGAGAACCGGGGGGCGATAATCGCCGGGATGACATCATTTCCAACACATGTTAGGCCTGAGATCTACGACGGTGGATAATTACTGTGAGTATTGAACTTCGCACCTACTCCTTTATTGATTCCCTTCAACCGCAAGTAGCTTCTTTCGTGGCCACGGTTGCTCGTGGATTTCTGCCTTTGGAGAACCAGGCCGCCCTATTCATAGAAGTGGCCCCCGGTCTGTCGATTGAGCGGGTTACGGACATCGTGCTTAAGAGCACCGGTGTGATTCCAGGAATGCAGATCGTGGAGCGCGCTTTTGGTCTATTGGAAGTACACCACGAAGATCAGGGAATGGTCCGTGCGGCCGGTCAGGCTGCCCTGGATTTCTTTGAGTTGAGCGAAGATGATCGGTTGAAACCACGGATCGTCTCGAGTCAGGTGCTGACGGGAATGGACAACCATCATACGGCACTCATCAACCGTATGCGCCATGGCAATATGGTCTTCAAGAATCAAACCTTATACATTCTTGAAGTGCATCCTGCGGGATATGCCGCGATTGCTGCCAATGAGGCCGAAAAAGCTGCCGACGTAGAGGTGCTTGAGGTCATCACGTTTGGTGCGTTCGGGCGTATGTGGCTGGGCGGCAATGAAGAAGAGATCAACCAGGCCCGCCTGGCGGTAGAGGCCGTGCTTGAAGATACCACAGGGCGCTCCAATAAGGGCTAATCGTTCCGGGCGATTCGACGTCAGCTCAGGCGGTTACAGCCTTGGACAGGTTGCTTACAGGAGTGGGTAGGCGCAGAGCTTTGAAATCGTCGAGGGACTCCTCCATGACAAAGTAGCGTACCAGGGAGGGGGTTTGGCGATAGCGGTTATACAGCTCCGTCGCCTGTTCGACGGATTTCACGCTGGCCTGAAGAACACGGTCTTCAAATACGATCTTGAGGGGGGAACCGCCCCGGTTTTCCAGACAATATCGCGATAAGGGGGTGTGAACCGCCACTTTGAAATACTGGATCTGGTTTTTGTCTAACAGTCCGGTGATCTCACCCTCGTTGACGCCATCCCGCTCTTCGTCGAGTTCAAGGGCCAGTGGGATAGGATCTCTCTCTATAAGTCGTTTCGCCCAGCGATTTTCCCGATGTTCAAGCAATAGGGTGTCTATCGTGTTGTCGTTACAGGCGATGTATTTGTCGACATCATACGGTAGTTCGTCCAGGGCGCCGGTCTCGTTGAAAAAGGACCGAAGCATCAAATCACATACCTGGGTTCGTTGATGGGCGTACACCATGAGGAACATATGATAGCGCGCCAGAAGAAAGTCTTCGAAGGTGTGCAATGCGCGGGCCTGAAGGGCGAGATCGTAGCTGTCTCCTGTTTGTACCGCTGTAAGATTGGATAGAATCCAGTCCTGGTCGAATGAGCCGTAGGAGACACCCGCGAAGTAGGCATCTCGGCGTAAATAGTCCATTCGGTCACAGTCCAGCTCGCCGGAGATGAGCTTTTGAATCAGTGGCAGAAGAAAGACACCGTGCGCTTTGAAGTTGGCCTCGTCTGTCCGGCTCATCTCTGGATAGAGAACGGCCGCGATATCGTCTGCTCGTATGCCGTCGTTGGCGAACTCCTGGGTGATGATATCGGTCAACGCACTCTGTGTAAGCAGAAGGAGAGACATATGTTCGTGACTAGCACGTGCCGTCGGATCTACAGGAAGATCCAGGCCGAGTTTTCCAACCGGGGGTAGGAGATATTCCAGCTGATGACTCAGGGGCGGATGACCCACATCGTGGAGAAGAGCGGCTAGACGGACAATGCGTGTCAGACGACGAGTGTCTGCGTTCTCCGCCATGCCAATGCGTTTTATGATGGCGTTGAATGCCAACCCGGCAAGATGCATGGCCCCAAGAGAATGAAGATAGCGAGTATGGGTAGCTCCCGGGAATGTAACCTCTGCGAATCCCAGTTGTCGGATCTGGCGTAGGCGTTGGAAGACGGGAGAGTCGATGACAGCGAGCTCACCACTATTGATTGGAATCGGTCCGTGCACCGGATCTCTGATTTCATACACCATGGCGTGTCTCGGAATTAGGGGGCGGGTACGACTTACGTTGTTATCGTCTCTTCATTTGTTTTGTGTACAAGATGTGTCCGTAACAAAACCAGGAAAATCGTTGTACGTAGCCAATTCGTCAGGACTTCGGCGATTGCGACCAGGTAGATGTCTTTGAGCACGCAGGCTGCAATGATGGCTATGAGTTTAAATAGATCGGCGCATAAAAACGCAACGCTCATTTCCCTGGAACGGAGGTGTGCTTCGAACGCTGTCTGCACCACAGCTCCGGTTAGAACGGCGGGTAGGCCGATGCTCAGGATCGCGAAAAAGACCCAGGCTTCGTGGTATTCGGGTTCGAGAAACCAGGTGACATAGCCGTATCCGGCAAGAGCCGCGAGCCCCCCGATGATGGTGCCAACCAGGAATGTGAGGCCCAGTATCTTCCAGAGTTTTCGTAAGATGGTTGCCAGGGGCTGCTGTGCATAATCGGAGTAGAGCAGCTGGCGAGGAAACCGGAGGATACGGGCGGATTGCTCTCGTAATTTCCAACTGACGGCAAAGACCCCCAGCGCCCGGTAACCAATGAATTCCCCCATAAAGAGGTGAGAGGCCTTATTGGAGGTAATGGTTACGAGATCTGTTGGTATGAGCTTTAATCCGTACCGATAACAGTCCGGGTCGTATTCGCCTTTTCGATACGCTCCTACCAGGCGCTCTCGACTGAGAATCGTTCCCAGAAAAATACCACCGATAATCCCGGGTATTATCCATTGTGCCAGAGCGAAGATGAACACATCACCGGTGTAGATAGCAGCAGCCGCGCTACCCAGGGGGACCGTGAGGTTTCGGGCTATTCGATAGAATGCGACAGAACCAAAGCGTCGTTTTGCTACAAGGTAGGCTTCAACAGCTTCGGGAAGAAGCAGAGCGGGGGCGAGCAGGATTCCAATGACCGCAAGTCGAGCCGCCTCTTCACTGCCGGTGATCAGATAGAAGCCGCCGATCAAGCCGATCCCTACGATGCAGCCTATCAGCAGAACAAGAAATCGTTTCTTCAGAGCGAATAAGAGCGTGCCATTAAGACCTTGGGCAAGCCCTCGCTTTGCGCCTTCCAGGGTGCGTAACCCTGTGGATGCAAGGACCCATCCTTGTACAGCGAGTGCAAAGGCAAATGTGCCGTAGTCCTCTTGTGGAAGGGAACGTAGAATTTCTGGAAGTACGGTTAGACCGACCAGAAACCCAACGAGCTGCGGGGTCAGAAGAAAAAAAAACCGCGCGCCCGTTCCTGATGATTACTCACCGACGGCGGGGTCTTTGTTTCATCGGGACTCATGCCTGGGATTGTAGTCTTTGAGAGGGAAGGGTCAACTCTACAGGCCGATTGCGGATAGCTCGAGGTGGAACGATGAGAGAATCATCAATTTCAGAGCCAGGATGGTCAACAGGATGCGGAACACCAGGCGAAATGTGGTTTCCTGGAGGAAGCCAACGAGTTTCTTTCCTGTGAAGGTGCCGATGACTACAGCGATACCCATGGGAACAATCAGATCCCATTGATTGGTAGCCCATAGGCCATGGGCCGCGAAGGCGCTGAGTTTGATGACATGTGCGCAGGCCTGGCAAAGCGCTTTGGTCCCGATAATGGTTTCCTTTTTCCAATCGTCGCGCAGAAAGAATGGAGCAATGAGTGTTCCGGTAGCTCCAACGACCATGCCAAGTCCCCCCGCCAGGACACCTGCGACGACGAGTCCTGCCGAGCCGGTCAGTCGGGTAATACGAAGCCATTTTGTCCAGGTGATTATGATGATGAAGAGGCCCATAA
>MDTE01165526.1_pt1 | contig 15648 bp, 15 predicted proteins | sample 811231 | NCBI WGS metagenome assembly MDTE01 (sample SAMN05326651, study PRJNA326480) | marine metagenome | isolation source: seawater | place: Indian Ocean: Red Sea | collected 2010
AGCATCAAGTAATTGCCCTTGTTCAAACACAGATCTATACATTAGTTCTGTAAAGGGAGTTGGCAAGTCATAATAAACAACATCATCTACAGATTCGTAAGCGTAATATTTATTTGAAGCCCCCATTTTTGGTGTAATTGAACTGATTTCAGAAAAAGACAAAGTATTGTAGGCTACTCCAGTGTTAGAGAAGGGAATAAGATCAAAATTGTCTTTTCTGAGATAATTTATTTTATGATATTTTTCAATAGTAAGTGAAGTATCGACGACAATAGTGTCATTTTTCCTTGAAATAATTAAATAATCCTGAATTTTAGCATCTGGGTTTTTTTTAAGCGTTGTACTTCTGTCACCAAATTTACTCATCAAAGAGTCACTGATTGAAGAATTTTGTAAATTACTACCACGTTCGAGTTCTTGTGATGGACCTTTTGGCATTTCAAAATCCTGTCCAAAATTTGGAATGGAATAAAAAACAACTAATATTAAAAAGATATAATATTTCATTTTTTCTAATATCGTCACAAAATTAATCAGAATCCAATTAACAAATGATAATTAACAAATATTTATGCTGAAATCTAAACATAGCACACACATGCTTGAGTGTGGTATTGATGAAGCAGGTAGAGGTTGTTTGGCAGGGCCAGTTACTGCCGCTGCTGTTATTTTGAAACCCAATTTTAATCATGAATTAATAGATGATTCAAAGAAACTTTCATCAGTTGATAGAGAAAAGTTATCAAAAATTATTATTGAAAATTCAATTTCATTTAGTATTCAAAATATATTTCCAAGGAAAATAGATGAAGTAAATATTCTTAATGCATCGATTATGGCAATGCATAAATGTATTGATAATCTAATTATCAAGCCTGAGTTTCTTATTGTTGATGGTAACCGATTTAAAAGTTTTGGGGATATCCCTTACAAAACAATAGTCAAGGGTGATGCTAAATACTTAAGTATAGCCTCAGCATCAATTCTAGCTAAACACTCAAGAGATAATTATATGAAAAAAATTTCTAAAAAGTTTCCAAAATATTTTTGGCTTAAAAATAAAGGGTATCCGACAAAGCAACACAAAGATGCTATAAAAAAATATGGAACTACTATCCACCATAGAAAAAGTTTCAAACTTTATGATGAACAATTGACAATTGATTTTTAATTTAGTAATCAATAAATAATTTATGAGAAATAAAATATTAATTATTCTAATAGTTTTTATTTTTTCTTCATGTGAAAAAATTATAAATAAAGAAATAAATTCTTATGATCTGTTGCCCGAAAATTCAAAAGTTGTCATTGCAGTAAAGAATCTGGGAAAGTTTAAAAATAGTATAGATAATAATGGTTATTTAAATTCACTTGCAAACTCAAATTTGACATTTAAAAATCTTATTTCACAAATATCTAAGATAAATGACGATAAAGAGATTCTGATTGGACTGTACGAATTTGAAGAAATTCTTCATTATGATATAATTGGGTTAGAGATTTTAAATGACAGCATTACAGATAAAAAATCTAGTTATGAAAAAATTGATATTATTTCAAGCAACAACTACCATAAGCCCGTACTTAATAATAATTATTTTGGAAGAAAATTTGAAAAAATTAATCAGACAAATATCAATTTTAGTGTAGCACTGGATAGCCTATATACTGATAAACTGTTAAACAAACTTTTCAATCTAGAATCGAATGATTCCAATAGAAATTTAATTTTAAATATTGACGCCTCAAGCAATCTGATTTCTTTAAATGGAGTGATTGATAATTATACTTTAGGTATTCAAGAAAATGATGAAAAATTAGCTGTTCAAGAGTTAGTTAGCTCAGAAAATGAAATATATTTTAATTTTGAAAATGATTTAATAGATGATTATGATTTGATTAGTTCAAATCTAGAAAAAAACCTAAACTTCTTTGACTTTGAATCTCCAGATTCAAATTTAGATTACTACAAAATATTTCAAGCAAAAAAAGGAGATAAAATCCTGAATATCATCGGATATATATCAGATTTTAAAAATGAACCTTCAAACCCAATGATTGACTTTAAATTTGAGTCAAGCATTGCTAATGATATTATTCTTGGCCCAATTATCGTAAAAAATCATATAAATAATGATAATGAAATTATTATTCAAGATTCTAAAAATATATTATACCTCATAAACAATCGTGGACAAGTTGAATGGACTAAAAAAATTGATGGAAAGATTGTTGAAGAAATTAATCAAATTGACAGTTACAAGAATGGGAAACTTCAATATGTTTTTACTACCGAAAAGTCATTGTACTTATTGGACAGAAAAGGAAGGGATGTTGGTAAATTTCCATTGAAATTTAAGGACAAAATAACAAAACCTCTTTCTGTTTTTGATTATGATAATAATAAAAATTACAGACTTCTAATAACTCAAGATAATGAATTATTTATGTTTAATTCTAAAGGAAATAGAGTCAGGGGGTTTGATTACAATAAAAAAAATAAAATAATAACAAAACCAAAACATTTTAGAATAAGTAATAAAGACATAATTGTTTTTAAAACTATTGATAAGCTTATCATTTTAAACCGAAGAGGTGCTGTTAGAATTAAAACGAAAAAAGAACACAACTATTCTAGTGGTGATATATTTCAATATCAAAATTTTCTTGTAACTAGTACATTAAAAAATGAAATTGTTACGATTGATATGAATGGAAACACAAAATTAGAACAATCAACATCCTTAGACAGCAAAATAGTATGCGATAAAGAAACAATTTTCAGTTTACAAAAAAATATTTTATCAAATTCAAAAAAAAATGTTGAAATACCATTTGGAAAATATGAAGATTTTAAAATTTTCTCTGGAAATGATAAAACCTATTTAAATATATTTGATTCACAAAACAATAAGACTTACCTATTTGACAATGATTTAAACTTAATCAAAGGGTTCCCAATTTCTTCAATCGAAAATGCTAATTTTATAATAGATAATGGTGTGATTGAATTTTCAGCTAAAACGGAAAGTAAAAAAATAAAATATCAATTTGTTAAATAAATTCTGAATTAAAAGTTTTTGAAAAACAACTTTTTAAGACGTCTTTTATCTCAGTAATATCCATTTCAGATTGATTTAATTCTTTATTTATTGATGTAACGATATTTTCAGTAAGACCACAAGGGATAATATTATTGAAATAATCTAAGTCAACATTTACATTTAGCGCGAAACCATGCATTGTTACCCATCTACTGGCACGTACGCCCATTGCACATATCTTTTTAGGGAATGGTGTATTAGTATCTATCCAAACACCTGTTTTACCATGATTCCTTTCACCTCTTATACCAAAATTATCTAATGTCCCGATAACAGTCTGCTCCAAAAAACGCAAATACTTATGTATATCGGTAAAAAAATTTTCTAGATCCAAAATTGGATAACCAACAATTTGACCAGGGCCGTGATAGGTAATATCACCTCCCCTGTTAATTTTATAAAAACTAGCATTTTTATTTTTTAACTGATTTTCATCTATTAATAAATTTGAATAATTACCGCTTTTTCCTAAAGTATAAACATGTGGATGTTCGACAAATAAAAAATAGTTAGGTGTTTTTAGATTTGTGTTATTTTTTCGATTTTCTTTCTTTATTTCAACAATTTCATCAAATAAATTTTGTTGAAAATCCCATGCTTCCTTATAATCCATAGTTCCCAAATCAATAAATTTAATTTGCCTATTCATTATTAATTTTTTTGGTTATTTAATATAACAAGAGCTGCAATAACACCCGGAACCCATCCACATATCCAGAGAATAAAAACAATTAAGATAGATCCACAACCTTTATCAATCACAGCTAACGGTGGGAGTAAAATGGATAAAAAAACCCTGAATAAACTCATAAAAAACAATTAATGTAAATATAGTTATCTTTTAAAAATTAATTGGGTATTCATTTTTATTTCAATTAAAAGTATATTTGTAAAATAACAATTTTCAATAGATGGAATTTAGCGAACAGGAATTAGTAAGAAGAGATAAGTTAAATAAAATTAAAGATTTAGGCATAGATCCGTATCCTGCAGAATTGTTTCCAGTTTCTGACCACTCTTCAGATATTAAAAATAACTTTGAAATTGATAAAAAAGTTGTTATTTCAGGACGTTTAATGTCAAGAAGAATCCAAGGAAATGCAAGCTTTGCCGAGCTTCAAGACAGTAAAGGCAAAATTCAACTTTACTTCAACAGAGACGAAATTTGTCCTGGTCAAGATAAAGTTTTATACAATGAACTATATAAAAAATTACTTGATATAGGTGATATAATAGGGGTTGAAGGAAATTTATTCAAAACCAAAGTTGGGGAAAAAACAGTTTTAGTTAAAAATTTCAAATTACTCTCAAAATCACTTAGACCTTTACCTTTACCAAAGGAAGACGGTGAGGGTAATTTATATGATGAATTTAATGACCCTGAGCTTAGATATCGTCAGAGATATGTTGATTTAATTGTTAATTCAAATGTTAAAGAAACATTTATTAAGAGAACCTTAATTACAAATAGTATTCGTGAGTTTTTGAATAAAAGAGAATACCTTGAAGTAGAAACACCAATATTACAACCAATTCCAGGTGGAGCTACTGCAAAACCATTTTTAACACACCACAACGCATTAAATATTCCTCTTTACCTAAGAATTGCAAATGAATTATATCTAAAACGATTGATTGTTGGTGGCTTTGATGGTGTTTATGAATTTGCTAAAGATTTTAGAAACGAGGGTATGGACAGAACTCATAATCCAGAATTTACAATTCTTGAACTTTATGTTTCATACAAAGATTACAATTGGATGATGGAGATGACCGAGCAATTGTTAGAAAAAGTATCAGTTGATTCAACTGGTGACACTAAAGTAAAAGTTGGTAAGAATGATATTGATTTTAAGGCGCCCTATGAAAGAGTTTCCATTTATGAAGCAATCAAAAAATTTACAGGAATTGACATTTCTGAAATGAAAGAATCAATGCTTAGAAAAACCGCAAAGGATTTAAATGTTGAAATCGACGATACTATGGGCAAAGGAAAAATCATTGATTCCATATTTGGCAATAAGTGTGAGCCTAATTTTATACAACCCACATTTATTATAGACTACCCAAAAGAAATGAGCCCACTTACAAAGGTTCACAGAAAAAACAAAGACCTAACCGAAAGATTTGAGTTAATCGTAAATGGAAAGGAAATAGCAAATGCATATAGTGAGTTAAATGACCCAATAGATCAAAAAGAAAGATTTGAGAAGCAACTTGAATTATCGAAAAAAGGTGATCAAGAAGCTGGTGAGTTTATTGATTATGATTTTTTGAGAGCGCTTGAATATGGTATGCCTCCAACTTCAGGAATCGGAATTGGAATCGACAGATTGGTAATGCTTATGACTAATAATTCATCCATACAAGAAGTATTATTTTTTCCTCAAATGAGACCTGAGAAAAAGAAAATTTCAATGAATGAAACTGAAAAATTAGTTTACGAAAATATATCCAAGGAAAATCAATTAATTGGAGAGTTAAAAGACAAAATTGAAATTAGCAATAAAGCATGGGATAAGGCGATTAAGTCACTAAGAAAATTAGAGCTCATCAAAGTTGAAAAAATCGAAAATGATATTTATATTTCAAAAATAAATTAGCTATATTTAGAGAAATTCCTAATCATGAAAAAATCTTTTTTAAGTCTTTTACTATTTCTATTTTTTTTTAATTCAACCTATTCTATTAATGAATACAAATCCATAGAGGAAGTTAAATCATTAAACTACGAACTTTTTGAAGAGATTGGCTTGAATGAGAATAAAATGAATTATGTAAGTCGTGTTATTTACTCAACATATAAAAAAGCAAACTACATGGCCTCAAATGGAGTTTCACCACAAAAAGCTTTTATCCTTGACAAAGAAGCTGAAGAAATGTTGTTAAGAGTTTTAACTAAGTCTGAATTGAAAAGTTTTAAATCTATAAAACATAAAATAAAATAGTAGTTTTTGTTAAAAATTGATCTTCACGGATTTACTTATTCAAAAGTAAGGGATATACTACCCAACTGGTTAATTACAAATTACAACAACGGAATTGATGATTTTGAAATTATCACCGGAAATAGTGAGCAAATGAAGAATATTGTCAAATTAATTTGTTCGGAAAATGGATTTAGAGCAGAGGATAAATGGAATGGTAACTCAGGATCTTTATTGGTTACTATTAATAGACTTTAGAAATACTTTATTAACAAAGGACTGTTAATTTGTTCTGTTAGCCTTAAGTTTTTTCGACTAAATTTTAAATTAATTTTGGATTCAATATTTAATATTCAAGATCATCAACAGGGTTTTGGTTCAGGCTATAATCAAACAATCCTCACTGGTCCACTACATTGATTACACCAAAACGTTGATGACTTGAGTATTATTTTTTTATCATAATTACTTGTCCAACAATTAAGTTTTCTCCTTCTAAGTTATTTAATTCAATTATTGCATCTATAGACATGTTAAATTTCTCAGAAATTGAAAACAAAGTATCACCTTTTTTGACCTTATAAGGCTTATTTTTTTTCTTTAGTACAATGTTGTCGTACTTATATAGCTGATACCTTTGAATTAAATCAATCAACTTTTGAGGATATTTTGGATCTGTCGCATAACCGGCTTTTTTTAAGCCTTTTGCCCACTGCTTGTAATCATCTTTTTTTAAATCAAATAAAAAAGAGTATCTACCCCTATTAGATAAGAATAATGAATGGTCTCTGTATGAGTATTCAGGGTTATCATATTTTCTAAAGCACTCTTGTTCCTCGTCATCGTCATGATATATTTTTTTTCCATTCCAATCATGACACTTAATTCCGAAATGATTATTAGCTTGGACTGCTAACCTTCCTTTGCCAGCACCTGATTCAAGAATACCTTGGGCTAAAGTGATGCTTGCAGGAATACCAAACTGAATCATTTCATCCATTGCAATACTGGAGTAATACTTAACATAATCTTCTGTGTTTAAAATCTTCGGAGGAATTACTACTGTTTTAGATTTTTTCTTTTTGTTCTTTGTTTTTTTGGATTTTAACTCTGTTTCGGAATTATTATTTTTATTGTTGTAGATGACTCTTTTAGTTCCACAACTAAAGGTTAAAATTAAAATAATTAAGTAGGTAAGAACTTTTTTCATTATAATAACCTAAGGCAAAGATAATCGAAATTATTGTGTTTTAATTTATCTTTGGTATTACTATTGTTATTTAACTATGGATGATGAAGATTTTTACATTACTGTTGATGGATATAAATGTTTTACCGAAAAATATCATCTAAAAAGAGGTTATTGCTGTAAAAGTAATTGCAAACATTGTCCTTACGGGTTTAACCCAAATATTAATTAAATGAATTTCAAAAAAGAAATTTTAAAAGGTATTCCAAGCAAATTGCCGTCTAAAAAAAGTTACGATAAAAATGTGAATCACGCACCAATACGCGAGAGTGTACTTTCACCTGACGAAAAAAAACTTGCCTTAAGAAATGCACTTAGATACTTCGATAAAAAGTTTCATAAAGAATTGATTTATGAGTTTAGTTCTGAACTAGAGGAATATGGAAGAATTTACATGTATAGATTCAGGCCTGACTATGAAATGTATGCCCGACCGATTCAGGATTATCCTTATAAATCAAAAGAAGCAGCTTCAATTATGTTAATGATTCAAAATAATCTTGACAAAAGAGTAGCACAACACCCACACGAACTTATTACTTATGGAGGAAACGGAGCTGTATTTCAGAATTGGGCTCAATATCTTTTAACAATGAAGTATTTAGCAGAGATGACTGATGATCAAACTCTTGTTATGTACTCAGGTCACCCTATGGGTTTATTTCCTTCGAATATTAATGCACCCAGAGTCGTTGTGACAAATGGTATGGTAATTCCCAATTACTCAAAGAAATTAGATCTTGAAAAATTCAATGCTCTTGGAGTAAGTCAATATGGCCAAATGACCGCAGGAAGCTACATGTATATTGGACCACAAGGCATTGTTCACGGAACTACAATCACGGTACTCAATGCATTTAGAAAAATCAAAAAAAAGCCAAGAGGAAAAATATTTGTAACATCAGGGTTGGGTGGTATGAGTGGAGCTCAGCCAAAAGCTGGAAATATATCAGAATGCATCACAGTATGTGCAGAGGTTAATAGAAAAGCTATCGATACAAGATATTCGCAAAATTGGGTAGATGAAATCATAGCTGATACTTCAGAATTAGTTGAAAGGGTAAAAACCGCTCAAGAAAATAAAGAGATAGTTTCAATTGCATATCATGGAAATATTGTTGATGTATGGGAATCATTCTATGAGAATAATATTATGGTTGATATTGGCAGTGATCAAACCTCTCTTCATAACCCTTGGTCTGGTGGCTATTATCCTATTGGTTATTCTTTTGAAGAAGCTAATAAATTGATTTATGAAAATCCAGAAAAATTCAAAATCGAAGTAAAATCAACTCTAAAAAAACACGTTGAAATTATAAATAAACATGTAAAAAAAGGAACGTATTTCTTTGATTATGGAAACGCATTTTTACTTGAAGCATCTAAAGCAGATGCAGATATAGTCAAGGAAGATGGTAGCTTTAAATATCCAAGCTATGTACAGGACATCATGGGTCCAATGTGTTTTGATTATGGTTTTGGACCATTTAGATGGGTATGCTCATCTGGAAAACAAGAAGATTTAGATTTAACCGACTCAATTGCGTGTGAAGTTTTAGAAGAATTAGTAACTAATGCACCTGATGACACCAAACAACAAATGAAGGATAACATTCAGTGGATCAAAGCAGCTAAACAAAATGAATTGGTTGTGGGATCGAAAGCAAGAATCCTTTATGCTGATTCAACTGGAAGAATTGAAATTGCTAAAGCATTTAATGAAGCAATTAAAGAAGGGAAAATAGGTCCGATTATTTTAGGAAGAGACCACCATGATGTTTCAGGAACAGATTCACCATATAGAGAAACTTCTAATATTTATGATGGCTCCCAATATACAGCTGACATGGCAATTCAAAATGTTATTGGAGATAGCTTTAGAGGTGCTACATGGGTTAGCATACATAATGGTGGTGGCGTAGGTTGGGGTGAAGTAATTAACGGGGGCTTTGGTATGTTAATTGACGGCTCAGAAAAAAGCAAAAACAATATCAAATCAATGTTATTTTGGGATGTAAATAATGGTATTGCAAGAAGAAATTGGGCAAGAAATACTGGAGCTATTGATCAAATTTCAAGAGCAATGAAAAAAAACCCAAAACTTAAAGTAACTTTACCTAACTTAGTAAATGATAATCTTCTTGAAAATATTTAACATGAAAAAACTTATAATTCCATTTTTATTTTTGTTAATTTTTCTTTCTTGTGATACAATTAGGGTTAGCTCAGATTTTAATGAAAATATAGATTTTTCCAATCTCAAAACCTATGCTTTTTCAAAACAAGGAATCGATAAAGTTAAAATTAATGATATTGATAAAAAAAGAATTTTAAAAGCTATCGATGTCGAATTATACAATAAAGGCTTTAGAAAAAGTTCTATTGAGCCTGACTTTATTATAAACTTTTTTACAAAAACAAATCAAAAAGTTGATTTTTATCCTTCGAATAATTATTATGGATATGCAGTACCCTATGGTGGAATGGGTGCCTACGCTGGCAGTTGGTATCTAAATTCATATAAATACAATGAGGGTGTATTATTTATTGATATAATTGATAATAAAAAAAATGAATTAGTCTGGCAAGGTATAGGAAAAGGATATATTTATACTGATAAACCAGATAAAAAGAGTGAAAAAATCAGTGAAATGGTTGGTAAAATCTTACTACAATTCCCTCCAAAAGATTAATAATTTTTTACATCCAGAAAATCCCTTAGAGAATTACCTAATATCATGAATGAGCACACGAGAAGCATGATACAAATTCCTGGTATTACTGCTAGAAAAGGCTCACCGAGAATAATATAGTTATAGTGGTCTTTAATCATTAGTCCCCAACTAGTCATTGGAGGTTGGGCGCCAAGACCCAAGAAACTAAGTCCGCTTTCAATCAATATCGAAGCAGCAAAGTTTGCTGCTGATATTACAATTAAAGGAGAAATTATATTTGGTAAAATATGCTTAGTAATAATTCTAAAATCATTAAAACCAAGAACTTTTGCAGCAATTATAAATTGCCTTTCCTTATATTGTTTAACCTGTCCTCTTACAATTCTAGCTACATCTACCCACATAGTTAATCCAACTGCTATAAAAACCTGCCAAAAACCTTTACCTAATGCAAGAGTAATGGCAATAACTAATAAAAGTGTTGGTATCGACCAGGTCACATTAATTAACCACATTATTATTTTATCTGGAAATCCCGAATAATAACCTGAAATAGAACCTAAAATAACTCCGATGAATAATGAGATGAAAACGGAAATAAAACCAATATAAAAGGATATTCTAGAACCAATAATTATTCTACTTAAAACATCCCTTCCAAACTTATCAGTTCCAAAATGATATTTTTTCTCAATGATTTCAGCCTTATTTAATTCGATTGTTTGAAACTTACTTTCTGGAGACGCGTATGGCAAATAATATATCAGACCATCTTTTATTTCGTGTTTGATAATTGGAATCTGATTTATCTGTTCTTTGGATCCAAAAAATATAGACTCCCAAGAAAACTCATCGGATTTTTTCGCATTCAAATCAATCATTTGAATTTTAAATCCTGGGGGTTTTGAATGAATCGAGAGATTCATAGTATTTGCGTTTTTCGTATTATCAGGAGCAATTACATAAGCAAAAATGGAGATGAAAAATACAAACAAAATAAAACTCAAACTAATTATTCCTAAAAAGTTCTTCTTTAAATCAAAAAACTTTTTAGAAATTGTATTCATTATTTATTTGTAAGTTTCATAATATACGAAAATCTTAAATCCGAAAGAACATTTAGCGCTTCATCAATATAAAGATCCTTATTTAAGCTTTTGTGCCATCTTTCTCTTTTTAATCCAAGAACAGAATCTTTTTCTATTAAATCAAGCTCATAAGGCAAAGACCTAAAGGTATAGTTCATTGAAAAATCATTTATGGCATTAAATTTTTTAGTATTGGATGAGTTTTCTTCAAGTTCTTTTTTAAACTTGTCATAATTCAAATTAATTAGGTTATCATCTCTAATGGATTTTATCCATTTGGCATTTTCGTCAACTAATTTTAAATATTCATTATTAGACATTCTTTGTTTACTTTTCTGAATTGCTTGGTCAAAATCAAAATTACTTTGCCAAATTGTAAAATCAACAGCGTCTATTTGGTCCCATTTTAAGGAATTTTCCGAATCTTTTTCTCCAAATTCTAAATATTTATATCTGTATGGAACATTTATGTCACTTTTAACTCCTTCTAATTGAACAGATCCTCCATTAATCCTGTAATATTTTTGAATTGTTAGTCTTAGTGCGCCTAGATCCCCGTAGGTATTACCTCTAATCATATTATTTAGTGGATAAATAGTTTGTACAGTTCCTTTACCCCAAGTTTGATTACCGCCAATAATAATCGCTCTTTTGTAATCCTGCATCGCTGCAGCAAGAATTTCAGAAGCCGATGCAGAGCCTTCATTAACTAATATAACTAAGGGACCGTTCCACAAAATAGATCTGTCCCTATCACTTAGTATTCTTTTTTCTTTAAAATTATCTTTAACCTGTACTACTGGCCCATTTTTTATGAACATACCTGCCATATCAACTACTGTTTTGAGGGCACCTCCACCATTATTTCTTAGATCAATTACAAGACCTTTTACATCCTGTTCTTTAAGCCTTATAATTTCATTTCTCAGGTCCTTGGCAGCATCTCTATTGTTACGGTTATCAAAATCAATATAAAATTTTGGTATATTAATTATTCCATAATTGTTATTGTCTTTTTCAACAATTGAGGATTTTATATAAGTTTCTTCTAATTGAACAATATCCCTTTTTACAGTAACTTCAGAAATTGAACCATCAACTTTTTTAACAGTTAAATGAACCTTGGTTCCTTTCTTTCCTTTGATTAATTTTACAGCTTCACTAAGTCTCATGTTTAAGATGCTAACAGGCTCATCTTCATTGTCTTGTCTTACTTTTAATATTGCATCCCCTTTCTCTAAGATATTATCTCTCCATGCAGGACCACCCGAGATGACTTCTGTTATCTCAACTTTATCTATTTTTTTTTGTAGACGAGCACCGATACCTGCATAATTTCCAGACATATCAACATCAAACCTATCTTTTGACTCAGGATCAAGATATGAGGTGTTTGGATCATATTGAGATAAAAAAGAATTTATGTATACTGAAAACCAATCTGATCTTTGCATCTCTTCGGAAACAAATCTATAATTCTGAATCATTGTTTCACTTAATGATTCTCTAGATTCTTTCTCGATTAAGGCAGGATCTCTCAATTGGAAATTACTATCATTTTCAAGCTTTCTTAAATCTTCCTCAATTTCATTATGGTAGTTCTCAATAACATATATTTTAAGAAGTTTTCTCCATCTATCATATAGTTCTTCTTTAGTTTGAACATAATCGAGAACTTCAAAATCACACTCACATACTTCATCTTTTGAAAAATCAAACGGTTTTGAAAGTATATTGCTAAATATTTTCTCTGATTCTGACATTCTATTATTATATCTTTCATAAACTAGATCGAAGAAATCTAAATTTGGATTTTTAAAGTCATCATCAATTGAATATTTGAATTTTGAAAACTCTTCAATATCAGACATATAAAAATATCTTTTATATGGGTCTAAATTTTCAAGAAATGTATTATATACCTTTTCAGAAAATTCATCATCAATTTCTTTATCAAGGTAATGACCCTGTTCTAAAATATTTGTGATTAGTTGAATTACCAGATTATCTTTGTTGCTTGTATCAAAATCCTTGGATATAAAGCTGCAGGATGCTAAACACATTATGAATGCAATAAGCGAGGTAAAAAGGCTTTTTCTCATATTGGTTAAAAATAATCAATTTCTAAGCCAAAAAATATTAGCTTATTTATAATTTTTTGTTAAAGTGGTTAAATATTTATTTGTGTAATTTTGTGTTCATATATTTAGGCATGAAAAAACCTCTTATACTTGTAACAAATGATGACGGAATAACAGCTCCTGGCTTAAGAACTCTAATACATGTGATGAATAAAATTGGGGAAGTTGTAGTAGTTGCTCCTGACAGCCCCCAAAGTGGAATGGGTCATGCCATTACCATTAGTGATACACTATATTCAAAAAAGGAAAAAATCGATGATGGTCCTCAAACTGAATACAGTATTTCAGGAACCCCAGCTGATTGTGTAAAGTTTGCAATTCGTGAAATCCTTGAAAGAAAACCTGATCTATGTGTCTCTGGAATTAATCACGGAGCTAATTCATCAATCAATGTTATTTACTCAGGCACGATGAGTGCTGCCATAGAAGCTGGTATTGAAGGTATTAAATCTATAGGTTTTTCTCTTCTTGATTACAGCTGGGACGCAGACTTTGAGCCATGCAAAGATTATATCGACAAAATTTCTCGTAATGTTTTAAATCAGAAAAAATCTAACCTTATATTGAATGTAAATTTCCCATCAAAAATAAAACAGTTTAAAGGAATAAAAATTTGTAGACAGGCAAAAGGATATTGGCAAGATACATATGATAAAAGAACAAGTCCATTAGGAAAAGAATACTATTGGTTAACCGGAAGCTTTATAAATCAAGATAATAGTGAAGAAACTGATGAGTGGGCTCTTGAAAAAGGATATGTTTCTGTTGTTCCTATTAGTTATGATATGACCTCATACGATGATTTAGATGAACTAAAAAAATGGAAATTCAATTGAATAAAAAAGAAATTTTTTTCGGATTATTTAGTGGTTTCATAGCAAACTTTTTGGGAATGATTATTACAATAATCGTTTTATTTCAAGAAACTAATATTTTTAAAATTATTAATGATTCATATATAGATAATTCGATAACAAAATTGATCAGTCTTGGTGCTATTTTAAACTTAATTGTATTTTTTATTTTTTTAAAATATGACTATGAGGAAAGAGCTAAAGGTGTTCTATTAGCTACATTTATAATTGCAATATTAACCATATATATAAATAATTTTTAGTGAGATATTATATAATAGCGGGTGAAGCCTCAGGTGATTTACATGGTTCAAATCTGGTTAAAGAGATAAAAAAGTTAGATCCTAACTCAAAATTCAGATGCTGGGGAGGGGATCTGCTAAAAGAACAAAGCAATAATCTTGTAAAACATTATAAGAAATATTCATATATGGGTTTCTATGAAGTATTTATGAACCTAAGAAAAATATTAAATAATATTTCAATTTGTAAGAAAGATATTTTGGAGTATAAGCCAGATGCAATTATTTATGTAGATTTCCCTGGCTTTAATATGAGGATTGCAAAATGGGCAAAATCTAAAAACTTTGTTAATCATTTTTACATATCTCCTCAACTTTGGGCATGGAAGGAAAATAGAATTAAAACTATCAGAAAAGTAATTGATCAAATGTTTGTAATTCTTCCATTTGAAAAAGAATATTATAAAAAATTGAAGTATGATGTGATTTATGTAGGACACCCTTTATTAGATGTTCTGAAAAAAAATGTAAAAGAAAATTCAAATAGGGAAAAATTAATTGCTCTCCTACCAGGAAGTAGAGATCAAGAGATTAGTAAAATATTACCAATAATGCTTAACGTAACAAAATATTTTAAAAACTACCGATTTATAATCTGTGCTGCTCCATCCAAAAACAAATCATTTTATAAAAAATTTATTACAAGAAGTGATTATGAAAATGTTGAAATCGTTGAAGATCAGACCTATAATATTCTTGAAAGGTCATCAGCAGCTCTAGTTACATCTGGCACTGCAACTCTTGAAGCTGCGCTAATTAAGACACCTCAAATTGTTTGCTATAAATCAAGCTGGATTTCAATTCTGATAGGAAAATTTTTACTTAGGAATTTAAAGTTTATTTCGCTAGTCAATTTGATATTAAATAAACCTGCGGTAAAGGAGCTAATTCAAGATGATTTAAATATTAAAAATATCAGAAACGAACTTGAAATAATTCTAAGTAAAGATGGAAAGGAAAAAATAATTGGTTTTTATAATGAGCTAGAAAGTCTGTTAAATAAAAAAGGAGCTAGTAAAAAAACAGCAAAAGAAATAATCAATTATCACCTAGATTTAAATTCATAAACAAAAGACTCAAAAAACTTATTAAACTCTTCTTGAGTCTGATAATTTTTATAATTCTCATCCGTAAATAATTTTAAATATACTTCTAACTGTTTTGGAGTTTTATATCCTCTCAACTTATGTAAAAGATTAGAGGATTTGTCTAAAAATACAATTGTAGGAAAAGCTTGAATTCTAAATGCTTGACTTAATTGATGACTGCTATTTCTTCTATTTGCTTTTGCTGGATCGTAATTAGGAT
>MDTE01197374.1_pt1 | contig 15647 bp, 11 predicted proteins | sample 811231 | NCBI WGS metagenome assembly MDTE01 (sample SAMN05326651, study PRJNA326480) | marine metagenome | isolation source: seawater | place: Indian Ocean: Red Sea | collected 2010
CGTTATCGCAGCAGTCAGTGTCGTCTTGCCGTGATCAACGTGACCAATCGTACCAATATTACAATGCGGCTTGGTCCGTTCAAATTTCTCTTTCGACATTTTTGTCTCCGTACTTATAAAACGCGTCGATTAAGCGAGATTGGCGCGAACTTCTTCCGCCACCGCCTCAGGCACCTTCGCATAGTGATCGAATTGCATTGAGAACTGAGCACGACCCTGACTGGCCGAACGCAACGTATTGATATAACCAAACATATTTGCGAGCGGCACCATTGCATCAATAACGCGGGCGTTACCGCGCTGATCCATACCACCCACCTGACCCCTTCGGCTATTCAAATCGCCGATGATATCGCCCATGTATTCCTCCGGCGTTACCACTTCAACCTTCATTACAGGTTCGAGCAATTTCGGCGCTGACTTCGGAACAGCTTCCCGAAATGCCGCTCGTGAAGCAATCTCAAAGGCCATGACCGAGGAATCAACGTCGTGAGAGGCGCCATCAACCAAGGTGACCCTAAAGTCGATTACAGGAAATCCTGCAATCACGCCGGTTTCACGGGCACTTTCAAGACCTTTCTCCACACCCGGAATATATTCTTTTGGCACGGAGCCACCAACAACTTTGCTTACAAACTGATAACCCTCCCCAGGGTCTAACGGCTCAAATTCAAGTTCTATCCGGGCAAATTGACCTGCCCCACCACTTTGTTTTTTATGTGTGTAGTCACATACATAAGGCTTAGTTATGGTTTCGCGATAGGCCACCTGCGGCGCACCAATATTCGCACCGACCTTAAATTCGCGCATCATACGATCAACAATGATCTCCAAATGCAGTTCACCCATTCCCTTAATGACTGTCTGACCGCTCTCTTCATCGGAGGTAACGCGGAATGAAGGATCTTCCTGAGCCAACCTGGCAAGCGCGGTTCCCATTTTATTATGATCGCCCTTGGTTTTTGGCTCCACTGCAATTTCAATAACCGGATCAGGAAACTCCATTTTTTCAAGTATAATGGGATGATTTGGATCACACAGTGTGTCGCCTGTGGTAACATTTTTGAGACCCGCCAGAGCAACGATATCGCCCGCACACGCCTCTTTGATATCTTCTCGATGATTAGCGTGCATCAACAACATGCGGCCGATACGCTCTTTATTATTTTTACCAGGATTGGCGACCGAAGCACTTGCGGCAAGAGTGCCAGAGTAGACACGAGCAAAAGTTAGCGAGCCCACAAACGGATCAGTCATAATCTTAAACGCCAATGCCGAAAAAGCCTCATCGTCGGCGCCCCTTCGCGTTGCCGGCTCATCGTTGCCCAGCACACCTTTGACATCTTCTACGTCCTCCGGTGACGGTAGAAATTTTACAATTGCATCAAGTAACGGTTGTACGCCTTTATTTTTGAAAGCAGAGCCTAGTAATACGGGCACGAAAGCACCCTCGAGCGTCCCCTTGCGAATACATGCATTCAAGGTAGCCTCGTCAGGCTCCGTACCTTCGAGATACGCTTCCATTGCATCGTCATCTTGCTCAACCGCGAGCTCGATCAATTTTTCACGATACTCAGTAGCCTGATCCGCAAGCTCAGCAGGGATCTCCTGATCTTCATATTCCGCACCCAGACTTTCATCCTTCCAGATAACAGCCTTCATACGTATTAAATCAATCACCCCAAGGAAATTCTCCTCGGCGCCAACAGGCAGTTGCGTAACTAGCGGTTCGGCGCCCAACCGATCAACAATCATATCTACCGTTCGAAAAAAATCGGCGCCCGTACGGTCCATTTTATTGACGAAACAAATTCGCGGCACTTCATACTTGTCAGCTTGACGCCAGACTGTTTCAGATTGCGGCTCGACACCCGCAACACTATCAAATACCGCAACCGCACCATCTAACACACGAAGGCTGCGCTCAACCTCAATCGTAAAATCCACATGACCCGGCGTATCAATAATATTGATTCGGTGATCGTCCCATGAACATGTAGTCGCAGCAGAAGTGATTGTAATGCCACGCTCTTGTTCTTGCTCCATCCAGTCCATCGTGGCATTGCCATCATGGACTTCACCAATTTTATGGGAACGACCAGTATAATATAATATACGTTCAGTCGTAGTCGTTTTGCCGGCGTCAATGTGCGCCATAATGCCGATATTGCGATATTTCTCAAGAGGAGTACTACGAGAGGACATAGGTCAAAGCTCCGATCAAATCTCAATTACCAACGATAATGAGAAAACGCGCGGTTGGCCTCTGCCATCCGATGCGTATCTTCCCGCTTTTTGACGGCGCCGCCCCGATTATTCGAAGCATCGAGTAATTCACCCGAGAGTCTCTCAACCATTGTGTTTTCACTGCGACTACGCGCATTTTGAATAATCCAGCGGAATGCAAGCGCTTGGGCACGATCAGACCGCACTTCCATAGGCACTTGGTAGGTCGCACCACCAACACGGCGCGAACGCACTTCTAGATGCGGTTTCACATTATCTAAAGCGTCATGAAAAGACCTAACAACGTCCCCACTGGCACGGGACGCCATAAGATCGAATGCGCCATACACAATTCTCTCCGCAACAGATTTTTTGCCGTCAAGCATGACACTATTGATAAACTTACTTACCACCACATCGCCGAATTTAGCGTCTGGCAGAATTTCTCTCTTTACTGCGCGATGGCGTCTAGACATAAAACCGTTTCCCCCTGCTTATTTGGGCCGTTTGGTTCCGTATTTGGAACGGCGCTGCCGACGATCATCTACACCCTGCGTGTCCAAAGTGCCGCGAATGATATGATAACGAACACCCGGCAAATCCTTTACGCGCCCGCCGCGGATCATAACCACAGAATGCTCTTGCAAATTATGCCCCTCTCCGGGGATATAACTAGTAACTTCAAAGCTATTCGTAAGACGAACACGGGCAACTTTACGAAGCGCTGAGTTCGGCTTCTTAGGTGTCGTGGTGTAGACACGCGTACAAACACCACGTTTCTGAGGACAAGCCTCCAGCGCCGGAACCTTGTTCCGAACTGGCTTCGCTTTGCGACCCTTGCGGATCAATTGATTAATCGTCGGCATCCTTACTCTACCCAACTCTTCCAAATCTACCGTCACCAAACGCCATCCAATTTCTGAAAAAACAAAAAACGCTACCTACAGAACCGCCTTTGCGGCTGATCTGTTGGCCGTCAGAAATTGGCAGCCGGCAATCCGGCTTATGTCAAAAACGTCGAAATCCCTGATACTGTGTCTAGCAAACCGCTGCGTTTATCAACCCAGCAAGCAACTACAACCAAGTGCCCTTGGGAAAGTGCGGCGGATACTAGTTACGCCTCTCAACGCCGTCAAGCAAAAGATGCAATGATTCTGTGGGTTTCATTGCTTTTTTTTAGCCCAACAGAATTAGCAAATTCTGCACCGGCACCGCCAGTTTTCGACGCAGATTCAAACTTAAAAGATCAAGCGACTTCCGGCTGCGATTCTGCCTCTTCCCCAAAACCTTCAGCCGGCGCCAAAAGCGGGTCATCCGCCTGTACTGCAGCTAATTCCCGGTCTCTGTCGGCTGCAATAGCTTTCAAGCGGTTCATAACACTGCCCGTACCGGCCGGTATCAGACGTCCAACAATCACATTTTCCTTAAGACCTTCCAGCGTATCCACCTTGCCATTAACCGCGGCCTCGGTAAGGACGCGAGTAGTTTCTTGGAAAGATGCCGCCGAAACGAATGATTTGGTCTGTAGCGATGCTTTTGTGATGCCCTGAAGTACCGGAATACAAGTGGCAAGCTTACCACCCTCTTCTTTAGTCCTCGCATTAATCGCTTCAAACTCGTCTTGATCAACTTGTTCTCCACTTAGCAAAATCGTTTCTCCTGGATCAGTCACCTCTACTTTTTGCAGCATCTGACGCACGATAACCTCAATGTGTTTGTCATTGATCTTCACACCTTGCAATCGGTAGACATCTTGAACTTCCTTGATCAAGTACTCCGCAAGTGCCTCAACACCCATGACTTCCAAAATATCATGGGGCACAGGATTACCATCCATTAGCAAATCACCCTTCTCGACCCAATCGCCTTCTTGAACAGTAATATGCTTTCCCTTTGGGATCATATACTCGCTTGGCTCTTTCGACTCATCATCAGGAACAACTACTATACGGCGTTTAGTTTTATAATCTTTACCATATTCGACCCGCCCCTCCGTATCAGTGATGATAGCGAATTCCTTCGGACGTCTAGCTTCAAACAACTCCGCAACTCTTGGGAGGCCACCTGTAATATCGCGGGTTTTAGAAGCTTCCCTTGGAATACGAGCAATCACATCGCCACCCTTCACTTCCTGCCCATTCTCGACGGAGAGAATTGCGTCAACGGATAAGAAGTAGCGTGCTTCCAAATCGCTAGAAAGTTTGACGACCTGGCCACGTTTGTTCCGCAACGTCACACGCGGCCGCAACTCTGCACCCTTTGGTTGCTGCTTCCAGTCTACCACCACTTTACTTGCAATACCTGTGGTCTCATCGGTGACTTCACGCATCGAAATTCCTTCGACCAAATCCACATAATTTACCACACCATCCTTTTCCGTGATAATCGGAATGGTATAGGGATCCCATTCAGCGAGAGAGTCCCCCTTAGAGACGGCCCCCCCATCTTTCACTAGTAAGCGTGCACCATAAGGAATTCGATGACGCGCACGTTCGCGCCCTTGCGTATCAAGCACACACACATCGGTATTTCTATTCATAACAACCGGCTTGCCCGCGGAATCAACAACAACGTTTTTGTTCTCAACCTTGATCATACCGTCAATAGAGGATTCATGGGAGGCCTGTTCAGCAACCTGGGCCGCACCACCTATATGGAATGTTCGCATAGTAAGCTGCGTCCCCGGCTCGCCGATCGACTGAGCGGCAATAACACCAACCGCCTCACCCATATTGACCTCGGTAACCCGCGCTAAATCCCGGCCGTAGCATTTCCCGCAAATACCGCCATCGCTCTCGCAAGTTAGGGCAGAACGAACTGTGACCATGTCTACGCCATGCTCATCTATGAGCTCAGCATCACCTTCCTGGATCATTTCGCCCGCCTTAACGATAATCTTGCCACTGGTCGGATCTTCAACATCTACTGCGGCATACCGGCCAACGATACGATCCGGGAGTTCTTCGATTACATCGCCGCCTTCAATTACAGCCCGTAACGTCAATCCATTTTTAGTTCCACAATCTTCTTCAACCACAATGCAATCTTGTGCAACGTCTACAAGACGACGGGTTAAATAACCTGAGTTTGCAGTTTTCAGCGCGGTGTCTGCCAATCCTTTACGAGCACCATGGGTCGAGTTGAAGTATTCCAACACGGAGAGCCCTTCCTTAAAGTTGGAAATGATCGGCGTTTCGATTATTTCACCACTCGGCTTGGCCATCAAACCACGCATACCAGCCAACTGCTTAATTTGAGCAGCTGACCCACGAGCCCCGGAATCAGCCATCATATAAACCGAATTTACTTCGCCTCCTGTTCCAGCCTTCATTGCCCCCATCATCTGATCCGCAACCTTATCGCTGCAGTCTGACCAAACATCGACGACTTTGTTATATTTTTCGCCACGCGTAATCAATCCATCGAGATACTGCTGCTCGTAAAGTTTTATTTGATCTTTAGCTGCATCGATGAGAGCACCCTTTTCGTCCGGAATGACGAGATCGTCCTTACCAAAGGAAATGCCAGCAACGCAGGCTTGACGGAAGCCCATAGCCATAAGCCTATCTGCAAAAATACATGTCTCTTTCTGACCACAGTGACGATAGACTTCGTCAATCACAAAGGAGATTTCTTTTTTGGTCAGTAGACGATTGACTAAAGAGAACGGCGTCTTCGCACTCTTTGGTAATATACCAGCAAGCAACATTCTGCCCGGCGTAGCTTTGAGAACCTTAATTTCCTCGTTGCCATTTTCATCAACGACGCCATAGCGCGCTTTAATGATACTGTTAATATGAACCGCACCGGTGGTAAGCGCATGCTCAATTTCCCCGACTCCGCCAAAGCGTGGAACCAAATGAGCCGTGTACTTACCTGCCTTAAGAGCCTTAAAGACCTTAGAAACGCCTTCCACTTCACAATTTACCACTTCACGAGGCTTGCTAGCGTCTTTGACAATAACATCCTCAGCTTCAACCGCTGCAGCAAATTGATCTTCGGTCTTAAACTCGGTGGCTGCCCCAACCTGCCAAGGTCGCTCATGGCTTATATAATAAAGACCCAGAACAATATCCTGCGATGGAACGATAATTGGCTTACCATTCGCCGGTGACAAAATGTTGTTAGTCGACATGATCAGCACACGGGATTCCAACTGTGCTTCCATGGATAGAGGTACGTGAACAGCCATTTGATCACCATCAAAATCAGCGTTGAAAGCCGCACAAACCAGTGGGTGCAATTGAATAGCCTTACCCTCAATCAAAACAGGCTCGAAAGCTTGGATACCAAGACGATGGAGAGTCGGTGCACGGTTCAGCAAGACAGGATGTTCACGAATTACCTCCTCAAGAATATCCCAAACCTCGGGACGCTCCTTCTCAACCATACGCTTTGCAGCCTTGATCGTAGATGCCATGCCATACAATTCAAGCTTCGAGTAAATAAAAGGCTTGAACAATTCGAGCGCCATCTTTTTAGGCAGCCCACATTGATGCAACAAAAGCTCTGGCCCAACCACAATAACTGAACGGCCCGAATAGTCGACACGCTTGCCAAGCAAATTCTGACGGAACCTACCCTGCTTACCTTTCAGCATATCCGACAATGATTTCAGAGGGCGCTTATTTGCACCGGTGATAACACGCCCGCGCCGGCCATTATCGAACAGCGCATCAACAGATTCTTGCAGCATCCGTTTTTCATTACGAACAATGATTTCCGGTGCCCGAAGATCAATTAAACGCTTCAGTCTATTATTTCTATTAATGACGCGGCGATATAAGTCATTCAAATCCGATGTTGCAAACCTGCCCCCATCTAATGGCACCAAAGGACGTAATTCAGGCGGAATAACCGGTACCACATTTAAAATCATCCACTCAGGCTTCGTGCCAGAACCGATGAATGCCTCGATAAGTTTCAATCGTTTGACGTACTTCTTCCGTTTAGCCTCTGAACCAGTCTCTCTTAAATCGATGCGAACCTGGTCACGTTCTTCCTCGAGATCAAGTGCTTGAAGCATATCTAACAAAGCCTCGGCCCCAATTTTCGCCTCGAATCCATCTTGGCCATACTCATCGATAGCATCTAAATACTCGTCTTCATTCAATAACTGCTTTTCAGCTAACGCCGTCATTCCCGGGTCGAGTACAATGTGATTCTCAAAATAAAGAACTCGTTCCAATTCTTTTAGCGTCATATCCAAAAGGAGCCCAATCCGGCTTGGAAGCGATTTCATGAACCAAATATGAGCCACCGGCGACGCTAGCTCGATATGCCCCATGCGTTCGCGCCGTACTTTAGAGAGAGTCACCTCAACTCCGCATTTTTCGCAGATAATTCCGCGATATTTCATGCGCTTGTATTTGCCACACAAGCACTCATAATCCTTTATAGGACCAAAAATTCTTGCGCAGAAAAGTCCGTCCCGCTCCGGCTTAAAAGTACGATAATTGATAGTTTCCGGCTTTTTAATTTCGCCAAAGGACCAGGACCGGATACGATCCGGGCTGGCAATGGATATCCGAATATGATCAAAACCTTGAGGCCCACTGGGCTTGCCGAAAAAGTTCACCAATTCATTCATTTGCTCTCTCCGACTAATACAACTACCTAAGCACTTCTGTAACTAAACCGCAGCGCACTTAAAAATTTTCTTGGATCAACTCTACATTGAGGCCAAGTGAACGAAGTTCCTTAACCAACACGTTAAAGGATTCAGGAATGCCCGCTTCGAATGTGTCATCGCCTCGAACAATAGCCTCATAAACCTTGGTTCTACCGGACACATCGTCCGATTTAACCGTCAGCATTTCTTGTAAGGTGTATGCAGCCCCATAAGCTTCAAGCGCCCAAACCTCCATTTCACCGAATCGTTGACCTCCGAATTGGGCCTTACCGCCCAATGGTTGCTGTGTCACTAAACTGTAAGGACCAATTGACCTGGCATGAATTTTATCGTCAACCAAATGATGCAGCTTCAACATGTAAATAAATCCTACGGTTACATCCCGCGCAAAAGTTTCTCCAGTGCGGCCGTCAATCAGCGTTGATTGACCGGAATCAGCAAACCCCGCTTGACGCAATGCCTCGACAATATCTTGCTCAACAGCGCCATCGAATACCGGCGTTGCGAAGGGAACACCTTTTACAACATTGGTAGCTAACTCTTTGACGGCATTATCCTTCATACCCTCAATAGACTCTTTATAAATTTCTTTGCCGTAGGCTTTTTCCAAAGTCTTGCGCAATTCAACAGTGGTTTCATTACCCGACATAGAGCAGTAAGTATCCAAAGCGTTGCCGATTTGGCGTCCCAAACCAGCTGCCGCCCAGCCAAGATGAGTCTCCAAAATTTGACCCACATTCATTCGGCTTGGCACACCCAAAGGATTCAAAACCACGTCAACCGGCGTACCATCCTCAAGATACGGCATATCTTCCAAAGGCATAATTTTAGAAATAACGCCTTTATTACCGTGTCGACCGGCCATCTTATCGCCCGGCTGTAATTTGCGCTTCACCGCCACAAACACCTTAACCATCTTCATGACGCCCGGCGGCAGTTCATCGCCGCGTTGTAGCTTATCTACTTTGTCCTCAAACCGAGCTTGTAGCACGTCAACAGATGCGTCGAAGGTTTTTTTCATCGCCTCTAACTCATCATTAATCTTATCATTTTTCACGACAATCTGACGCCACTGACCTGGCGTGAAATCTGATAGGAAAGATTCTGTGATACGCTTGCCTTCTACCATCCCTTTCGGACCACTGACGCCGCTTTGATTAACGAGCTTATCTTTCAATGAGTTAAAGAAAGAACGTTCAAGAATAGCCTTTTCGTCATCTCGATCTTTAGCTAACCGCTCAATTTCCTGCCGTTCAATAGCCAACGCTCGTTCGTCTTTATCGACACCGCGACGAGAGAAGACGCGCACCTCAACAACGGTGCCAACGCCACCCGGCGGCAATTTCAAAGAGGTATCGCGCACATCTGAAGCTTTTTCTCCAAAGATCGCACGCAAAAGCTTTTCTTCTGGCGTCATGGGAGATTCGCCTTTCGGCGTCACCTTACCAACGAGAATGTCCCCTGATTTTACTTCTGCTCCGATATAAACGATGCCCGCTTCATCAAGATCTTTAAGAGCTTCTTCGCCTACATTCGGAATATCGCGCGTTATTTCTTCCTGGCCGAGTTTTGTATCTCGCGCCATTATTTCAAATTCTTCTATATGAATTGACGTAAACACATCATCACGAACAATGCGTTCTGAAATCAGGATTGAGTCCTCAAAATTGTAGCCATTCCACGGCATAAAAGCGACAAGCACATTCCGGCCCAAAGCAAGTTCGCCTAATTCCGTCGACGGTCCATCGGCAATGATATCGCCTTTGGCCACAACGTCCCCCACTTTTACCAAAGGGCGCTGATTAATGCAGGTATTCTGGTTCGAGCGTTGAAACTTTTGAAGATTGTAGATATCGACGCCCTGCACGTCAGCAGCTGTATCTTCGGTCGCCTGAATAACAATACGAGTCGCATCCACTTGGTCAACGACACCGGCACGGTCCACAACTATGGCAGCACCGGAATCACGGGCAACCCGTTCTTCCATACCTGTGCCAACCAAAGGCGCATCGGCCTGCAACAATGGTACCGCTTGGCGTTGCATATTTGAACCCATAAGAGCGCGGTTTGCGTCATCATTCTCCAAAAAAGGAATAAGCGCCGCGGCTACCGAAACAATCTGCTTTGGCGAAACATCAATCAAATCAATGTCATCTCGCCTTGCTAAAATATAATCGCCACCTCTGCGACAACTGACCAAGTCTTCCGTAAACCGACCTTTATTATCAAGCACAGCATTAGCCTGCGCGACCGTATAACGGCCCTCATCCATAGCTGACATATAAATGACTTCTTCGGTAACCTTTCCACCTTTCACTACGCTATAAGGTGTTTCTATAAATCCGTATTGATTTACCCGGGCAAAAGTTGCTAGCGAGTTGATTAGACCAATATTTGGCCCTTCCGGAGTTTCAATCGGGCAGATACGACCGTAATGGGTGGGATGTACGTCACGGACTTCAAAACCAGCTCGTTCGCGTGTAAGACCTCCCGGGCCAAGCGCCGAGAGACGGCGTTTATGGGTAATTTCAGATAGTGGGTTGGTTTGATCCATAAACTGCGAGAGCTGAGACGATCCAAAAAATTCACGCACCGCGGCTGCAGCTGGTTTTGCATTAATAAGATCGTGAGGCATTACACTATCTATTTCGACGGTACTCATTCGCTCACGGATCGCACGTTCCATCCGAAGCAATCCAATGCGATATTGGTTCTCTAGCAGCTCACCCACCGAGCGTACCCGACGGTTGCCAAGGTGATCAATATCATCAATGTCACCAAGCCCGTCCTTCAATCCCACTAATACTTTCAAGATTGCTAGGATATCTTCCTTGCGCAAAACCCGCATTTGATCATCGGTTTCCTGCTCTAGTCGCGAATTCATTTTCACACGACCAACAGCCGACAAATCATATCGCTCAGAATCAAAAAACAAGCTATTAAACAATGCCTGTGCGGTTTCCAAGGTCGGAGGTTCTCCAGGACGCATCACCCGGTAAATATCGATTAGGGCATCTTCGCGATTATTATTTTTATCAATCGCTAACGTATTACGGACATAAGGTCCAACTGAACTATAATCTATCGCCAGAATAGGAAGATTTTTATAACTAACTTCACTTAAGGCTTCGAGCAACTCCTCAGTCACCTCCACCCCAGCTTCCGCATATATTTCGCCAGTTTTCTCGTTCACTAGATCATGGGCAACGAAACGTCCTAATATACCCTCCCGCGGCAAAAGAATTTCTTTAACCTTACCTTCATGCAAGCTCCGCATAACACGAGGCGTAATTTTCTTGCCAGTCTCAACAACTACTTCACCCGAGTTGGCATCAATAAGATCATAATCTAACTTTGAGCCTTCATATTGCTCCGCTACAAATGCCGTTTTCCAGCCACCGGCAGTTTCAGTGTATTCGACAGAATCATAGAAAAACTCTAGAATATCTTCTTTTGTTAAACCTTGAGCTTCCCAAGGCTCCACTTCCGCACCTTCGAGAGCTCGTTCTTCGCGCAGTGCTTGTGTACGCGCGCTATCTAAAGCCAATAAAAGTGTTGTTGCCGGTAATTTCCTGCGCCTATCGATCCGAACATAAAGCATGTCTTTCGCATCGAATTCAAAATCAAGCCACGATCCACGGTATGGAATTACCCGAGCTGCAAACAAATATTTACCAGACGAGTGGGTTTTGCCTTTATCATGATCAAAAAATACGCCCGGCGACCGATGCATCTGACTCACGATGACGCGCTCGGTTCCATTAACTACGAATGTGCCATTGGGGGTCATCAAAGGCATATCACCCATGTAGACATCCTGTTCCTTAATATCGCGGATTGATCGAGCACCAGTTTCTTCGTCAACATCCCATACAACTAAACGCAGCGTGACCTTCAACGGCGCACCATAGGTCATATCGCGTTGCTGACACTCTTCTACATCGTATTTTGGATTTTCTAGTTCGTAGCTGACAAATTCCAACTGCGATCGACCAGAAAAATCTTTGATCGGGAAAACCGTTCGGAACGCCTCTTCAAGCCCTGAGGGCAAAGACGTACCATTGGATTCCATTGGCTCCAAGAAACGGTCATATGACTGTTTTTGAACCTCAATAAGGTTGGGCATTGGGGCCACCTCGGGAAGGCGCCCAAAGGACTTGCGAATACGTTTTAACTGGGTAAAGGACTGAACCATCTTTGTTCCTCAAATTTCCACCCAACAATGACGGGCGGTAAATCTCATAAGCAATTGGGCAGCAACAAGGACCGCGCACTGAGCACGGTCCTGCCACTATTTGCAGAATTACGCCGCACTAACTGAGCTCGACGGTTGCTCCAGCCTCTTCGAGCTTTTTCTTGATTTCCTCAGCCTCATCTTTGGTGACACCTTCCTTCACAGGTTTTGGCGCGCCCTCGACTAGATCTTTAGCTTCCTTCAAACCGAGGCCCGTGATGCCACGAACTTCTTTAATGACGTTGATTTTCTTTTCGCCCATCGCGGCCAGAATAACATCAAATTCGGTTTTCTCTTGAGCGTCGGCACCATCACCAGCAGATGCCGGAGCAGTTCCAGCAACGGCAACCGGTGCCGCAGCAGATACGCCCCATTTTTCTTCTAAAAGCTTCGATAAATCAGCTGCTTCAAGAACTGTCAGCGCTGACAGGTCTTCCGCGAGTTTTTCTAAATCAGCCATTATAATTTCTCCTTGGCTTGAACAATTTCATTTAACCCAAAAGTCCGTCGCTGCATTACTCGGAATTGCCATACGCACCAAACACACGAGCGAGTTGACCACTCGGCGCCTGAAGTACGGACGCAATTTTCTGAGCCGGCGCTTGTAAAAGGCCGACGAGCTTACCCCGCAGTTCATCCAGAGAAGGCAATTTGGCCAACGCCTTAATTTGCGCCGCATCGAGCGTATCCTCGCCCAGCGCGCCACACAGCACTGTCAACTTGTCATTCTCTTTACAATAATTGACCACCACTTTGGCAGCCGCAACCGGATCTTCCGAAACAGCAACTGCCGTCGGTCCGGTGAACTGGTCGGCAAGACCTTCAAATTTCGTTCCTTTCAGCGCTATTTTGGCAAGCCGGTTCTTCGTAACTTTGAAGGACGCACCCGCTTCCCGCATCTGCTGACGGAGTTCCGAAACTTCGACAACACTCAACCCAACCTGATGAGTCAGGACAAGAAGATTGTTGGCGTCAAAGGTCTCATGCAGTTCAGTGACCATTGCCTCTTTTTTTGCTCGGTCCACTGATAGCCTCCGATGCTAAGTTATGACCATCCCTTTTCACCATGAAAAGAGTAAGTCGATTGCACCCAGACGATAAACAAGGACTTCCAATATCTATCGTCCGACGGACCCTGTCCCAGAGGTTCAAGCCAGTTTAGCATCCACCTCAGTAAGGCGTTGCCGATATTGTCTTTCACCACTGTCTCATGCTGGCCGGTTTCCCGTTTAAACGCCATGTTAACCATAACGCACCTGCAATCTCGGACAGGTCAGGAACCCCCGAAGGCGTTCCCTATTTGCCATAAAGCCGAAGCTCCATGACAAAATCTCACTTACGCGGCGCTCAAGTCACCACTTAAATCCAATTTTAAACCCGGCCCCATAGTCGAGCTGATAGCTACCTTCTTAATGAAGGTACCCTTAACGCCATTCGGCTTTACTTTACTTATCGCATCGACAAACGCTTTCACATTTTCCGCCAATGCCTCCTCGCTAAAGCTAGCCTTGCCAATACCTGCGTGAATGATACCCGCTTTCTCTGCTCGAAACTGAACTTCACCAGCCTTCGCCGCTTTCACAGCATCACCGACATTTGGCGTCACTGTGCCAAGCTTAGGGTTGGGCATTAAGCCCTTCGGACCCAACACTTTACCCAATTTACCAACCACTGCCATCATATCCGGCGTCGCGATAACACGATCAAAATCAATCTCCCCTTTTTGTACTTGTTCGGCCAGGTCATCAGCGCCAACCAGATCGGCCCCTGCCGCCGTCGCTTCCTCCGCCTTTACGTCTTTAGCAAATACTGCGACACGTAAAGATTTACCTGTGCCATTAGGCAGCTGTACGACACCACGTACTTGCTGGTCTGAATGACGCGGATCAACACCCAAATTCATCGATATCTCAACGGTTTCATCGAATTTCGCTACAGCGCGTTCCTTTAACAATTTAACCGCATCATCTATGGCATACTTCGCGTCCTTATCAATACCTTCAGAAACGCTAAGCTTTCGTTTTCTTTGATTGGCCATATCTACCCCACAACCTCGATACCCATGGATCGCGCCGATCCCTCTATAATCAAAATTGCAGCATCAATATCATTTGCATTGATATCTTCCATCTTCGCCTCTGCAATTTCTCGCACCTGAGCCTTAGTTACTCGGCCCACTGGATCGCTCCGTCCCGGTTCACCAGAACCCTTCTGAAGATTAGCTGCCTTTTTTAGAAAAAAGCTAGCCGGCGCTGTCCGTGTCTCAAAGCTGAACGTGCGGTCTGAAAAACACGTAATGGTTACCGGAATTGGCATCCCCTGTTCCATCTGCTGCGTCGCCGCATTAAAGGCCTTACAAAATTCCATGATGTTGAGACCACGTTGCCCCAATGCCGGCCCAACCGGTGGCGACGGGTTCGCCTGCCCCGCCGGAATTTCAAGCTTAATATATCCTTCAATCTTTTTTGCCATCTTCATTTCCCCCTCTTAGGGTTTGCGGTACGGCCCTATCTGGGCTTCGGCAGGCGCCTCCCGCAGTTACCGGAACCTCCGGCTATTAAAGTTTTTCAACTTGTCCGTACTCTAATTCCACCGGTGTAGATCGTCCAAATATAGAAACAGAAACTTTGAGCCGTGCCTTTTCCTCATCGACCTCTTCTACGTCACCATTAAAAGAGGCGAAAGGACCATCACAAACTCGAACCTGCTCACCCACCTCAAAAGTAACCGAGGGTTTCGGTCGCTCGACACCCTCCTTAATTTGATGCATTAGGCGCTCAGCTTCAGCATTACTGATTGGCGTAGGCTTACCTTGAGCACCCAAAAACCCCGTAACTTTCGAAGTATCTCGCACCAAATGCCAGGACTCATCGGTCAAATCCATTTTCACCAACACGTAGCCTGGGAAAAACTTTCGCTCAGAATTAACCTTTGATCCACGACGCATTTCGACGACTTCTTCGGTCGGAACAAGAACTTCCCCTATTTCTTCTTCCAAGTTCTTCAACTTCGCCTGCTCGTTAATCGACTGCGCGACTTTCTTTTCGAAGCCAGAATAGACATGAACAACATACCAACGATGCGCCATGATTAGGCCCCCAATCCAAGAACAAGTTTCACCATCCAAGCAATTACCTGATCTGTTAGCAGAAAAAACAAAGCCGCTATGAACACCATAATGAATACCATAACGGTGGTGACACCTGTTTCTTTCTTGGTTGGCCAAGTAACCTTATTGGCCTCCTGACGCACCTCACGGATGAATTGTGCTGGTGACGATTTCGCCATTTTACTATCCGACTAACTTTGCTTACAAATTCGTTGAAAGATACTTAACTGATGCTCAATTGGCAGGAGTGGAAGGAATCGAACCCTCAACCCCCGGTTTTGGAGACCGGTGCTCTACCAATTGAGCTACACTCCTATTCCGGTCAAGGCTACCGCCTTAATTCGTTTCCTACTCTGTAATAGCCGTTACGACGCCGGCACCAACTGTCTTGCCACCTTCACGAATCGCAAACCGTAAGCCTTCGTCCATCGCAATCGGCGCAATCA
>MDTE01056222.1_pt1 | contig 15642 bp, 11 predicted proteins | sample 811231 | NCBI WGS metagenome assembly MDTE01 (sample SAMN05326651, study PRJNA326480) | marine metagenome | isolation source: seawater | place: Indian Ocean: Red Sea | collected 2010
AGGAGGGTTTTCATGATTCTAGGTCTTTTAGTTCTCCTGTTAGAGAATCTCATTTGCCATCTGAATTAAATATATATACAGGGGAAAGTTATACAGGATGGAATAGTGTTACTAGAAATAAATTTATACAAGATTCTCAGTGGAATTTTGGTTATTACAATTATGATACATCGACATCAAGGGCTCTATTTAAAATTAATATTCCAAATAACAGTTTTAAACCCTATCACTTCTTAGAAAGAGACCAAAGAAGGATAATAGATTATATCCAAATTGGACAATATAAAACAAATGATCCTTTAAGAAAAGGATCAGACCTAGAAACTGTAAACAATGTTATTAACTCTCGTAACGGATTAATAAGAGTTATAATCAAATAAAAATATTATCATTATATTATATTAAATGACCCAAAATATTAATAATTCAGTCATAACACTTCAAAAAGGTCACCATCTAAGAAATATTTGGTTTAATAACAATCCTTCAATTCCTGTTTTAAATGTAGATTCAGACACTATGAGTTTAGCTGTATCCCAAATTATAGATAATATTATATCATCCACTAATGTATACATTTCACAAATTTTAACAGGAAATAATAGAAGTTCTCCATATCAATTTATTGTGTATTCATACTCTTCAAGTAATAATGGGGCAGGATTTAGTGTAAATTTTAATAATCCAGAGTACAAAATGGTGGGTTTAAATATAGATTATAATTATGAATCTTGGACATTAAATGATCAATTAACAAATTCGCTAACAATTGTTCTAATTCATGAAATATTACATGGTCTTGGTATAAATAGCAGTGATTTTTTATCCATTGATAAAAGTCACATTCATGAATTTACAACAGATTCTGGTGTTATAAGAAGATTTTATAATGGAGTACATGGCTTACAAGGTTATAAAGATGTACTGGAGTATAATAATAAATCAACACTTGGTATAGAATATATAGCTCTAGAAGACGGCGGTGGTTTAGGCACTCAAAACAGCCATCTTGAAGAAGGCGAAGATACTAATAATAATATAGAATATGTAAACTATAATAATATAAACTATCCTTCAATAAGCAATGAAATATTAACTGGTTATGTTTCAAGTAACACATACTTAACAAAAATTACATTAGGAATTTTAAAAGATATAGGTTTTCAAGTTAATGATAATATAAATTGGATAAATAACAATAATAATATAGAAATTATACCTGATAATACAAATTTGTTACAACCACAACCAGAGCCAGAGCCACAACCAGAGCCACAACCTGAACCAGAACCAGAACCTGAGCCAGAACCTGAGCCAGAACCAGAACCTGAACCAGAACCAGAACCTGAACCAGAACCAGAGCCTGAACCAGAACCACAACCAGAGCCAGAACCAGAGCCACAACCTGAACCAGAACCAGAGCCACAACCAGAGCCAGAACCTGAACCAGAACCTGAACCAGAACCAGAGCCACAACCAGAGCCACAACCAGAGCCAGAACCAGAGCCACAACCAGAGCCAGAACCTGAACCACAACCAGAGCCACAACCAGAGCCAGAGCCTAGCTTACAATCTAGTACACAGTATGAATATCAAACAACTCAAAATATAACTAACGATTCGTTTGACTATTTAAGATGTGATTATGATGCTTTAATAGAGGATGTTATAACAGAAACAAACAATGGAAACAATACAATTGGATTTGATTGGTTTTTATATAAAAGTTATGATTTAAATAGAAATAATTTAGAAACTACCACAATATCTGACAAAAGAAATAGATTAAATAATGTATTAATAGGGGATTATTATAAAATATTTAATGATTTTATTCCAAATACCATTACACTTAACAAGAACAGCAAAAATTATCAGACACTTGATTCTTATAAAAACAATGATGAAATAATTAAAATATCCGTTATTGGAACTGGATCATTCAGTATTGAATCTGAAAATTTTTTTCACTATGAAAATTATAAAATTTATAACCAAATGACAACTACACGAGGATTTTTATTTAGATCCGTCGTAATTGAAAATAATCTCACGGTGTCCGATTTTGAAAGTATAAATAAATATTATTTAAGTTCAGATACATATGAAAATTTAGTATTATCAGAAACTAATTCTATTCCTAGTATAGAAGGCAATAATATAAATATAGTATCATCTGGAAATCTTTACAAGTATATTAAATGCGATTACGATTCTCTTATAGAAAATATAAAATCTAATGTTGAAGATTTATTAGACGATGATTGGTTTACATTTAATAAGGCCATAGATACAGAAAATGGAAATTTTTCTTCAGATAAGCTTAATAAAAAAGAAAAAATTAAAAGACTTAAAAAATTATTTAATGGGAATTTTTTTGAAATATTTAATGATTTTTACCCAGTTAGAGAAAATAACAGTGATGTAAAATCAGAAACTAACACATACAAAAGAAACTCAGAATTAGACTCTGGATATTATACAGATATAAAAGACCTAGAAACATTAATAATTTCTTCTACCGGTATAAATGAAAATAATACTATATATTCAAATATAATATTTAATCAGATGGAAAAAACAAGAGGACTTTTATTAAGATCTATTTTGAAAAAATATAAAAATCTTAAAACAGATTTCAATTCTTTAAATGATTTAATATTATCATCTAACGATTCGGCTATAGGTAAACAAATACCGTCTATTCATTTTAGGAAAAAAATAATAGATGAAAATCCTATAAATTGGGATGGTAGAACAATATATGTAAGAAGTCCTGAAATATTTATAAATAATTATTCAGTATCTAATGATTCTCCAAATAATTATCTAAATAATCAAAATTTGTTAGAATTAAACAGTAGATTTACCTTTCATACAAAACATAATCCTACTAGTAATACAGATTCTATAATAAACCCTATACCAAAAGACGATTTTAATACTGGGAGTCCATGGCATAACATTTTAGAATCCGGACCAGATGTATTATATCCAAACAATGCAGATTATCTCAAAAATATAAATCAAGGTGATTTAACTTTGTATACAGATATAACTTATGAATTTAGAAGAGCAAGTGTATATAACCAAACAAATCAGGAATGGGAACCAGATTATTTTATTCCCTTTTATATAACTGACAATTTTACAGAATCATTGGGTTACAACACCGATACAAATTATAATTCAAATACTACATTAGATATGGAAGTTATTTGGGGTTCTAATTATAAGAATAATATTAGACCCACAACTTTAAATTCTGTAAGATATCCAAGTTTCAATATGCCTTATCCAAATAACAACATAAATGTAGAAAAACTTGTAGATATTACATTTAAAGAAAATGTATCTAGAGAGACTTTAACTAATTCAGCAACAGATCATAAAACTTGGGGAATAACAGGGAATGAATATTTAAGAGTTAAATTTAACAATCAAGCAGTTCATGAGTGGCATTCTACAACAATACCAAATAGTAACAGTTTGTCCTCTAGAAATAAAAAACAAGCATGTAGAATATGGGCATATATACCAAATTATGAAAATGGGTACGAGAATTTATGGAATAATTACTCTAATTCTTTCTTTGGGTTAGATAAAGCTAGGTCTTTTATAAACGTAAGAAATATTAATTATCATCCCTTTATACCACCTTCAAATATGAATTTTAAAGAATCTATAAAATTAGAGATAGAAGATTGTACTCCAGGAGGAGGAGCTGGAAGATGGTTGCCAGAAAACTGGCAAACTAAAACTGGAAGAACATCTGATTTATCTTATAATGTAGGTGAACAAGTTATCACAAAAACAGGAGGAGATAATTACAGTATTCAAAATAGCGGATCTTATGTTGGAAATTATTACGAAGTATATGACGACCAACTTTATAATGGACTACCTAGAAACAAGAATTTTGTAGAAAGAATAACTGATTCTAATTTTAGAGAAAATTGGATTAAAGACGACATTCCATTTTCCCCTATAAACGGAATAGATAGACCTTGTGATTTAAATGAATGGACTATAGAAATAGATCCCGATTCGGAAACTGGATATACATATATGTGGCATGGAGACGGTTCCTCTTCTAATATTTATTCTGGTCATGACATAAATGGTATTAAAAGAACATGGTCCAAAAATGTTTCAAGTCCTTATAAACCTATGTCTAACGCATATTCACAGATAGACAGAAGCGAACTAGAAAGCACACACGGAATGTATTATTTTGTAAAGCAAATTACAAATAACCAAAAGGAAACTATAAGAAACCCACCAAATCACAGTACGAATAATTTATTAGTCTCTAGAGATAAGAATAACGAAGAAGTATTTATAAGAGTAGGTGATATAACAAGCACTGAAGAACTTTTAAACAATAAAAATGTATACGAAGAAAAATATGGAATTAATATAGACGACGGTTGGAACAAATTAAAAATAACACACAATAACTATATAAATCCACACCAGAAAAATGATAATAACAATTATCATTCAGCTTACAATTATGATAAAGATATATCAGACTTAAACATGAACAATCATTGTATAGCAGTTCCAAATTTCACTAAAAAAACAATGATAAAAGACAACGGAGAATCTTCGAATTATGTTTTGTCTGGTAGAAAAGGTTTCATCAATGAAGCAACTGAATTACCAAATTCGTGGGAAGAAAATTTAAATACGGAATCTCCAGAACAGACAGGAGTCTGGAATAAATTAGAATGTGTTAATAACTGGGTCTCTGGTATAAGAATAATGAATGATAGACCTCTTAAAAATGGTAGAGTAACGTCTATGGAGGGCGTTTTTAATGCAAAGGATATTTTAGATAATACAGAAAGAGGAGATTATGCATTAAAACAGACAGAATTTGGAAGATTAAGAGAAGTAAATAAATTGAATGAAAATAATAAAAATAGAGCTTATGTAAGAAAAGCTGCTATAAATAATAATAAGGAAAACATCTTTAATGCAAGAGGAGGAGAAAGACCTTCTCCTTATTTTGACAATGTAACAGGTTGGTTAGAATGCAGAGGAATAAATACAAATGGAAATCAATTATCTAGTTCTGAAAATGGTTATAAATATTACGTAGATAAATTTGGATCGCAAACAAGTTGTTCGAAGCTGTTGGGCGTAAGAGCTGATTTAGAATATCCTCATTCTATATATACTAATTTAAACACAATGGATTTTTCAAGTGGAAGAAAAGATTGGGGAGGACAATATCTATCTAACAAAGGTATTTGGCACTCTGATTCTATAAGAGGTAGCGAACATAAACTTAGTACCGATTTAATGGATGATTTATTATCAAATGAAGTTCCAGAAATAGCTTTATTTAACAATTTTAATAAAAATTCAGTTCCTTCTATAAATGGAATAAAAGAAAATTGGACTCAAACGGTCTATTCTGAAGGTATTAACGGAGATCTTGGGAAAACAGAACAAACAATATTATATGATAATAATTATGTTTCGGGAGCTGCTTATTTTGAAAATAGCGGAGATGTACCTTTAACAAACGATTTAATAAACAATTCTAAAAACTTTAATAACGGCGGAAATTACAATAAAGGAAGAATGACAATGACAAGCATGACGTTATATAAAAGATTCAATTTTAAATGGATATTTAACAGAAATAAAACATTCGAAATTGAAGATATGAAAACAGGAGAAGAACCTTATAATAACGACTATATAGGAATAAATAAAATAGATGATTATAGAGAGATGAGAATACAGGCTCAAATAGCGTCACACAGATACAGTTATTCCACTTATCAGGACGGAAAAGATGTTTTAGAGTTTAACCCAATGACACCAAGAGTATTACCTACTTCTTTAGAAACAAAACCACTAGAAAAAATGTGGGAAACAATAACAAAACATATATGGGTTACTGGCTCTGATATTCAGTTTAGAAATGGTAATGTAAACCCGGACTCTGTTATGTGGAAATTTTACTGGGGAACAAATGATTCTCCCGGTTCTGTAGAAATTAAAGAACTTATATTTAATAAAAATTATAAATATATATTTCACAGAACTCCATGGACAGAACAAAACGATACAATACAATATCATTTAAAACAAGAAGTAAGATTTAATATAATGCCGTTTGATATAACAAATAACAATTATAGTTATGTATCAAACACCAAAGAAACACAAGTTCTAAAATTATTAACAAATAATAACGAATTTACAATTTTAGAAGAAGGAATAATAAACTCTACCTTACTTCAAACTCAAGGGTTCTCAAGTGGATATTATATCAAATATGAATGGGGTAAAATTAAATGGTTAGATGCTCAGTATTATATAAATAATGACGGAAATATTCCTCTTCCATACGCAGATTTTCCATTTAATGGAATAGATTCAGGAGAAAGAATAGAAATTTCTTTTGACAATCACGATATAGATATATCATCAAAAATCCATTTTTTTAGTACATGGTTTCATACAAGAAGAGGTCATTCATATGTAAGAACAAATGACAATTTATTACTTCCAGAAACATATTTTAATACAAGATACACGATACCTTCCTCTTATAATATATTCTTTAATTATAATTTCACAAATAGTTTAACTAGAGAATCTTATGGTAAAATTAATACAATTATAGATGAACACTTTAAAAACAATCCATCAGAAAAATGGCCCGAAAATGGAAACACGGGAATAGAAGATTTATTCGAAAATGATAATTCTATTGTATCCGATGGACAAAATTCATTAGGAACCAAAAATGAAGTTATTAATCCAAATATAGTTGTTTATAAAGGTTATAGAAGAAGATTTTCAGATCTCGTTGATAAAGCACTTGAAGGAGGACTTGCAGCTATAAACGCAGAAAATACATTAAGAACAGATGATAACCCAAATACACCATGGGGTATTTATAATTATTATAGTAAAACAGATAGATATGATGCAGGAATAAATACAAGATCGTCGTTTTCTGAATTATTAGGAGATGTTTTATCAAATGGTGAGAAACTTTCAGATAAAATGACGAGTAATACAGTTAGATATCAATCTGATACTTCTTTTATGTTTCAAAATTATTTATTTGATATAGAAACACAAATTGGAAAATGGGATGGAGATTTAAATAAATATAATCATCCAAACATATTATCTAATAATTGGAATAGAGAAATTAATAACTTACATTCGGTTGAAAAATATAACGGATATTTCGATTTAAGATCTATGGCAAATCAAATTAATAATACCTTTGGATCGTCTATAACTAAAAATTCAGCAAATGCTTCTATTAATTTAAAACACGCTAGGGCATTAATAGATTACCCATATCCGTGGTCTTCTTTAAGAAGTGGACGAAAATTGTTAAATAAGTCAAAAGAATCTAGTTATACATTAGATTTACCAAATTTTGTAAAAAATTATGGAGACTCGAGTATTAATAAATTAGATAACACTAGTAGAAAAGTTATAAATTGTGCTCATGTAAATTCACAAAGAGAGAGATTTAGAACTGAAATAAAAGATTTAATTATATCTGAATTGAATATTCCAAATAGAACACTAGACTATTATCTAACAGAATTAGGAATTTATAGTGGAATAATGAATGAAATAAATTATCCACCCAATGGTTGTTCATTGGAAAGACAAGATAAGTTTACTATTTTTTATGGAACTCAACAATTTAAATTATTTAAATATTATGATAGATTTAGTATGTTAGATTCTGGTAAAAGAATAAGAGAAGATCACGTAACTAGACTTCATCCATTTATAAAAGACAATAATTTAAGAGAAAATAATACAACAGAAGAAGAAATTAAATTAGGTCCACTAGATATAGTTACAGAAGAAGGAAGAATATATGGCCCACTTGGTCAAAATCCTTTAAATAATAGAAGAACAGATGTTGGTATCAAAGAAGACTCTATTAGATTATGGCAAGGATATCCAGGGGCTTTAAGAGTTAAAAATTCAAATAATAGACCAACTTTACAATCTAACAAGGATTATTTTCTAATCGATAAATTGGAAGCTATGCCTCCCGGAATGGGACCGGATTGTACTCCATTTCAGGGATTAAGATCTGGTTCAGACTCTCTTCCACATGCAAATGCTATAACATGGGGAGCATACGATGCAGAAATAGTAGAAGGAAATAATGGACATATAATAGCAAGTTTAGTTATATCAAACGAGACAAGAGGAGTTTTAAGATTTACACATAGTAGCCCTGGTCACCCAGATTATGTAAGTTATGATGTTAAATTAGATGAATTAAGTGTACTAGGAAGAAATGAAGAATCTGGACCCGGTACAAGAAGAAATTATCATAGTTATAACAAGCATAATTTCAATTCATATTGTGTAAAAAGAGTTTCAGATTTCTTTAACCCTCTATAATTAAATTAAAATATCTTGTATTTATTATAAAAGATGTCAAATTGGGTTGCTACGTACGTCGATAGCGAATTATTAAAAACAGAAATTATACAACAATTGAGACTTACATATCCAGTAGAGATGCAATCTATTAACGTTAATAGTACTCTTATAGATGTTAAAAATATCCTATCTGCTAATTTTTTAGGAAGCGACTCAGAAATAAAAGCAGTAAAAGAAATAGAAAAAGCTAAAAGACTTGTATGGATTGAAAGAAATAAATCTGCTATTGTAAATTACTGGACAACATTTGGAGATGCATTTCAGGTTTCTGATATAGGTTCAGGTTTAGAATTGCAATATCCAAAGGCTCCTCCTCAAGTATCTACTTCATCAGCTCCTGTAACTACTAGTGAATCTCAACCTGAACCCGAACCCGAACCCGAGCCTGAGCCTGAGCCTCAGACTGATTTAACAGGATTAGAAGTTACAATAGGAGGAATAGACGGCAGCGGAACAAATGCTACTAATACATTTGAGTATGATTGTAGCAATGGAACTTTATATATAACAGGTTTAGATAGTGTTTCAAATTTAAATAGTGAAATAGACGCTGACGAAACTTCGAATTTTAATATTGGATGGTATAAAGATTCAAATAGAGAAGCTAATATAGTTAAAGCGGTTAGAGAATCTATAATAACACACTTAGATTTAGACATTAGTCAAAATTCTACATATGAAAATATAGTTAATGACCCAAATTGGAGATTAAATAATATAACAATAACATCGTTAAATGATTTAAATCATACAACTTATGATACATTTGATGAATTTTCATTCTCAAGTAATGTAGATTCTATTCCCGCGTCTTCATTATCAGACTTACAAAATAGAAATCACGGTACAGAAAGTAAAGTTATTCACAGTATATGGGAAGATAATAGACAAGCTGCTTCAAGAACAGCTAATTCTAATGTGCAAAATTTTATAAGTCACAATTTAGCAGATACTTTATTTTCGACACAAAATAATCCTTCGGGAGATTATATTCAGCCATTAACAGCACAAGACAATGAAGGATCTTATAAAGCAACAAATTTAGCTCCTATATTAACAGAAACTGGAACAGCAGTTGGCGGAAATTTTGGAGTACCTATTAATAGTGGGTCTTCATTATGCCGGAACGTAATAATACCTGATACAACAATATATGGATCCAGAATATTATCGTCGTATTCAGAAACTGATGCTACTTTATCTCAAAGAATTTGGAGAGGTTCTTTAAATTTAGGGACAAATATTAAATTTGCAATAGGACCTCCTTATTCAATAAGATCTACGTCTGCAAATAATGAAAGTGTATACGGACCAGGTCTTGGTCCTCCAAGGGACCCAACTGGAGACGTCAACCAATCAGGATTGCCATCTTTTAAAGCAATTGGAGTTTATATTAATAATAATGGAAAATATCCATTGTTTAAAATATCAGCAAATGATAGTATTTACAATGATCCATGGAGTCCAAGTTATGAACAAATTAGTAACTATAAAAATGAAATAGCTAACCAACACGGACAAGGAATAAGACTATTTAGATTTTTAATAGAAAATGATGAATATGGAATAAGTCCAACAAATTGTTCCACCGCAAGTATTAAATTTACAAACTTTACTAGATAAAAATATTAACTATACTATATATGACAACTAATACTTGGACTACAAACAATTTAGATTCTGTTTCTTACATGGATACCAACGTAATGGATGTGTCTACATTATCTTATATAATATCGAGCGGAGGTATCGAGGAAAAAGAAGAAATTAACAGTGAAATTAAAATAATAACAGATAACTTCGGAGAAGTAGACACAACTAATTTAGTACCTGATGTTAATCCAAACTTAAATAGTGAAATTATATTTTCACTAGACGGAACTTTGTCTGTAAGAAATATAACTGGAACAATAGACTCTATTATTTTATCTTGGAACGAAGAAATAACAGACGAAGATAATATAGATATTACTTTTTTTAGAAGCAAAGTTGGGCCAAGAATATTAAATAAAGGGTTTACTCATTTTAAAAAGAAAAACTTTTATTTTAATTATCCTATAGTTATAGATGTCGAGGATAATCCATATGATAATCTTAATGTATTTAAAAATTATTATATAGTACAAAACGTAGACATCGATTTAAACAATGAATTAACAAATTTATTTAAAATCAATAATAATTTAAACCAAAATTTAACGATTAATTCAAGTCTAACAGAGATTAAAACTAAAGAAGGCAATATTTATAAAATAACCCCAACAAGCCCTAGTGATATAAAACTATATTATACAACCACTCATTAACTAAAAATTTTCCCACCATTTAATACCCGTATTTTTATAAATAATATCAGATGAAGTTATTTTAGATTTAATATTATCTAAGATCTCATAAAATCCAATTTCTGTTGCATTTCCACTATACACTTCTATAATGTCGTATCTTATCATCAATTCATGATATATATCTCCTATATTATCTAACTTTTCTAACCATGAACCAGTTTCTTGAACATAACAAGGGGATAAATTTTTATCTATGTATATTAAAAACTTAAAAAGATAACTTAGATATTCTTCTGGGGTATAATACCAACCTCCAAAAATTATAGGCCATTCTACAAACCAGTCATGATATACGTTTTGTATAATTTCATCTTCTTTAATTAACAGTTTGAAAATATCAATATTTAACAAAACTTTGAATCTGTATATTTTTATTATTTTATTTACAGCTTCATTTTTAATAATCTTTGCAATATATCCCCTGATGTCGTCGTTAATTTTAAATTGTTTGCACATTAAAGATAATGTAATAAAAAGATTAGTATTCATCGAGGGATATCTTTACTCGATTTTTTATACTCCTAAGAGTATTTAATAAATTAATAATTAAGACTACAGTTTTTTTCTATAATTAATCTTACAGGATCCTTATTAAAAATGGTAAGCCAGCCTATAATATTAACAAGAAGTGAAAAATATAATATAAATGTATGATATATAATAAAATATTTAAGATTCATTATTATTTTATTATATAATATTCATTCTAATAATATTTTTTTTTAGTAATCTTTACATTCAATTGATGCACTAGTATTATTTTCTAAAGACTTTCCTCCTTTTAAGTTATTTACTTTTTCACATATCCACCAAAGAGGGGAACTAATTTTTGAATATACATCATTTATGAAATCTATATGATTGCTCATTTTTTGTGTTTGTGTTTCTAGATTGTTTATTTTCTTTTCCATACTTTCTAATTTTTGCAATATGTTACTAAATTCTTCACTCATTTAATGATTAAAAACATTTTATTTTTAAGTAGATTTATGACATTTTCTACAAACAGGCGCATAATATTCGTCTGATCCAATCAATACCTTTTCGTTATTGTCTATCAATCGTTTAGTAAAAGAAGCGGGAGTACCATCTTTACATATAATACATTTAGAAATAAGATATTGTATAGTTTCACATATTGGTATAACTTCTGATATTTCTTCAAAACTCTCCATTTTAAAATCTCCATTTAAACCACATACTATTACAGTTTTGTTTAATTCAATACAATCTAAACAAAATTCTCTAAGATCTTTAAAAAACTGACCTTCGTTTATTAGAACAAGGTCAGAATCAATAAAATCCTGTGATTGTAAAATATCTTTTAGATTTTTAATCATTATACAATCTAGTTCTAATCCATCATGTGTTGTTATTTTATTATTTGAATATCTCACATCTTTAAAATAATTTAATGCAATAAATTTTGTGTTAGAATTTTTTGCTGATTTTGAAATTTCTATAAGTTTTGTAGTTTTTCCAGAAAACATAGGTCCGATAATAAGATGAATAGATCCCATTTTATTTAAAATTAAAATATACTTTTAAATAAAATTTCTAATAATCTGATAGTTGTAATTCAAAAAGTTCAATTAAATTATCAAATGAATTACACAACGCTTCATACTCTTTGAGGGTTCTGATGGGTAAATAATACCTTATAGTTTCAAAAAATCTATCTTTACCTTTTGTTTTTAACCAGTTTAAATCGGTTTTATTTATAAAATAAGCCTGATCCCAAGTTAAATCGTGTCCACACGAAACGCATATTTCATATACATCAAAGATAAGACTTTTTTGATTTATTATTTCTCTTATTATTATATCTAAATCTTTTATAAGATGTAAATTTATTTGTTCTATTACTTTTACAGAAGAGATTTGAGAGCATAAAGATTCTATGTCTTGATCTACGTCCATATTATCTGACATTTTATAATAATATATCTTTATATTTAAAAATTTTTGTAATAATTTTATCTAATCTAAAAAGCCTTTTTAATTATTAAACAGTCTCTTGAGATTCATGTGTATCGTATATTTTAATCTTAAAATCTTTTCTACATATATCGGGAATAGACTGCTGAGAGTCTTTAAATGTATTTAAAAACTTAGAAACATCAGATGAACCTAATGGTAAAGCTTCTTGTTGTAGTCTTTCATATTCTTTTAAGGCCCATTCTGATAATTCATCTGAGGGTCTTCTATCTTCTCTAGACTGACCCATTTGTAGAGTTATGTATCTGTAATAGGAGTCAAATTGTTTCGCAATACTTCCATGTTCCGCAGCCTTTTCATCTGCATTATAAAATTTTTTAAGGCTCTGAATAAAAGAAGTAAATAGACCTACACCACCTGCGGTAAATAAAACAATATCTTTGGCGACTACATCATCTAGACTTCCTGCTATAAGAGAAGCGGCAGATGCAACTGTTGTAGCAACTATGCTATATAATGTTAGCTTATTTGATACCCCTCTCCAGTAAGAAGAAGCATTAGAATGCATAAATTTTAACCCAGCTGCTTTTTCTCCCCATGAAGCAATTAAGTTTTCATAATCATCATTCCAAGACTCCGCATTTACTTTTTTTTTATAAGACGCAGCCTTAACTTCAGCTAATGCTAAATTCGTTTCGTTATTTTCACCCATTTACTACAATAGAAATATTTTTTTTTAAGATTAATAAATTCCCAATTCTTTTAGTCTTTGTTTTTTATCTTCTGGTATAAATAATCTACCGTTTACATAGCGAACTTTTACCCAAGGTACTTTTTCTTGACGACTTCTTTGTGCTTTTATATTTCTACCTAGACTATCATAGTCTTTGGACTCTGTTCTAATAAAATTTTCTATATAATCATTAAATGCTCTTTTTTTAACATTTTTATCACTGTTTTCATGTCTTCTTTTAGAATTTTTCATCATAGACACTAGTTTTTTTTCTTCTTCGGTTGGCATATAATCCAATGAAGGGTCTTCTTTAAAATAAGTAAAATTGTCTTTATTTATTATTTCTGAATTATTTACAATTTCCATTTATATATTTATAAATATTATATTCTTAAATCATTTTTTATTTTTTACATTTTCAGATTTAATTACCCAATCAGGGGGTAATTCAATTTCTTCATCAGAGTCATAATCTGCCCATCTTCTAGGTTTATCTTTTGTTTGTTGAATATTTGGTTTTAAATCTTCAACATGTTTAGATTTATAATCATCAGGAGATGGCATATTGTTATTTTGTAACTATCTATAGTTTCTAATATTTATAATTTTTAGTAAAAAGTAACATTTAATAAATTATTTTAATATATTCATTATATTAATATAATGTCAATAGATGTTTGGGTATCTGCAGGACAGCTTAGCTCTCCTTATTACTATTTTTACCTAGACGAAGATGCTACTACTTTATTACCTACTCAATCGGTTTTAAGTCCAAATACTCAATATACTTTTAGAAGAATAGGAGGAGCTAATTCTCACCCATTTCAAATTCCAGATTATTCAGATGAAGTTGCATCAGGGGAACAAACAATAACTATTAATACAGGAGAAGAAGGCATTGACGTTGTTTGGGCGTGCGTATCACATCCTTCAATGACTGGAGTTTTTCGTGTAATAAATTTAATTTCATCTTATAATATAGTTGATGGATTCATTCCTAATTGGATGCAACCAGATTTTTACAATAGTACAATTAACGGTGGGGTACCTTTAACTGATTATATGGCTTGGTGTTCTCCGACCTCAGCCGCTAATCATCTTGGTTATCTTGTCGATTCAGGAAGACTACCGCACCCTAATGTTATTAATGATGGTCACGAAGCAGGACGATTTTGGATACTACCTAATGGCGAAACTGCTCCTGCGATTTCCGCCACTATTCAGTGGGATAGTGCACACGGTTGGGGAGATTATTTACTAGATGGAAATAGTTTAAGACCTAGTAGAAAAACAACCACTGGTTTACCTTTGGGGGTTGTAACAGATTTTGGGTGGTATATGAATACTAATGATAAAGGTAGTACTAAGTTTATAACTTCTACACCAGTTGGAACTAATATTTCTAATATTTATACAGGGCTTCACGATTTTTATAACTCAGTTGGTTGGAATGACCTTGTAGGAATGGCTATTAATAAAGCGCCTTCTCAATACTACGGTACTCCTTCCACGTATCCTGATTATTGGAAACATAATGGACTTGATATAACTAGTGCAACTATTATGAGTAGTGTACTCCATGCTATAAAATATGAAATAGACAATAATCGCCCAGTTATGGCTTGTTTTACTGGTTGGAATATTTTGCCTATCACTGGATATTCTTCAGTAAATATAGACGGAGAAGACGTTAATAAAGAAGGTTATTATTATAAGTTTGGTACTAATTTAAATAAGAATGATTATACAGGCGAACAATACTCAGTAGATAGCGAAAACCTCGGATTAGCGTTAGGTCATACAGTTTTAATAATTGGTTATATTCCTGCTGGTGCTCTAGAGGACAAAGATGGTGATACAGATTGGTTAATAGTTAGAGATAATCAATGGAACACTCGACGTAATGTAATTATTCCTTATGCAAATTATTCAACCGGTGATCAAACAGGTTGGCAAAACTTACTTGCTACAGTTTATATTAATCCTGCCAATGCAACATATAATTCATATGACCCACCGGCTCCAGAACCAGAACCAGAGCCACAACCAGAACCAGAACCAGCACCAGAGCCACAACCAGAGCCAGAACCAGAACCAGCACCAGAGCCACAACCAGAACCAGAACCAGCACCAGAGCCACAACCAGAACCAGAACCAGCACCA
>MDTE01163290.1_pt1 | contig 15641 bp, 10 predicted proteins | sample 811231 | NCBI WGS metagenome assembly MDTE01 (sample SAMN05326651, study PRJNA326480) | marine metagenome | isolation source: seawater | place: Indian Ocean: Red Sea | collected 2010
AGGAGGACAGGTGGGACAGGCTCAGGCGCAACCTCGAGGAGGCAGAGGTTGACCCAAGCCTCCTGGAGGGGGGCGGCGAGTCGGGTGACGGCGAGTTTGACTTTGACAACCGCCGTGGCTCTGCGGTGGGCGGCGTCTTCTCGCCGCAGGAGCCCGCGAGACCGACGTCGAATAAGTACAACGTCGGTTCCTCGAGGAAGAAGGGGAAGAAGAGAGGCAAGAAGACTTGCACAATCTCCTGATTGTAACCTCGGACGCGACAGGTGGTTCAAATCTTCAGGTCTTTGGATCTAGCTCTAGGTGTTCTACTGGCCCTATGGTGCGCTCAAGGCTCGCTGTGTCTGGGTTTCGCATACATCCAGGCATCCTCCTCGATATCCTTCTCCAGCTGGCGCAGCTGCTCCAACGTTTCCCTCCGCACGGCGCCCCGAGTCTCCCCGAGTTTCTCTTCCCGGGCGCCGATATCGTCAGCGAGGGCGACCATCGTGGTCTCGTCGAGGGGTGCCCGCCCGTCCCTGCCGGCGATGCCCCCGGTGGTCTTCGCGGGGGGCGCACCGACGCTACTGACACCACCTGTGCTGCCGAAAGACAGCGCCACGGGCGCGATAGTGGGAGTCGTCATCGGCCGCTCCGTGCGCTTTCGGTGTGGAGATTACAGAGGTGCCTTCAAATTTCACGGCCCACTGGCCACAGGCAGGAGGGCTGGCCGCTGATAAGCAGGATCATTCTGTCGCGAGCGTCGACCCCGCGTTGCGTGTTGACACCCGGTTGCTATGGACGTTGCACGTGCAGCATGGTTCGACAGCGCCGTTAACCAGCAAAAGACCGAATTGTTCAACAAGGAGGACAAGTAAGTGCCCCTGACCGGGAGAACCCGGTAGCCATCGCAGCGCGACACGAGCGAAATTGCCATTTCGGGCAACAATCGGACCTTCCCTGACCACCCCTTTCCACCCGACCGCAGATGGGCAGCAGTGGGGATGAGGCAGGACTATGCCAAGGAACTGGCAGATCTCGAGCGTGAGGAGGCCGAGGCGAAGGCGGCGGCGGAGGCTGCCGCCGCGGACGCCACCCAAGAGGGCGAGGAGGAGTGGGTCGGGGGAAGGGAAACCGTGGATCCCTCCACGCTGTCGCAGTGGGAGCGGGACAACAGGATGACGAACCAAATCGGTGCCAACATGTGGCGCACCTGTAATCCCGCGTACGACGCAAGATCCATGAACACGACGAGCGTGACCAAAGCGGAGTTCACGTACGACCCGGAGGAGATAGAGCCCGTCGACAAAACCCACTTCCGACGCAGAGATAAATTCACGTTTTATGTAGAGGCTGCGGCGAAGAGCCACAACCTGGCCAAGGCGAGTGCGAAGGAGGCTGCTGCTGAATGAGAGTATTAGCATACAGAAAGGGAAATATAGAGTCCTATGTTCGTCATCCTGTGTTCGCAGCGTCCGTTTCACTCTCTTTTGTGTGCGAAGATTCACTCGTGTCGTGCGCGCTTGGCATCTGGCTCGTCTCCTGCAACCCACTGCGGGATGACCCTGCATTTTCTCAGCTGCTGCCAGACCCTGATCCTGTCGTACCAGAAACCCTCCAGCGCCTTCTGCTGGGCGGTCTTCGTGTTCGGGTCCGCGTCCACGCCGGGAATTATTTGCGTGAGGACGCCCTTCATCGTGAACCTGGGCTCGACGCCGGGCTGTCGTCCCGGGTCCAGGTTAGCAGCAAGCGCGGCCTCCTCCATGCGGATCCACTCCCTCTCGTCCGGCACCGTGCCCGCGGGTCCGGTCCCGCCGGGGTAGAGCCTGGCGAGGTCCAGCGGGCGACGTCCCTGAGCCAAAGCCTCGAACATGTGGTTGCAAACGGAGGAGACCTGGAGGGGCTTGCCACTCTCCTGTGTCATTGCGATTGTTTCCAACGACTCGCCCGCGCGGAAGCGCTCGTAGGAAACCTCCCAAGTGGGCGGCGCACCCTTGCGTCCGGGCTTGTACGTTGCAAACTCCCAACCGGGAGAATCCACCATGCCGAGATACATCCTGCGAGCCCCGGACCCTCCTCCGGTGCCGGCGGCGGCGGCGATGGCGCGCTCCAGACCGAGCTCCGACTTGCTCTGCGCGATGAGCGCCGCGAGGCCCTCGACCCCCTTAACTCTCAATCCCGCGCCACGGAGGCCATCAGCCGTTATGGGCATCGTGTATGCGATGTTCTTGGCCAAAAACGAGGGCATGACTGCACCGGGCGCCATGCCCAGCTCCGACGCGGCGTTGTCCCTCCACGAGAGCACCCTTCGAAGCATCTCGCGGTACGTCTCGGCCCGCTCAGCCTTGCCCGACTCTTCGTAGTGCCGCAACATGCGCACCCATCGCAGCTCCGAATCGAGCGCGGGTCCGGTGCCAGCGTCCAGCTCAGACTGCGGCACGGCGCCCACGTCCACGCCGGCATCCACCAGCTCCTTGACTTTCTTGTCCGCAATCTCCGCAGCCTCACGCATAGCCCTGGCAACGGACTCGGGGATCGGGAGGACAATCTCCGGCAACTCCGGCTTCGATTTGGTCTGTCCTGCGCGGCTCAACGCGCCCATAATCCTCTGCGCGACGGTCTTGCCGTTTGGCGTCAGGGAGAATGTCTCATACGTGGTGTAACCTGTACTCGCAGTGCCCTTGGCCACGAGGCCCTCGGCCGCAAGTTGCTGCGCCATGTCCTTCGCCGTTTCCTTACCCCTGGACTCTTTCGGCAGGAAGGTCCGCGCGAACCGGATGTGCTTCAGCGCGCCTTCGGCCCTCTCCGGAGCCATCCAGGACGGGGGCTTACTGTCCGTGGCGAGCGCCACCAGGTTGGTCATGGACGAGCTCCCGGGCGCGAATGCGAGGAGGAGCGCGAGGAGCACAGGAGCAGCTTCGACACTCATATCGCGACGAAGCGCGCTGCCCCCGCCGGCGTTGACCCCCTCCACAACGCGACGGCAGTTATCGCAAGTCCCACACACTCGTCCCCTGCGGGTGTTCTCATTGTCCGGGCACACGGACCATGTCATCGGCGGGCTCTCGCCGAAGTGGGCCAGGATACTGGCGCGCCTGCACACCTCTCGCGACCTTGAGAATCGTTCGAGCGCGTCGGTGCTCTCCTTCTGGGTTTTCCTCGCCGCGGCGTCCAGCTTACCCACGTAGAACTCGTCGCTGTATCTCGAAAAGTCCCCGTCCCCGTAGATCATCTCAACGTCGGACGGCAGCCCGTCTCGACCTGCGCGGCCAACCTGCTGGTAGTATTCCTCCATCGTCTTAGGCGCGCCGTAGTGCATGACTAATCGGATGTCCGGCTTATCAATGCCCATGCCGAACGCCACGGTGGCGACCACGACCTTGACGCTGCCGGTCAGGAAACCCTTATGCGTCTCGTCCCTCCTCGACATGGCCAGTCCGGCGTGGTAAACCTCGACGCCAGCGGCGATGTTCTGGGTCGCGAACTTGTTTTTGAGCATGGTGGCGATATCCTCCGCGTCTCGCTTGGTGACGCAGTAAACAACTACCGACCCTTTCGCGTCGCGGCACCTCTCGTAGATGTGCAGGTGGTCCGCAGCTCCGCCCCGCTTCTTGCTCACGAGGATGCGAAGGTTGGTCCTGTCGCAGCTGTTCCGGGCGACATGCGGTCGCTTCAGAGCCAGCACGTCCTTGATGTCTTCACGCACCTTCTCCACTGCAGTCGCAGTGAGCGCCATGACGGGAACTTCCCCGTTGGGCGACAGCTGCGTCCGGATCAGCGTCAGGCCCCGGTACGACTTGCGAAAGTCGTGGCCCCACTGCGACAGGCAGTGCGCCTCGTCTACCGCGACCAGACCCAGCTTACCGTCCCTTGCCATATCTCGCAGCCTCGACACGAAGTAGGAAGACCCGAACGACCCCCCGTCGCCACCATCGATGTCGCCCACGAGCTTCTCCGGGGTCACGTACACCACCCTGAAATCGCCTCGGAGTGCTCGCTCCTCCACGGACTTGTCAGTCTGCGAGGAACCCAGGAACGCGGCGAGATCCCCTTCGTCCGCGCCGGCGGTGTTGTTCATGTGCGTCACCTGGTCGTTCATGAGTGATATGAGCGGCGATACCACTAACGAGGTCTTGCCGGTGTGTAGAGCGGGAAGCTGGTAACACAGAGACTTGCCCGACCCCGTGGACCAGTACACGCACGAGTCCCTGCCCTGGACGGTCGCGGCGACCACCTCGAGCTGCCCGGGCCTGAAGTCGGCATGGCCGTAGTACTTGGACAGCGTTTGGCGCAGCTGGCCGGCGAGGGATGCGGATACCACTGCGTGTTCCTCTAGTGTGCCATTCTTGTCCCCGCTGCGTACCCCCGCGCCGGTCGCGTCGCGCATCTCGACGCTCGGCCGGGTGCCCATCTTCAAGACGAGATCGGGCTCCATGGCGCGCTTTGCTATGCCGGCCGACGCGGGTGCGACGCTGCCTCGGTTACCGCCGGTCGTGACATCCGCCGCCAGCAACACGTCGTCGTCCCACCCGTCATCGTCCGGGATTTCGAACGGCATGATGCGTGTGGAGGGCGGGCCGGATATATGTAGCTATGTGCGACGGGCAGGTGAGATTTCGAAAAAAGCTGGTGGGACTTGGGTGCCAACTTCGTCGCTCTCTCACATCAAAACCTTTTTTTTTGTTGGCTCGGAGCTCGCAGATATTTTCCCCGAATCCACGTCACCTATGCCCCCCTGTCACAACCATTTCGACGTGGACTTCGGAACCCGTCAATCGTTGGTTCAACATCGCATCTTTGACCCATTTTCAGATGTAAAAAATCGCAATCAGGGGGGGAAGCAGCGGAAGTGAACCTGAAATCCCGCCTCCGCGCGCCTTTGCGTTTTCCGAAATGCAAAAAATGCACGCGGCATACAGTTACACCTCCAATTCCTACCGAGGCCACTTCGCCCTTGCACGTCGATCCACCGAATTACCCCGTTGACTCCCGGAATGCCACGTTTAGCGCGGCAAACGGAAAAGTGCGATCTTTATCGAGTCTCCGCAACCTAAAAAGCACGGTTCTTTTTTACGGTTCGTGAGCGGAGAAATTGCCGAAACGTTGCTTTGTTGAAAAAAAACCTGCGTTTGAGAGGCCGCGGCGCAGTCGCAGAAGCGCAGTGCGGCGCCGCGCGGAGGCGTGAACCAGTGCCGAGGGACCGGGAGTACTCGCGTGGGTCCTAGCCGAGCTTCTGCTGCGTGAACTTTCAGTCGCTCCTCTCGAAACCGCTTCTGCTACGTGACATCTCCGGCGGGACTTCTCGAGACGGGTCGCGGAATTTTGTTGGAGTGAGGCTCTCGGAAGAAAAATGCTCGCCTGCTTCGCGCGCGGCTCCGGCCTGGACGGACGGGGTTGCAAGCGACAGAGGATGAGAATACAACACGATGGGCGTAAAAGCTACCTGGCACATCCATCGGCAGGTGAGTTACGAGTTTTACGGATGAAACAATCCCCGCCGTGGCGCGTTTCCGGCCCGCATCTTCGCCTCCTCTTTCGGTAGATTTGTCCCGCAAAACGGTGACGTTTTTCTCCCCTCTCTCCGCCCCGTTCTCGCGCGCAGAGGAGGAAGAACAGGTGTACGCTCAGCTCGCAGTGTTCAAGGATAAAATGTCATCAAGGTGAGATTCCTCGGGGACAAAAAAATGGCTTTAGGAGCGCTCGGCGCGACCGTCGCGACCCGTTTCCGCGCCCGACCCCGAAATCTGCGTAACGCAGAAAACTCCCCTTGCCTCTCCGCCGGGAAAAGAGCGCACGGCGAGCGCCCGCCGCGATGCGCGATCTCGTGGAAACCTCGCTCAGACGGCTCATCTCGCCCCTACCATCCCTACATTTGACATCGCAGGAATCGAGACGACGTTGAAGAGATCGTGCTGGGTGGTGGCGCTAACGGGATCACCTTCGTGGACGGCCCGAGGACGAGCGTGGAGCTCGTGGGCGATGTCGCCGTCTACTTCAGTGGGACGCTCAACGAGGAGCTCAGCAACGATTCTGAGAGCTGCGCGCACGAGATCTGGCGGCGATACAACAACAGACAGCAATATCCGAGTGAGTCACCGCCCCCCGATGGCAAACCGAGGGCGGGATCGACCCTCACGCGCGTCACTTCCTCGTTGCCCTAACCGCGACCCTTGGCGATTATTTACGCCGAGGGCGCCTCAGGAGAATCCGTTTGGAAATTGACCGTCCCTCCTTCCCCTTCCTTTAACCATCGCAGACGGAGCCATCGACCTGGGGCCGCTGTCTGGGGAGTTCTCCATGATAATCTTCGATAAACTCGCGGGTTGCATCCTCGCCGCGAGGGACTCATCCGGCGCCGTGCCCCTCTACTGGGGCACGAGCAACTTTGGCGAGTGCCTGCTGTTCAGCTCTGACCCGCGGCTGCTGGAGGAGAGCTGCGCGGATGCGGACGCGTTCCCGACCGGCACACTGTTCGTGTCCAAGTGCGGCGAGATATCCGGCGACCTGAATATGCTCGTATCGGACGAGTGGGCCGAAGGCGAGGAGGACCTGAAGGAGGAGGAGGAGGAACCCGACTACCTGGTGAAGGAGGACGAGGCGCGCGCCGCGTTTCACTCGCCGTTTGGGCACGGGGGTTTCGGGAGCGGCTCGACCGAGCTCAAGCGGTCGTGGCAAAACCTTGTGCCGTCGGAATCGCCTCACGGCTCGGAGCTCTCTCTAGAGAACTTGCAGCAGCAACCTGTGGCGTGAGCTGCCTCCTGTACCACCAGATGAAAAACATCCTGTATCACCCATCCCCTGAAGCCACCCTCAAATAATACTAGCGAGGTGGACTTGTACCCTAGCAAACCGTGAAGTCGTCCGCGGTGCGATACACGTGCGCGCGGACGTCCCTGTAAGAATCAAAAGTAGTAGAATGCTGCCACATATTTGATGTTCAACACGCTCGCCCATCTTGGTTCATCAGGGAGCTATAACTTGACTGATGCCATTCGCGGCATCCTCCTCTGCCTTCGCCCGCTTTGCCTCGGCGATGGCCTCCTTCCACTCCTCGTGGGACCGTCCAGGCTTGAGCATCCATCTGACAACCATAGCGGACAAGATGCACAGCGCGGTGGCGGCCACGAGCGCGGCAGTGTAATCCCCCCTGGCCTCGAACAGGCACCCGGCGGCCACCGGCGCGGCGAGACCGGCGAACCCCCACGCCGTGTACACCTTGCCAAACTGACGCGCGAAATCCCTGCTCCCGGTGCGTCGCCTCACCTCCACCGGTATCACGGACGCGAACACGCCGTACACGATTGACGCGGCCGCGAGCGCCCCCTGCGCCGCGGCGACGCTGTTTGCCGCCACCGCCGCCCCGGCGAGAGCGGGAACCGCGACAAACGGCGCCCACCGCAGCACCCTCTCGGCTCCGACGCCCGAGCGATCGCATCCCCAGCCCCCGAATATCCGGCCCGCCGTGGTGAACACGCTGACGATACTCACGCCCGCGGTGGCCACGCCGATCGACGCGCCGTGCGAGTACAGCAGCGCGGACGCGTGCGCCATCAGCATCAGGCCAGCGCTGACGCCGAGGCCGAGCGAGATCCAGAGCGCAAACATGGCCGGTCCCAGCTGCCGCTCCCTCTCCTCCTCTTCCGTCGTCATGGGCAGGTCCTTGTCCCGTTTCTGACTCGCCAGCGGGTGCTTCATCCCGTCCGTCGCTAGCACCCCGTAAATGAACGGCGCCGACGCCAGAAGCGCGCAGCCCATCGTCGACATGGCCCGCCCCGCGCCGCCGCCGTCCAGGAGGTACCTCACCACCGGCGCAAACACAAACGCCCCAGCCGCCCTCGCGCTCGTGATCAGTCCCGTGCTGAGTCCCTCGCCGAAAGGCGCCCGTGACGCCATCTGCACCGAAAGACCGTACCCCACCCCCGACGCCGCCCCGAACACGACGCCGTACCCGAGGAACAACGGCGCCGCGCTGACGTACGCGATGGACTGCGACGCAAACAACAAGCCGGCGCCCGCGCACACCGCGGCGCCCGTGCCTATGACCGCGGGTGGCGCCGCGGCGTACAGCCACGGGCCGAGCTTGGCAACCGCGACCGTGAAACATATGGTGGCGAGGGAGAAGACGCCGGAGAGTAAGCCGCGGCCCACGCCGAGCGCCTGCTCCAGCGGTACGAGGTAGCAGCTCCAGCAGTACAGGGTCCCGAGCAGGACGTTCAGCAGGAAGGCACCGAGGAAGGCGGCTGCGGATCGTTTCGGGCGACCGCTATTTTGGTCGCCGTCATCGTCCATCGTGTCGAGCACGCCGTCGCTCTCCGCGGTCGATGCGGCGTTGACGCTCCACGGCCGCCTTCGGGTCCTCCCCCAGACGGCGGATCTCCGACAACCCCCACCCCGACCCTCCCGAGCCCACTCGCCGACGGTCGTGTCGGACGATGTCGCCACACCCCGGATTGCGCGATGACGGCATGCGCGCGGACGCCGGGTGCCGGTCGCGATGAGCGCCGATCCCCTCGAGCCCAACCCCGCATCCGCTCCGCTGCGCCCGTTTGGCGAAAGCCCCATCCCCATCCGCCGCGGTGGGTTTGCCGGGCATCCGCCCGAGGTCGCGGCCCTGGGCCCGACGCGAGGCGCCCGCGGCGGCCCTAAGGATACGTGCCATATCCCTGGAGAGGCCATCCTCTCGGCTGGATCCAGACGGCGCGACGTAGAGTGGCCCGCGTGCAAACCTGCCAGCGTTAACCCTGGATTGTGACTCAGCAGGTGAGGTAGTATACATATTCCTCTCCGAGGACGCATATTCAAAGATCCGCACAGGTGGAGTAGCACGAGGGATGGCGACCGCGGAAGCTTTCTCACGGCTACGGGTCTCTGACGAGCGCGAGGGGCCGTCCAGCTCCTCCCGCCCGTTCGGCTTCTCGGCTGGCGTGCAAGAGCCGACCCAGGTGCGATTGGCGGTGGGCACCGTGGATTGGTTCCCGTTTCCGGTCCAAACCGCTGAGGGACGTCCAATACCGAGCAGGCGCATCGTGGACGCCAAGGTGGAGGGCAGGCCCGAACGCGTGCGATTCATAGCATTCCGGAACCATTACTCATCGTGCGTCACCGTCAAGGCTCGCGTCGCCGGATCGGGGGGCGCATCCGGGCCGTGGCAGACGGTGCTGACAACCTACAAGCTGATGAGGTCGCCGCACTTCGAGGACGATGCGGAGGACTGGAAGGTCATCGAGCTGCCGGATCGGACAAGGAACGGATTGGAGCTGGACAGGGTGACGGAGCTGCGACTGTACCTGTTCCAGCCCTCGGCGATGTTCAACGGCGCGCACTACGGGATACGGAGCCTGGCGGCTTACTCCGATGGGAACAAGCAGTCGTGCCTGAGGGCCGCGTACAGGGCGCACCTGCCCACCGAGGCGACCGCGAAGGAGGACAGCGCGGGCGAGCCGAGCTTGGAAGCACTGATACCCGGGATAGACCTCGAGGCGGCGACGGGCGGCGACGGTGCGGGTGGCATTCCGGTTGACGAGCTCGAAGGAGTCGTCGCTTCAGCTGTCGACTTAGCCAGAGCGCTTCGAGACGTCTATCGCACGAGGGGCCAAACCGAGGATCCAGTCCCGAAGGGATTCCGACAGGCGTTCGATAATTAGGTGATACAAGTATATGGACGGGGACGCGTTTGGGTTTAGGCTAGCTAGCTAGCTAGTGTAGTCGCTAATGACAGCGGTAGTAGTTGATGTTGCTATATTTGATTTTTCAACGCCGTCCCCTTCTCCCTGAGTCTTCTCGTTCCTGCTCCCTCGCCGGGAACGAAAACAGGCTGGCGGCGAGCGCGGTGGCGTCCGTCGCGACGTAACCCGAGTCCTCGAGCTCGAGCTCTCTCTGAAGCTGCCGCGCGAGAGCCTCGTCGTCCTCCGTGCGACTTCCCGAAGCGGTCCGGTCCGAGGTCCTGAACCCGTCGTCGCGTTCTTCGTCGCCGCCGCGCCTTACACCTCCCCCCCGCCCGCCTCGTCCGCCGCGCCCGCGGTCTCGATCGCCCCTATCGCGGTCTCGATCGCCCCTGCCGCGGTCCTCGCGGCCCCTGTCCCGAGATCCGCGTCCTTCCCTGCTGTCCGGGGCGAACCGGCTCAGGAGGCGACTTCGCCTGTCCTCCTCGGTGACGGTCGGCGTAAACGCCGGAGCGGGAGCGGGCGGCGGATCGACCGGCGCCGTCGCCTCATCTTCGGGCGCCGCGCGGGCCCGAAACCCGGGCGGGGGACCGCGGGCGACGCCCGAATCGGCCCGACCGCATCGCTCGGGGGGCGACACGGGACTGGGTATGGCTTCTTTGACTTCTTGTGCGATGTAACTCCGCCCAGGCGACGTCGCCGGCACGCCCTCGGGCTCCACGGTCCGTCCAGTCGCCGTCTTCTCGGGGGTGGACGGCATCGGCGCGCCGGGAGGCGGGAGCTTCACGCCCGCGGCCTGAGCGGCGGCTCGCTGCGCGCGGGTCGGGGGCAGCGCGGGACGCCGCCGCGGCACGAACGGCGCGGGCTCCGTTTCCGGCGCGGTGCTCGCGGTTGAAGTTGAAGTCGAAGTCGAAGCGGCCCTCTTCTCCGCGATGGCCTCCGCGACGGCCCTGTTCGCCGCCGTGCGTCCCGCGACCGCCGCCGCCACGGTCGCGTCCGCCTTCTCCCGGTCGTACGTCTCGAACCTCGGAGCGTCGGTTCCTCCCGTCTCGGCGTCGGTTCCCGCGAACACGGCGACGGCTCGACCGCCTTCCCACTCCTCCGCCAGGGCAGCCACCTTCCCGCCCAGCACCCGCAGCACGTCGCCGTGGGCGAGGAGGATCCCCGACTGGCACCGGATACGCACCCCGGGCGGGACGGCCACCTTGGTCCCGGGCGCGAGCGCGGAGGCGTCCTCGACGGAGGTCAGCTCCCTGTACTCCACGGCGACGACCGTGGCGTCACCGTCGGTGAGGTCCAGGCGGAGCATGCGCCGACCGCTCGATCCGGACGCGCGCTTCGGTGAGGATATATCCCGCGCGTCCATCACCTGCAGGACCATCGGTCCGGTCACCCCCGCGCTCGCTTCGCGAGCACCCCCGTACGCCCATCGGGGTAGGCTCGGCTTTCCTACCGCGCGCAGGTCAGCATCGAGCACCGTCGCTCGGGCCGCTGCTGGATCCCCTCGCGCGCGCTGGCTCGCGGCCACTATCGCGCCATCCCTCAGTGACCAGCCCTCCGTGTCGAGAAGGGCCCGGACCGCCTCCTCTGCACCCATGTGCCTCGCCAGCTAACAGTGATTTTTCATACGGTCCCATACCGTACTGGTACGAGTTACGCAGGCGCTCAGTTTACGTTGGGTTTCGCGGTCGAAAGGTGGATGAGATCCACGCCACCGCCACAGTAGAGGGCACCGGCTTCGAGATCTCAGCGCGAGGAGAAAGGATGATTCCCACGCGCGTCAGCCACAACCCGATCATCGGTCCCGGCGTGGTGCCATTCGGCGTGGATCCCGCGTACGACGCCCAGTACAAGCTCAACCAGGCCCCCAGATCCCACGTAGCGTCCCACGGCCAGGGCAAGCCCTTCACCGTGGAGCCCGGGCCCCACCAGCGCACGCAGTGAGTCATCACGCCCTTCTTTCTATCATGAATGATCCATCTAGACGTTTGGCGACCGATCTAGCGGTTCGATCGACGCGCTCGTCGCGTTCGCGGCGTCGTTCGCCCAGTCACCTCGCGAGAAACTTGAAATCTGACGACGAGCTCCCTTCTTGTTTTGCCCACTTCCGCAGGTATCCCTACGTGACCGGTACCACCGTCTTGGGATGCAAGTACAAGGATGGCGTCATGCTTGCGTGCGATACCCTCTGTAAGTCCCCGCGAACGTCCCGCGCCTCCGCCCCCGGAGCACAACCCGCCTCCGCCCACCAAGTGTAACCCTAAAAACGACACCGAAAGCAACATCCCGGATCTGAATCCGACGCCGCTCACCGTTCCCGTCTCGCAGGCTGTTATGGTTCGACCAAGAGGTACAAGAGCGTCGAGCGCATCAAGAAGGTGAACAGTTCGACGGTCATCAGCTTCACCGGCGAGCTCTCGGACTTTCACTACATAGTCAGCCTGCTCGAGGAGCTCGACACGACCGACTACTGCGAGGATGACGGCAATGAGCTCGCACCGTGGGAGATCCACTCGTACCTGTGCCGCGTGATGTACAACAGGCGCAACAAGTTCGACCCGCTGTGGAACAGCCTGGTCGTCGCGGGGGTGAAGCACGGAAGGACCTTTCTGGGCACCGTGGGGATGATCGGTCAGCACTATGAGGATTCGCACCTCGCCGCCGGGTTCGGCAACCACATGGCGAGGCCGCTGTTCCGCGAGAAGCACACCGACGACATGAGCGAGGAGGACGCCAAGAAGCTCATGGAGGATTGCCTTAGGGCGTGCCTTATGCGCGACAAGACGATGATGAACAAGTTCCAGATCGCCAAGGTTACTGCGGGCGGCTTGGAGATCTCGGAGCCCTTCCAGGTGCCCATGAACTGGGGGTATGAAAAGTTCAAGGATCCCACGAAGCATGCCGTGGGTGCGTGGTGACAGGGGTGATTCATCTCGTTGTAATCATACTACACTCGATACTCGATCGATACGCGTCTATTTCACATCGCCCGGGGGCAGGAACCCACCCGCGCAGAGCGTGTCCAGCAGTCTGAACGCACACGTTGGATGGCGCACCGTGGGCGCAAACTTATGCACCGGACCCGTGGGCACCAGGTGCATAGTCTCGCTCAGCCCCTCCTTATTCTGCATCGAGTGCTCCAAGGCCTGCTCGCTGTCCATCCTTTCGACGAAGTCGCTCAGCTTGCGCTCGATGGTGGAGCGCTGCACGTCCCCGTTGCGCACCTGCTCCAGCAACTTGCCCTCAAAGACCGGGTCAACCTGCCAGAGCTTCCCACCGTTCGACGGGGCACCCGGCCCCCACTTGCAGCGCTTCGACGGAGGCTCGGCGGCCTCCGCTGACGCACTAATCATGATCGCGATGGCGTTGGCGACGTCGGGGATGTACCTGGTGAGGACCTTCTTCCTCGCCTTTCGCTCCTTTGCGGCTTGCGCGCGGACAATTTTACCCTTGAGCTGGGTGGCGCAGCCGCGGATGGCACGGTCGACAGCCTCCGCAATCTCCGTGTTATCGTCTCCGATGTACTCCTTCGAGGTGCCCTTGAACGGGATCTTGGTGCTCACGATGGAGACGAAGACGCCGATCTTGTCGTTGTTCTTGTCGATCTTGTAGGAGCCCCAGTTCAACCGTTGCACGCACCTCGTCACCACGTCCGACCCAGCTTCAAACAGCAGTGGGATCCTGTTCGCGAACCTGAAAACGTTGAATCCCGCCTTGACATCCTTACCCCCGAGGCTGACGCAAGCCTCCACGATCAGTGGATGTCCCTGCGACGCCAGGGCGGGCCCGACGTACGAAGCAATCCAGTCTGGTGCAAGTTCCTTCATGATCCCCAGCCTCAGGTTGTACTCACCCGCCGGGGACAGGCATGCACCGTCGGGATCGGCAAACCTCGCGTCGCAAAGCAACTGCTGGATCCTGGTTCCCTGAGTATCGCTGACTTCTTTTGGGGACATGCCGGGTTCGAAACCCTTGCCCAGCTCCGCCACGAGTCGGCCCGCGTATTCCTTGCTGATGCACGTGAACTCCTTGTTCAGAAACGCCTGCAGGGTCTTCTCCCGCGTCTGCGAAAGCAGATCCTTGATGAGCAGCTGGTTCTCCTTCGCCGCGCTGGGGTGGTGCTTTGTGGTCGTAGGGGGTGCGGGCATCACCTCTGTGCGCCGCCTAAACGTCGCGTCCACGTTTTGCCTCGCGTCGCCACCCGCGCTCTCGTATCGAAAGTGAAACTGCGCGTAAGGGGTGACGATGGCTAGTTGCCTGAGGTAGCTCAGGACCTTGTTCCTGTACGTGGTCCAGTTACCCTCGATGATGACGCTTAGCTCGGCGCCGTGCCACGCGGAATCGTTCGGCGTCTTCTCCGCACTGTGCACGTTCGGCTCGTTCTTCTCCATGTTGATGTCCAGCACGTACCGCGACGTGAACTTCGACTTGGGCTGAGCGCTGGTGATCTTGATGGGCAAACCGGTGGTCTGCTTACTCCAGATGAGCGCCATCTTGGACCCCAAGCCGAACTTACCTCTCGTCTGCCTCACACCGTACTTGGTACCCGACAACACGCGCCCGAGCATGTTCGGGATGTCGTCGTACGCCATCCCCTTGCCGTTGTCCTTGACGGTGATGCGGAAGAACGATTTGGCACCTCCCTTCCTCCCGCCCCCTCCCGCGTCGACCTTCCCGCCCTTCGCCGCCTTTGCCGCTGCTTTGGCTTCCTCCTTGAGCCTCTTCTGCTTCTCCTTGTCGGTTTCGATGTCTGCGTACAGCGCGCTGTCCTTGCGAACGTGCGCCTTGAGCCCGATGAGATCCTCGTACTGACTCAGCGTCACCTCCTCGACCGCGATGTCCACGTCGGGCAGCACCCCGATGCTCTCCGCCGAGTCCAGGGAGTTCTCGATGAACTCACGCAGAGTGGTGTACAACGACTTACCCGCGTTCTCGAAACCCGCGATGCCCTTGTTGTCCTGGAAGAACTCCGCCGGGGACTTGCTCTTCAGGTTTTTGTCCCCGGCTCCTTTCGACTTGGGAGGCATCTTGGATGTGCCTTGCGTCGCGGGTCCGCTCCTGTGACGGGGCTACTCTGATTCGTCGCCGATTAGGTATTCTCCCGACAAATCTCGGGGGAGCACCCGCTCGTCGTCTTGGCCGAGCGGCGATCGCCTTCGCGTGCGACTCCTCTGCGGATCGGCCCCGGTCGATGGACGCGAACTTATTTTTTACACGATCGAACGGAAGCAGTCCAAGCAGAGGAGTTCTCTGTCCATCCCGGCTTCAAGGTCGGAGGAGTCGGGTCGACATTCAAAAAAAAGGCCGGTGGATCCGCGGAAGAAAAGGGCGGGAGGTTGCTCCAGGTCTCGATTTTATCACGACTCCCCCACTGTGAAATTAGTTAGGGGGGATCAATTTTGGATGCTGCATGCCATTGTGTGGATCTGCGCGATCGAAATATAGTCGTTTGGAGGAGCCAGCTCGGTCACCAAAAACAACATAACAACGAAGGCGTCCGACCAGGCGGAGATCCACAACACTACCGCGTTTCCGCACGCAACACCCACCAACTCAACACACCACCTTTACAATGGTGAGTCCCAGGCTCGAACACGTCCATGTGGTGGCACCAGGCCCGTCCGGCGGCGCTTGTACCCCGTCGACGCGCCTCGGCGGCCGTGACTGCGCGCGCAAATCAAATCATACGGGTTTTGGCACCGGAATTCATTCGATTTACCGGGTGCATTGGCGTCCGGGATCCCGGATACGGGCGCGTCGGGCGGACGATATACCCTGGCGCCTCCGTCTCGATCATATGATATCTTGTGGCCTCCGCGCGAGACGGAGGTGGCGCGTGGTTTTTCGCGGTCGTTGCCTCTCCGCGCGGCAGAGCTCGGTCCGGATTTCTCGCCCGCTTTCAATTTTTCAAGCTACAAGCCTCTTTTGAAGCGGGAAGCTTGTTGACTCGTTTTGGGGTTTCTCGACGGCGACGCCCGCTCGCGATCGGGGTCGCGATCGATC
>MDTE01199407.1_pt1 | contig 15641 bp, 22 predicted proteins | sample 811231 | NCBI WGS metagenome assembly MDTE01 (sample SAMN05326651, study PRJNA326480) | marine metagenome | isolation source: seawater | place: Indian Ocean: Red Sea | collected 2010
AAATGATAAAAATATTATAAAAATGAATTTATTAATAACAATAAATAATGTAAATGTAAAATTAAGTGGTATAAGTATGAATGTAAATTTAAAAAATACTGACTTAGTAGGTGATTTATTAAAATTGTTTCAATACATAGTTCTTTTAGAAAATTATAGTGATGAATTGTTATCCAATCTCAAAAGATGTAAATTATTCACTAGAGATAGAATTGAGATGGATATTAATAAACAAATTAACGAATATTTTACAAATGATCATATTTTAGATATTTATGATAAAGGGGAAAATATATTTTATGCAATAATGATATAAATTTATATTGCAATAACTTCCTTTTTATATTTAGATTTAAATATCCTGATAATTCCATATTTATTCGTACAGATAAAGGTATGACCAATCTGACATAGAATATCGTTTTTAGTATATCTTCCTCTGATAATAGACATTTGTTTTAAATGTGTCGGATTAACAAATGGTAGTTCGTTAATGTGAGCGGGAGGAACCCAACTAATTTTAATTGGACCACCCGTTGTGTTTCTAATTTTTAAACTTCCCGAGAATTTATTGCGAGAAGGTTCAATATAATTTTCAATTGTAATAATTCCTAAGATATTATAGGTTCCATTTTTCTTCTTTACGAATTGTTTTGGATTTTGAATATTATCAACAGATGTATCATAATGTTTTAATCCACAAGGCATTAATGGATGAATATCCATAGTTGATGAACCACGAACTATATCACCAATATGAACAATAGCAACAATTATATATTTTGTTTGTCCACCGTTCCTCTCCGAATAATAGATAGCTTTCTCTATATCGTTTGTAAAATATATCCCTTTACCAAATAGACTACCATGAATCGGCATTGATGTTAGCCTAAAATCATCTCTAAGAATACCCATTAAATTACACCCATCTGTTCCGTGATATAAGATTTTTTCACCATGTTCTCCTAAAGAATTAAAATGCCTAATATATTTCCCTTTATTCGCATTATAGATTATATTACCCTGAGTATCATTATGAGTATCATAAATTATATTCGACGATGGATATTTATCTTTTAATGAGACAATAAGTTCATCTATTTGTCTTCCTTCAGGTCTTTCAACAAGCATCATTTCTTGGTACATATCATTATCATCCTCCGTTTCGTCTTCAGTTTCAAACATAGTATAAAGTTCTAATCCCATATCAAGATCTGTTGGCGGAGGGATTTTAATATATGAAGGTTTCGTTGCGATTGAATTCGTTTTAAGAATAAATTTTACAAGATCTTCTTTTTTCTTATATTTTGAATATCCACGATATTTAATCTTATTATCTTTACATATCGCTTTTAATTGAATTAATGAATTTTTTCTTAATTCAGAAGCTCTCATTTTATTGAAAATGTTTGTTTCTATTTAAATTATTTATTATATCAAATTTATGAAAATAAAAGGATAAATAATTATTAACCAAAATTTGATATTAATAAAAAAATATGGATTTATTATACTATGGATTATATCACTAAAGAATTTGATTATTTAGAGAATGATTCTTATTTATTCAAAGAAGAACTTTTACAAGAATGTTGGAAATTTGGGTACAATAAAGCATTAATAGTAGCTACATGTTTATATGATGAAAATATAAAAATCAGGAGAATTCTCAATCAATTAGAAGATGAAAATATTCAATATGTCGTTAAAGATTGTATGGAGGATATAATTCAAAAAATAATATAATCTATAATTATATTAAAATAGATGATCGTCGATCAAGATATAGTTCAAAGAATTAAAGTTGGTGGTATCTTTGTTCTTCAATTTTACAAGGTTTTGACAGGAACTTTGTTGACACTCTTTGTCCCTCAAGCTTGTTACTCCGAAATTACTGACGGGTCTGAAGAAAGAACTCTTCAAATCTGTACGCTTACTCAAAATTATGAAAACAACGAAGTCTATCATAGGGTAACTTTATATTGGAATTTTTTCTCTTTTTTATTGTTTATAATGTGTTATATCTTTGAGTTACGAAGAGAACATTGGGCGATCAAATTTTTGGATATCAATAATGATATACCTGATAATGCTCTTAAAGATAAAATAGTTGAAGAACCTCAGTTAGATAAGAAGATGGATCAATTAAATAAATTTTATTATCATTCATTGTTATTGACAAGTGGTGTTTATTTTATTAATGTTGGATTGATGATAAAAATATTAATAACTGAATATCATTCTGTATCTACTTTATCATGTTTTGTAAGTTTTGTTTTACTTGTAATGATGAAATTATACAATTCTTTATCTGTTGGATATCAATCGGTTAAAAATGATAAAATGATGAGTGCTTTTATGAGTGAGTTTGTTTCGTTTAATGTATTAGATTCAGATTATTTAGCGAATAAACAATTACAAAATAACCCTTAATTTTTTTTATTTTTATTTCATTATATGTATCCTATTGTTATTTTTACAAGTTATACTATTGCAGTTAGTGTGACAATGCCATATGTTGTTTCATATATATTCAAAGGTTAAATTTGATTTAAAGAGTTTATTTGAATATTTAATTAAAATTTATGGAAACATCGTCAAGATATCCTGAAGATCAAAATAAGAGTCATAAAGAATTATATGAAGAATATCGTAATAAATTCTGGAAAAAACATCATGAATATAAAAAATTGGAATCAAAATATTATGAATTAGAAACTAAACTTTCGATCTATGAAAATACAGAATATTATGGTAAAATTACGAAGGTATCTCATAAGGATGATTATGGTTTTATTACTTATCCTGAGAATGAAAATCCAATATTTTTCCATGTTTCACGTTGTAATATAAAATTAGATAGTAGTTGTGTAGGTGAGAGAGTTAAATTTAAGATTCATATTGGTTCTAAAACTGAAGCTATTGATGTATCTTTAATAATGAATCCTAGTAAGAATATTAAATCGGATAAGAATATTAAATCTGAAGCATTTAAGAATTTAAATTGTTATATGAAATAAATATATTATATGGAATCTAAATTACTCAAAGGTCGTCCGGTTGCTGATAAAATCAATAACAATATATCGGAATATATCAAATTGAATAATATTAAAACATCACTAGCAATACTATTAGTTGATGAAAGACCAGATTCACTGACATATATTAAATTAAAGAGAAAAAAATGCGAAGAATTAGGTATTCGTTCTTTTTTATTTACTTTTACGAGTGATCAATCTATTGAGCCAATAATAGAATTAATTGATGAATTAAATAAAAAAGATGCTGTCTGTGGTATAATTGTTCAATTACCGTTGCCGGAAAATTTTAGTGAAGAAGATGAATATAGGATATTAAATCGTATTATTCCGGAAAAGGATGTTGATGGATTTCATTCAAAAAATATGGGTAATTTAGTATTAAATCATGATAGTCATATTCCTTGTACTGCGGAGGGATGTTATGAATTATTACAATATTATGAAATACCTTTGAAAGGAAAACATGTAGTTATTATAGGATCAAGTAAGTTTGTTGGCTTGCCTTTGTCATTATTATTACTTCATAAGGGTGCGACTGTTACATTATGTAATAAAGATACAATTAATATAAAGAATATTACACGAACAGCTGATATTTTAGTTACAGCCTGTGGTGTTCCTTCTTTAGTGGATAAAGAATGGATCCAGGATAATTGTATTCTAATTGATGTGGGTATCAATCATGTTTTTGAAAATAAGAAAAAGAAGATTGTTGGGGATGTAAATTTTGACGATGTTATTGATAAAGTCAAGTATATTACACCTGTACCAGGGGGGATCGGTCCCTTAACTGTATCAATATTAATGAAACATACGGTGAATTTATAAGAATTATTTATTTTTTATTTTTTATGATAATCATAATATTTTGGAGTAATTTATCAAGAGATTCAGTTGTAGTATAAAGCATTCTGAATCTTCTCAATTCATTAATTTTCATGTTAGAGATATCAGCTTCTTTTTTGAGATGATCATTTAATTTATTGATAGTTTTTTTATTATCTTCGATAGTGTTTTGTTTCTTTGTTATTTCTTCTTCGGAATCATTTTCATTTAGTTCTGGATTTTTAATTTTGTTTTGTGCATTCATGATTTTATTTTTAAGATCATTAAATTCTTTAAAAATAATTTCTTCTTCAGATAATAATTCATCGTGGCGATCAATTTGCCACCAATAAAAAAAATCATCATAGGATAATTTCTTATGTTTTTCTTCATCAGAATAAGATATCGTTAAAGATTCTTTGGTTTTATTTTTAGTGATCGTAAATTTAATTTTCTCTTTCAGAATATTTATAATATAGATTGCTACATGAAGATCAAATTTAAAATCAAGGAATTGTTTATTTGATTTTTTAAAATCATTAATGATATCGTACCACATTTATTAGAATGAATTATTTTTTAACTTTAATTTAAACGTTAATCATATTTATAATGATGTTTGCGATAATAGAATAGCATTGTTAGACTATAGATCATGAATAAATAAAGGAAATAAAATGGTTTTAGTAAACTAAACTCATTTGGAGTTAGAAAATTGATAAACAGTGTCATAATAATAGCTGCGAAGCTCATTGAATATATCATTTCTTGTAGTTCATCATCTTTATCTTCTTTGTATAGTCTCTTCCTTTTTTCTTTATAGAAATCTTTGTTGATTAGATGTCTATCATATAGTTCATCAATTGTTCTTGTATTTGTAATTTTAGTATGTGGATACATAAATTTGAGATCATCTTTCACTGAATCCATATAATTCATAAAATTGAGACATGATTGTTTGTCTGTTACAACATGATCCATTTTAAATTTGAATATCGTTACAAATTCCTTAAAAAAAATAAATCAAATTTTTAACGATATAATATTATTTATTTTGAAAACTAATTTTTAATGATTTTCTTGTTGAGACTGATAAATTTCCCATTGGAAATGATCTTTTTCCGGCTGAACCTTAATGATTCTATCATCCCCTTTGATAACAGGTTTGGTTGGATATTTCTTTTTCTTGGGAGGGATTGTCCTTCTCCGCTTAAGACTTTTGATTCCTTTCTTTTGTCGTAGTTTAGTTCTTTCACGATTTGAGCTCTTCGTAGATGATTCATCTTTTGATGATTCAGTGATAAGAATATCATTTGAAATCTTCTTTTCATTCAGTTCAGAAGTTTTCATATCTCTCCTAACCGAAGATTCATTCAGAATATGAAGGAATTCATCTCTGTTTTCAAGATCACACGTCTTGTCGATAGAGACATTATTCAGAGTTACATCGGACCATTTCTTTTTTGGATACAGATGACCATTCTTTACACCTAGGTCTCGATGATGGAAAGCTTGACGATATCCATCTTCATCCTCGATAATTTTGAAGTGATGGGAGTCGTGAAACATTTTGAATTGATTCTTTGTTGTTTAATAAAAAATATATCACAAAGGAGATCAAATTTATTTAGACAAGTGGTGAATAATACAATGATTCACTTTATAAAGTTTCTCTTTAAAGATTATCTTTAGAGGGAAACAATAAGACAGAAGAGATATCCCGCAAGTAGAAACCAGAAACAACCACAGGAATTATTGTTTGTCATTTTTATAGTAATGAAATTTCTTAAAAAATAGAAATCAAATTTATTAGAAAAATGGAGTATTTTAAAATAATTTTAAAATAGTTTTGAATCCTTTCATAATAGTTTCAGATGGTTTGAATGCGTATCCTAACATAATTGCTAAAGCTACAATTAACGCGACGATGAATGAACTTGTAACCGGGACTTGTTGATGATGAACCATCATATGCATAAATTGGCCTTTCATGGAGAGAGATTTAGCTCCTTCTTTTGGCTGTTTTTCTTCCTGTGTTGCGAAAGGAGATAATATCATAGGTAAAACGATATTCAATACGATAGCAAAAAATACGGCATTCATGACACAATTCATTCCTTTACTCATTTTTATAGAGTAGAATAGAAAATAAATTTGATAATTTATTATGATATATTCAAAAAAAATAAAAATGACTTGGAAAAGAGAGTTAAAACGTGAAATTATTGATCAAGGATTAGATATGGGTGAATTTACTTTACAAGAATTATTTACTGTATCATTAGGAAGTCTTCAATTAAAATTTCCGAATAATCATACATGTAAAGCTTCTATTCAGGGAACATTACAAAAATTAAGAGATGATAATTATTTGAGATTTATAGATAATAAAGGAACATATGAGGTTATTTCTTCTGAGAATGATGAATGGAGAAAATTCGTTACAAACTATCATAATTTAAAATAATATTCAATTAATTATAATGGATCAATTAGTTGGTGGATACAGTGAGAAGGATTGGTTTTTACAATTGAACGATGAAGAAAAGAAATATATAATTGATCATCCGGATCCTTCACATATGATTTTTTATCTGAAGCAGGGATTATCATTTAAGAATTCTTTAATGAGGGGATATAAAGATTATATTGTAGAGGATAAAAATAATATAAATAAATGATCCAATTAATAATAAATTATTATCGTAATATAGATTCGGAGATTAGGAGATGTATTATAGTTAATTTATTGATCCTTTGTTTTATTTTTTCAACATTTTTGCCATGGTTCCGATATTATAGATATTATAAATATTTAAGGAATTATTATCTTTTACGATTAAGATTACAATGAATCAATTAATAAATATTGTAACGAATAAGATTTTAATATTTTATTATCAATATATTTTGATTCCATATCATAATATAGATAATGATATTAAAAAATCTTTATCTTTGTTATTAATATTATTGGGAGGATTTGCGACGATATCTTTGAGACCGAGTTTATTGAATAGGGCAATTGGTTTGAAATAGATTTAAACATATTGTCTAAATTGAATAGAAATGATAAGAGCATGTATATTTGATTTGGGTGGTACGATAGTAGATAGATATTCATTGACTCCTTTTTTATCGTTAAAGAAAGCATTTTTAAAGAACAAATTGTATATAAGAGATGAATTAATATACAAAGATATGGGTATAAGTAAATCGGAACATATTCGTAGGATAACAAATGATCCTGAAGTTAAACATCAATTTTTTGAGTTAGAATGCAGTGATATAAGAGAAAGAGATCGTTTAATTATTTACAATGATTTTAATGAGATACAGGGGAGAGCTGCTTCAAAGATAAATATTATACCGGAAACGAAAGATATTATTGATTATTTGAGGAATAAAGATATATTAATAGGTGTAACAACTGGATTTAATAAGGAGATAACAAATATTATTCATGATCGATTAGATAATGAGGGTATTTATATAGATAAATATGTTTCTTCAACTTGTTTAGACGCGCCTTCGCGTCCTTATCCATTTATGATAAATCATATTATGGATGAATTTAAGATAGATGAATCATACAATGTAATAAAATTAGATGATACTGTTATAGGATTAGAGGAAGGAAGAGCCGCGCATTGTTGGACAGCTGGTGTTTCAAGATGGTCAACAAATATGATGGTTAAATCGTTAGATGAATCTTATAGTTTAACCTGCGATGAAATAAAGGAAAAGAATAAGATCTCACGGAATATTTTAAAGAAAGGTAGACCTCATTATATATTGGATACATTAAATGATTTACCAGAGGTATTAGATATAGTAGGAATGAAAGTTAAAATAAGTATTTAAAAGGATTATATACTTAATCAATAAATGAAGTTATCGGTTATTGTGAATCATTGTCATAGTTTTCTAATTATTTATTTATTATTTGGTTGGCTCATCGAGAGTCAGAGAGATATTTTAGTATTTGTTCTACCAACACTACAATATCAATTTTTAGTGAATAATAATCAATGTATATTGACGCAATTAGAAAAAAAATTATTAACAGATGAAAAAAAGGATGAAATAGAATATGATTCATTCGTTGGTAAGAAATTAAAGGAATATAATATTCCTATTACAGATAAACATAGGGAATTAATGATTCATTCATTTGTATATGGTAGTTTTTTGATTAGTTATATTTATAGTTAAAGATAAATAAAAAAATATATTTATTATATGAGTTCTATTATTGGCCGTGAATTATATAAATCACTTGTTTCTAGGTATCAATCGGAGATACAAAGTGGTAGATCAACTTTATTAATTTATTTAAATAATTCTGTGGGTATAGGAGAGCATCCCCAACATTTAGAGGAGATGGATAATCAATTATCCAAGATAGCTGAAGCAAATGATAAATTAGAGATATTAATGAAAGATTTTCCGGAAGATTATCAATAGTTAAATTGAATTGGGATACCTTCTCTTAATCGTTTATTAATTTTATTTTCTTTGTATGATCCGCATAATGGATCAAATACTTTAATAAGTGTATTTCCTGGATCGAATCCATTTATATTATTATGAGGATAGGATAATTTTTCGTTCCATATTCCGATTGTTTCGTGAGGCATAAATTTATCTGCGAAATATTCAGAGTGTCTATATTGTGTGAGATAGTGACAATGTTTTTCCATTTGAGACAATTTAGTATCGTTAAGACAGAAATCGCATTGGCAACCCATGATCCATTGTTTATTTTCAGGTAATGTATTAAATGGTAGATGCATAAAATGAATATTTTTTTGTCTTGCTTCCCAAAGTTGTTTTTTCACATAGTTCATATGATAAGTCCATGAAGGTATTTTAGCTGTGATAGGTATATAATTCCTCCAATATTTTCTCCATGTTAGGATGTAAATTTTCTTTTGTAATTCTTTTGGTAATTGGTTAATTTTGTAGGATAGTTGTTTTAGATTTTCTTTTTCTTTTCTTTTTTGATTTCTTTTTAGTTTTTTATCATGTCTTTTTTTTTTGAGAATATGATTTTTCCTTCTGTTATTCAAATTTTTCATTGGAAGATTATTATTGTATACAATTATAAAAATTATTGATATCAAATTTGATTCTTTTTTATCAAAGAATCATTAAAACTATGAATATTATTCATTCAAAAGGAACTATGAAATTAATTAGATTGAATCCAATTGATCAGTTAATGAATAAATATGAAGGAAAATATACTGGAGATTGTATCCGTTTAGAAAATAAGATGTTATATGAATCTTTACATAATGAATTAAATCGGTTAATAAGAAAAGAAATCTATAAGACAGAAGAAGAAGAACGTCGCAGTACATCAAAAAAATTAAATACTGTCTATAATAATTTTATTAAGGAACTTGATAAAAAAACTAAAGATCTTGATCAAACTAAAGATCTTGATCAAACTAAAGATCTTGATCAAACTAAAGATCTTGATCAAGAATTAGAAGAGTTAAAAGGATATGAATAATTTATATTTTCTGTATTTTGGTATTTAGTTTAGGATTATTTTTAATAATTTCATTTTTTTTATCTTTTTTAGAATCATAGGGGCAGTTATGATTATGAGGTAATTGATGATTAATACAAAATTTCTGACCAAAACGACATGTAAAATGAATAAGTTTTAACTTTTTATTGCAATGAAAACACTTTTCTTTTTTTATCTTTTTTGGTGATGTCATTTGTTGTATTATGACTCATAAAATATAAAAAATCAAATTTATGATATATATATTTATAAAATCCATGGCCATTGAAATTTCATAAAATTATCTCTTGAAACATTACGTTTCATGGTTTTTGGAGATGGATCTTTAATTATTTTTTTAGGTTTTGGTGATTTTTTGGAGTTTTGGTGTTCAAGTTCTAATTTTCTGATAATATCATTATTTATTCGGATATCAATATTAAACATATTATATATAGGTATTAAGAAAATAATTTTAAATTAATTTGTTAGAATTCTTGGACCAATACTCATTGTTGTTAATTCCTGTAAGAGAAGTTTACAGGCATAAGGTATATATACTTTATTAAAATTACTATAATTTTTACATTTTTTACATTCATAGATATTTTTTTCGGAATTGCCAGTTACAATCATATTACAATCATTACATATAAATACGCTATATTTATCAGATACATCCATTAATCTTTCTTTAAGGAAAGATGATGCTCCGTGAGCAATCATACAATCTCGTTCCATTTCACCAAATCTTAATCCACCCATAGATAATCTTCCTTCGGCAGGCTGTCTTGTCATTGATACAACAGGTCCACTTGCTCTTGAATGAACTTTATCAGCTGACATATGTTTTAATCGTTGATAATAGGTTGGACCCATAAATATAGATGTTTTCATTTGTTCACCTGTAATCCCATTGTATAAAATTTCATTCCCCATACCTTCGTGACCACAAGATTCTAGGACTGAAATAACATCATTTATATCAGTATTATTAAATCCCGTGCCATCTCCACAATAACCTAATTCAACACAAGATTTACCTAGAATACATTCAATTAATTGAGCAATTGTCATTCTACTGGGAATAGCATGAGGATTAATAATAATATCAGGTGTAATTCCACTTTTACTATAAGGCATATCTTCTTGTAGATATGTCATTCCTACAGTTCCTTTTTGTCCGTGTCGTGATGAAAATTTATCACCAATTTGCGGTGTTTTAATAGTTCTTATACGGATATTACAAAAGCGATAACCATCTCCATTTGTATCAATATAATTATGATCAATAATTCCTTTTTCATTTGCTCGGATAGTTGTACTACAATCTCTATATTTATAAGATGAATCATTTTTCATGGGTATAATTTTACCGATAATAATATCATCTGAATTGACATGTGTATTGGGTTGAATAAAACCATTTTTTTCTAATTTATTATAATTTGCGGGTTTAGGATATAATAATTTATCTTTTTCAGGTTTACAAAAGATATCTTCATCGCCTGTTAATTGATTTTTCTGTTCTTCATCTTTATATGTTCTGTAAAATGTAGATGAAAATAATCCTCGATCAATCGCGGATTGATTAATAATTACAGAATCTTCTTGATTGTATCCGCTGTATGTAGCAATGGCTATAATTGCATTAATACCATTGGGCATAGAGTTAAAATTAAAATATTTCATCATTCTAGTATTAATAAGAGGTTTCTGGGGATAATATAAAACATGCGCGAATGTATCATATCTTTGAAGGAAATTAGTACAATGAATACCAATTGCTTGTTTCCCCATAGCTGATTGATATGTATTTCGCGGAGCTTGATTATGATTTAAAAATGGAATACATGATGCTAAAGCTCCTAATAGTAGAGATGGATGAATTTCTGAATGTGAATAATTTTTAGATGTATCTTTATTGTCAGTTGCGATTAATATATTTTCAGTTTCATGAACATCAATATATTCAATAATTTTAATATCGGGGTGTAAAATTAATTCATCCCATGTTTTATCTTGTATATCTTGAAGTTTAATATCTTTTAATGATTCGGATAATTTAATAAGCGGACGAATACATCTTCCTCTATCGGTAAATATATAGATAGATAATTCTTGATAATCCCAATAAATAGAGCAATGAGGATGTATTAAATTTTTTAGACGATAGGATTTAAATTTATCAACAAGTTCCGTAGGATTATTAGTAAATCCGATCCAGTCACCATTGATAAATAATTTATTAAATTCAGTTTTATTTAAATCATAAATATTAAAATCATCAAAATGAAGGATATATTCACTCATATATCCTTTAATTATAGATGAAGGAATATAAGTTGTAATTTCACATGTCATAGATAAATTTTTAACAACTCCAACAGATTGACCTTCTGGTGTTTCAGTGGGACATATATATCCCCATTGTGTATTTTGTAATTTACGAGGTGGAATTAATTTACCTGTACTATCAATAGGAGTAGATATTCTACGCATATGAGATAAAGTACTCATAAAAGTTAAACGATTTAGAACTTGTGATACTCCTTGTTTATTAATATTATTTTTCATACCCCAATTACCGGTTGCTAACGCACTTTTAAGAATATTTTCAATATAATTTGATTTAATCATTTTATTGATATTAATTTCATTAATAATTTCATCATAATTATTATTAATAGACCATACACCTGATGAAACTTCTTTTGAAACACTAATTTTAATATCTTTTACTATTTTATTCATGCATTGAAATGTTAAATTGGCCATAAGTACTCCTGCGCATTCCATTCTTTTATTATTGTAAGCATCTCTATTACTAGTTTCTATTATTCCAAGATGACATTTTAATAGTTTATTAATCATTAAACCCATAAAATATAGTTTTTTCATCTGTGATTTATCTAAATGAGGCAGTACATCCCTTTGAATAATATTTTTACAATAATTATGTTTCATATCATTTGTATATGTATTATTGGAATGATTAATATATTTAATCATATAATGAATCGCATCATATTCGGATTCACATGATCTAGCTTCGATAATTGATTCTTTAAGAATTTGAATCATTTTATTATCAATTTCGGATTGATTATTATCAATAATGTAATAGATCATTTCCTTTTCTGTAATACATCCTAGAGCTTTGAACAATACAAATATAGGTATATCTTTCTTCATATGAGGAATAGATACATATAATTTATTTTGATAGATATCTTTTTTATTTGTTATCTTGATAGATATTGTTTTGGTGATACCATAATTTGATTCATGACAAGATCTCGTTTCAGCAATAAAATTATATTTACTTGAATTCTTTGAATTTTGATAGACTTGAATGATATTAGGAACTACTTTTTCTTGTGTAATTAATACCTTTTCATTACCATTAATAATGGCATAACCTCCAGTATCGTATTTACATTCGGAATAGATATCATTTTTATAAACACAATATTTTGATTTAACAATAATAGGTATTTTACCTAATAATACATTCGGTATAATTTTCTTAGATAATTTTACAAGAACATCTTTTTGAAGAATTGTAATTTGTACATTAATATCAACTAATATAGAAATAGAATAGGTATAATTCCTTAAACGAGCAATATTAGGTGTCATAATTTTAGAGCAACCATTATTTTCGGTATAAAATGGTTTCTCAATCTTATTATTGAGAACATTGATTTCTATTTCTTGAATGCCTCCATCCGATTGATCATTGAAGGATATTGTTAATGGGAAAAATTGCGATATTAATTTAGGTAAGATAGTGTCAATAAAATCATTATAAGAATCAATTTGATGATTTACTAAAATATTATTTTGTTGAAAATATTTATCAATGATAGTTTGAATACAATTATCATCAATCATATTAAAATAGTTAAAGAATAATGCTTTAATTAGTTTTTTTTAAAAAGTAAATCAAATTTTAATTTAATTTTGGATTATTGTAAAGCTAAAGCTTTAATGGAATCGGGCATTTCAATGAAATCGAAGAGTCCAGTTACATTAGTTTGCTTTTTATTTAATTTAAGAATCATATTTTGTTGATAATCATGGAAAATATCTTTTGTTTTACAAAACGTTAACATATCCATATATCTACCACGATAAACTTCTAAACTACTAATTTCATTTGTAGCTGATGCTTGTAATCCTGTTTCCTGAAATAAAAGTTGACATTGCAATGAAATAATTATTGTTTGTATCATAATTGGATCAATTAATATATCTTCGGATATACATAATTCAACGGCGAGTTTAAATAATTTAAGAGGAGATAAAGCCCATACCTGCGATTCAATTATATTTTCTCTTACATAATCATCTACCCTTTCTTTAAATTCTGTTTTATCTTCACGATCATAAATTACTAATGAATATAATATATCAGATAAATTCTCGCTATCAATTCGTTTTGGCTCTCTATCAGAACTTTCAAACGTATTGTATGTTAATTCGATAAGATGATGTTTTTCTCTTGGAACACTCCAACAAAATCCAAAATCGTAAATAACTAATTTATGATTTTTATTTATTTTATCTTCCATAATTTTCCAATTCCCTTTATGAAGATCTCCATGATTATAATTTAAAATATGTTGATTATTACTTGTAAATAAACCAAATAGCATAACTATTTTATATTTTTCATATTTATTCAATGTTGATTCTTCATATGATATACCTTCTTCATAACTCATTATCATAATTCTTTCACTTGTTTTTACAAGTTTAGGAATAACAATAGAAGTATTGTCTTTATAAAATTCATGGAATTGTAGAAGATGATTTGATTCTTGGATAAAGTTACTTTGTTGTTCAAATTGTTTGATAAATTGGTTTATATCAAAAGGGAATTTTGTTTTAAATTGATTATTTATACATGGTATCCATGTTAGAAAACTATAAAATTTTTTAAAAAATTGTATTTCATAGTTTACATTTGGATGAATTATTTTCATAACATATTTTTTCGGAGTTGTATATTCTTTTAAAGGTTTCTCTTGTATTAAATAAACTTGACCTATACTTCCCGATCCTATTATTTCTAATATTTCATATGTTTCGTTAAAATTTTCATGGAAGATTGTTTCATACTCCTCAATTGTATAATCAATGGAATGATTATCACAATTTTCATAAAATGCTTCTAATCTTCTTAGCCACAGTGGTTTTGTTCTATCTTTATTTAATAATTCATTTTCTTCTGTATACATTAATTCAAGTTTCGGAGTTACCCATTGGCAAAATTTAATAGCTACAGATCCACATGAAGATATCCTTTGTATGATAGTATCTAATAAGACTATATTATGATCTGATGTTCTTTCATAAACATGAATATAATTACGAACTGATAGAATTAATTGAATATAATTATAAAGATAAGAACAAAAACGTAACATTTATTTATGAATAGTTAATTATCTTATAATTTTAACTTAAATAAGTTTAAAAATAAATAAATTAGTATCTTTAAATTATAAATGAGTCTTCAAAATAATATAAGAGATTTAATCTTTTTTTATGTAAAAACAAATTACAATCAATATCTAGAAGAGAATCAAATTAAATATATTCCTGAATCAGATATCAATCAAGTTATTAATAATTTATATGATGATCGTAAAGAACATATACAAGTATTCATTAAAAGTTCTTTAAAACAAGTTTATGAAACAAAAAATGAAGAATATCCTGGTGATTTAATCATATTAAATATTTTAGTAGATATTTTCAGTGATGATGAATTATGTAAAAATAGATTAATCGCTGAAATAAGATTGCATCAGCAAAAGATAATGAATGGTGCTAATGATTATTCAAAATTATTATAAAAAAAATATATAGTATAGTAAGTATGAAATTAGATATTAAAAAAATAAAATCTCCGAAAGTAAGTAAATCATCCAAAAAGAATAAAAAATATCAGGATTTTTTAGGGAATGGGACAAAAGATGTAAAAAAGAGTAAAGATAAAAGAGTTATCCAGGTGAAAAGAAAAATTCATTCACCTAAAAAATCTAAAAAGGTTATTCAGGATATTAATGATATTGAACAAAAAATGTATCAAATGAAAACAAACCAAATAAATATTCAAATGCCAACTCAAAATAAATCATCAGAGATCCAATCGAAAGTTCAACCTCAACAGCCTAAAGTCCAATCGAAAGTTCAACCTCAACAGCCTAAAGTCCAATCGAAAGTTCAACCTCAACAGC
>MDTE01128175.1_pt1 | contig 15640 bp, 21 predicted proteins | sample 811231 | NCBI WGS metagenome assembly MDTE01 (sample SAMN05326651, study PRJNA326480) | marine metagenome | isolation source: seawater | place: Indian Ocean: Red Sea | collected 2010
CCAAATAGATCTACTGCTTTCCATGATGAATATATCTTCCACCCTGCAACTTTAGGATCAGCATCCTTCATTCCTAATAAAAAAACTTTATCAGCCGCTACTTTGGCCGCTTTGATAAGATCTTTATCTTCTTTATCTTTCTTTTTCCAACGATATTGTCTTATGTTTTTATATAATAGATCGTGGATGATTGCCGCCCTTGCGACGTCAAATGGTGCTATAGCCCACCACAATGCTCTTGGAACTGATGCTAAATCTGTTACAAACCCTGTTGGTACTGTAATAGTATGTGAATCTTTTTCCTTTTTAACCTTTACACCGACACCTTTTAGTGCTTTTATTTCGTCGGCTGTAAGGTCTTCTGTAGTATATGATAAGTCTCGACCCAAAGCCCATTTACGTGGAGGATTGAATTCTGCCATTATCTTTGCGTTATACTGTCCCATATTAAACCTTTCATCTGTATTCTTATACAGCAATATTTATTTCAAAGCCAACTAAATACACTTATAAGGAATCGTAAAATGAAAAAATATACCCGTAGTATCCTTGAAGAGCTTAGTAATATTAACAGAGCTACTAATAAAGACCTGTTAATAGAAACATCAGCTAATAATATCATCGAAAGTGCTATTAATTTGTTGAGTCGTATTTCAAATACATATGACGAAAACACAGCAAGTGAGTTAGAACGACGATTTTTAAATAGTATTAAGAGTGGCGATCCAAAGAAATTCAAACGGGGAATTCAAAAAATAATTGAAGGTAAGAAGCATGTTTCTAAATGAAGGAGGGTCAGCACCAGGTGTAGGACCAATCCATAAAGATGAAATCGAAGCAACACTTGCTCCATTAGAACGTGAGCTTGGTATATCACTTATTGATAATATGCTTGGTAGTGCTGGCAAAAAGCAATTTAGTGGAGATATCGATGTTGCCGTGCAAATTGATCCTGATGATATTGCCGCATTTGGTAAAAAGGTTCAAGAAAGTCCGTTGACTTTGTATTTTGCAAAAACAAGTGTTTTTATAACCAAAATTAAAATACAAGACTACGATCCCAAAAGAGAAGAAATTGATCCTAACACTGGCAAGAGTAAAGGTATTCCGCCAGGACGAACAGGATACGTGCAATTAGATTATATGCCAGGTGACCCTGGATGGATGAAAACGTATTATCACTCACCTGCAGAAAAAGAATCAAAATATAAAGGTGTCTACCGTAACATCATGATAGCAACTATATGTGCATTATATGATAGACAGTCATCAGAAGAACGTACAGCTGATGATAGGGCATTAGAAGTAGAACGTTGGATATGGTCACCTTCAAAAGGATTAGTAAGAATCAAACGGGTACCAAAACCAAGAGCAGATGGTAACGGATATACAAAAGCACACATTGATACAGATTTACAAAAGCCCATTACAAATCCTGATCAAATTGCTAAGGCACTAGGAATTAACAGTGGTGCAGACTTACATTCATTTGAAACTATCCATAAAGCAATTAAGAAAAATTATAAACCAGAACTATATCAAAAGATAATAGACAGCTTTGCAAAAAATAATGTTGTTAAGGATATTGGTATTCCAGATGAAATAAAAAATAAAATAACAAAAGACGACACAGAATTAGATAGAATCAAGGAACTTGCAGGAGTATGAGATTTAAGGAAATAAAACTTGTAGAAGCCCCAGACCTTATGACACAGTACAATCAAGGTGGTAAAAAACCTATGGCGGCAATTAAAGATTTACAAACAAAATTGAAGGCCGCAGGATTTGATCCTAATGGAATTGACGGTAAATATGGTCCTGGCACATTCAAAGCAGTTCAAGCATATCAAAAAGCAAACGGTTTACAAGCAGATGGACAAGCAGGAGATCAAACTCTTGCAAAAATAAATGCAGGCGGTGCTAAACCACAAGCGGCTACAACTGCTCCAGCAGGAGATGCAAAGCCAGCAACAGCACCAGCACCACAAACAGCTGAACCAAAAGCACCAGCTACACCGGCAAATGCCGCACCAACAGGTGGCAATCAACCTAAATCAGCGGCTACTACTCCGCAAACAACACAACCTGCTAATACTCAACCAGCAGATGCTAAAGCAACAGCACCTGCCGCACAGACAACTGCTCCTAAACAACCGCCAGCATCACAAACTACTAGCACACCTGCAACTGATGCAGAACCAACTACTGAACCAACAGCTAATACAGCACCAACTGGTGACCAAACTCCAACTAAAGCTCAAGATGGAAGTGCGGCAAGCACTTACACACTAGATGGGAAGCCTGTATCAAGAGCAGAATATGAAAAAAGGTTTGGCACTGATGTGAGTGGTAGACAAAATGATGTTGCAAACTTAAAAGCAAAAATACAAGGTAGTAGTAGAGCGGCTGAAGATGAAAAACGTAAATGGGTTCAAGCACAACTTGATGATCCTAATAGTAAATATTATGACGGCGTGCCTGATGACCCAGACGATCCAAGTTATCCCGCAGAATTAAAAGCAATAGATGACAAATATGCACAACAAAATGCCGCAGACCAACAAAAAATTAAAGACTTATCTTCGGATCCTAGAGTAGCAAATAATCAAAAGTCAGACTTTGATAAAGCATTAGATGGTGATAACGATGATGACTTTGACAAAGCTCTAGACGGAGATGATGATTTCGATAAAGCTCTAGACGGAGATGATGATTTCGATAAAGCACTTGACGGTGATGATAATATTAACACTAATACAAGCACGAGCAACACAACTAGTAATAGTACATCAACTTCTAGTGTTACTAGAACGGGTGGAACTACAAAAACTGTATCACAGTCAGGAGGAGGTAGTACTACTAGGTTTGCATCTAAATATGCAGACAATGATGAAAGTACAAAACTAAGAGATCAAGCAAAAGATATTGAACGTAATCAGATGCGAGCATTCGCAGATAACTATGCTAAACAAAATCCTAATGCAAAGAGATTTGACTTTACAAAAGATCCAGGTTATAAAAAATTAAAACAACAAGCACGAGATCTTAAAAAACAAGCAAGAGCAGCAATGACCTTAGTACACCCAGCAGGAGAAGTTGATGTAAACGGTAAGACTACATACTATGGCAAAGGCGCTAACAAAGACGGTACTTGGGATGGCACACAGTTTCAACCAACAAAAGAAACAAAACTTTATTTTGATATAATAAAAGAGATGACTAATGAGATATCATGAATTTAAAATAAACGAAAATGTCGTTCAGAAAGTCAAAGATAAAGTTGTCAATGATTTTAAAAGACGCAAAGAACTTTTTGGTAAAGGTAAAAAACCAAAGAAAAACATAGCTGAGGGCATGGAAGCTCGCATACAGCATCTTGAAGATCTTGTTTATTTTGAAGGATCTAAAGGAGCAGCAAGAGCTTTAGAAGGTTTAAGAAGTTTAGAAAAAGGCGGACATGTAGATGCAACAATCAAATGGGATGGATCTCCTGCAATTATATTTGGTAACAATGAACAAGGAGAATTTATACTCACAGACAAATCAGGTTTCACAGCAAAAGGTTATGATGGCAAGCCTAAAAGTCCAGAAAAATTAAAAGCAATGTTTTTGGATCGCAAAGGTGGCGCAAACAAAAGTGATCCAGGTTACGTCAGCTTTGCTAACAATATGAAAAATATATTTAACGCCTATAAAACAGCATTGCCAGAAGGCTTTGAAGGATACTATAAAGGTGACTTATTATACTATACAACCCCACCTATCAATGATGACGGTTATTTTGAGTTTACACCTAACATTGTTACATACCAAGTTAAACAAGATTCACCTTTAGGGCAAAAAATTAAAGCGTCTACAACAGGTGTAGTGGTGCATAGAATTTTAGATGATAGAGGTACTGAAGTTCCTGTAACAGCTGATTTAAATCAAGTATTTCTCGGCGATGATGTATTTGTATTTCCGCCGCAGTCAGTGCAGAAGCCTGCCAAAATAGATGATAGTAAGATTAACAAAATGAAAGAAATGATTTCAAGAGATGGTCCTGCTTTAGATCAACTACTAGATGAAGCATATCTTATACAAATGCAAATGAAAGATTTACCAAAAATTATATATAAGTATACTAACGGAAAAGTAGATACAGGATTCAGTAGTTTAGGAGAAGACTTTTTCAAATGGTTACCAACTAGTGGAGTTAGTGCTAGAAAGCAACAAAAATTATTAGACCATGTAAAAGCTAATAAAAAAGGCTGGGAAAGCATGTGGGCTATTATGAAAGGTTTAATCACGGTCAAAGATGATATCATACAACAATTTGATAACCACGACCAAGATGTAATAGCAACTATAGGCAAAAATAGAGGCGGAGAAGGCTACGTATTAACAAACCCCGCAGGTGATATGAAGCTGGTAAATAGAGGTGAAGGCGGGTTTACAGCGGCAAATAGAGCCGTACAACGATAAAGGAGTAGTAATGGAAAAGAAATCAGTGGCCCAAGATATAAGAGATTTGGCCAATAGATTAGAAAAAATTGCAGAAGGAGACATGGACGATTTAGGTTTAGGTGACCATGGTAAAGAACTAGACCGAGATGAACCTGCGTATAATCCGGATGCAAAGGGTGATAAGTTTTCTTTAATAAATCAAATAGCAAAGATATTAGATTCAAGAACAAACCCAAACCCAATAGATACAATTACAACAAGAGACGGTTCTGAGATTAAAATTACAATGGATCAAGCGGCGAATATAAAAAGATTGTTATCGCGTGAAACTGTGAATTTTACTGACAGAGAAGAAAAAGAAGCATTTCGTAAAGACATTGAAACCAAAGTAGGACTTGTACCATTTTTAGATACAACAGATGGAAAGTCTATGATGAATTTGTATGTTCAAAAGTATATGTCTGATACAACTAAAATGGCGATCCAAAATAAAAGATCTGGAATGCCTGAGTAAAAGGTACTGATCAAATGATGGAGTTTCTAAAAGAAGAAATTTACGAAGCAAGAATGTTGCGTGATGACAACAACGCAAGAGTATTGACTTATACTGATTGTTGTCAACGACTATACTTGATACTCCTTTGCCTAGAACAAATGAGGCATTTCCCAAAGTATAGCACTATCGTTAAAAGATATGCTAGTAACACAACTAATAGAAACAATTATAATATTTTTAGGATGTTTAGCACTGACTTACATAATTTTATCTATTTTGTAGCAGGCGACGATGAAGCAATGGAAAAATTAAAAGATCCAGAAGCCGCAAAAGATATACGTTCTAAAACGAGATTACCTGTTATGGCAGTTAACAGATATCTTACACAACTATCACACAATGCAGAACCAACAAGTGTCAGTGAACTTTTTATTAAATTAGAAAATGCACTGAATATTAAAAATACAGACTATAAGAATATACGAAGATTAATTACAAACATACGTGGTTTAACTAAAATTGAAAGAGAAAATTCCACAACAAAATTATTATTTGCAGTAAGAGCTAAACTAAGATCTAGTGATATTATTTCTGACTTTGAAAAGTTTGTTAAAGATAGAGGATTAGAAACTCGTGATGTAAAAGACAATGAACCTACTGTAAGCACACCAGATTTAGGTGCAGGACAATCCGCATTACAATTTTATAGATTACTTGTTGGTACAGGCAATTTAATGGCCGCTAAACGTTTCTTAGACCTAGCACAGTCTGGTAATTCTATTCCAAGCACATTCTTAAAGGGATATATGCCTATAATTAAAATGGTAGACGATATAGTGTCAGCAGGTCCTACATACGTGCAAAACCTTAGAGTTTTACATAATAGAGCCAAAAAAGCAAGAAAATAAGCTCTTATCCACCTATTTTTTTCCAATTGTATAAATACTATTAACAATACTCACTGAGCGTGAGATTGTCCATTTAAGAGAAACAAGGAGAAAAAAATGGCATCAGTAACAAGAGTAAATGGTATTCCACCAGTAATTGCAGGAAATACCGTATCAACATCACAAATTGCATTATTTGTAATCGACGCAGGCGGTGACCTACGTGCAGAAGACGACGCAGCTAACGAAGCTTGCGAATTAATTCTTTCAGTAGTTCAGCCTTTAGCATACTGCTTTGTTAACGACAACAGCGGTCAACTTTCTGTTGTATGTGACGGACACAGCGTAACAGCTGCTTCTTTACAGGGCAGACTTAGAGAATTAGGTTCTACAGCAGGACCTAACGATTATGATATGTCAGGTGCAACTGTAACAGCTGCAACTACATTCGTAGTAGCGTAATTTAACTTTATAGTTAGATTGTTAAAAACTAAGAGCTCACATTTATTGTGAGCTCTTTTTTTATACTGTAAATACAGTATGAACGTAATTTTAACAACTCTAGTGGATATAACTGAAACTAAAGCCCGTAGAGGCGACGACAAGTTTAAGTTAAGTCAACAAGCAAATTACATGACAATGTTACAAACCGCAGGACTAAGGATTAACCCAAATCCAATTTCACTTAAAACAAATAATTCAGAATTGGACGGGCTAGGGTTTGGCACATCGTTTACAGGTAAGCAAAACTATTGGACTTTCAAGTTTAATTTTGAAACAGAAGCTGGCGTTAATTTGGACCTGCTACAACAGGATTTTGATTTAGTGCCTGTGCTATCTGGACTAGAAGAAACTGTAAAATTTCAAAATAGTGTATTTAGAACCAAAGATAAAAAACATAAAAATATAATATTTGAAATAAGTGATGAATAATATGAATATATTATGTTTTAATAAATCCGGAATAAATACTATTGTTGAAGAAGAACTAACTTCAACTAGGCTATTTTATAATACACACTTAAGGCCAACTGCGAGTTTACTTAATATATAAGGAATAATTATAAAATGGCAACTGCCCTCGAAAAAAAGAATCTAGAAGCACACGTTGACTTATGTCAAGAAAGATATGAGCAACTTGATAATCGTTTGACTAAGATCGAAGAGAAAGTTGAACACATTCATCATGATATTACACACGGTAATAAAACAATGATTAAGGTGATGTTTGGTGCAACAGCGACTATTATTACAGGGTTATTATCTACAATTATAGTTGTAATAAATAACTTTCCAAGCTAATAGTCCCCTCCAAGATACAATATACACTCCAAAAAATTAATAAATAAGTACATGCTACTAAGAGAGATCACATCTAACGACGAAATCGATGAAGGTCTTACCTGGGCCAGAAAAGGTAAAGACGTAGTCCGCAAATATAGATGCGTGGGCGGTGTCAGGCATGGCCGTATAGTTTCAGTTCCAGGACAATGTTATGCTAGGATTGATCCTAAAAAGAGAGCAAATATTAAACGTATGAAAGCACGTTTAGGTAAAAGGCTTATTAGGAAAACAAAAAGGACAAAAAGAACCAATCCCGCAAGTAGAAGAGTTCAGGCTATGAATAAGTCAACTCGTAGGAGAAAGTAATTGTTACTTAGACAAATAACAGAAAACACCAATGAAGGCATATTTGATATCTTCAAAAGTGAAAAGGAGTTAAAAGACAGTCCTGAATTTAAGGGTTGGCTAAAGTTATATCTAAAAAATCCTGACATTGCGGCAATGCATAAAAGGCATGAAGAGTTTTTAAAATATTATAACGAAAATATGAAAGAAGGGTTAGTTTGGTCTAGACAAGGCGGCAAGCAAGTGAGGAAGTATAGATGCACAAGCGGAGTACGTAAAGGAAGAACTATGGCATCACCTGCATCATGTAATATGCCACTTGATGTTTCTAAAGGACAGACACTTAAAAAAACAAAAGCATCTAAACAAGGTAAAGTTAGAATGACTGGAATCAAAACTAGAGCACAGAATGTTAGATCCAGACGTTTACAAACTATTAACCGACCAACTAACAAAAGACGTGGAGGTAGATTATAATGAAAATAAAAGAAATAACAGAAAATGTAATGCCTACCATACAAACTAAAACTATTGCACAAGCAGTAATGCCAGATGGTTCTGTTTCAGATATAGATACAGACCAAGGAAATAAATCCACTGGCACAGTCTTTAAAGATAAAGACGGCAACATAGGAATAGCAGAGCCGGGCAAGGCTTTAGAGCCGGGCCAAACACCTGCTGATCAAAATTTATTAAAAGATCCTAACAAGCTGAAGACCACAATGGATCAGCAAGCCAAAGCGGCTGAAAAAATGAAAAAGGATTCTATGAATAAACAAAAAGAACCCCAGGGCACAACAGGAACCACTGGTACAGTATAATGAAAATTTCAGATTTACTTCAAAACACTTATACAACGAACGAAGAACAAGCAGTTTTGAACGAAATAGATAAAGCAAGTCCATATGAAGGATTTACAGAAAGACAGCAAGTCATTATAGAACAATTAGTTCGAAAGAGTCTGGTAAGTAAATTTAAAATGGGCTCAACTGTAATGGTGGTTAAAAATGGGGAAGGTACCTAGTAATAATCAAATAATAGAAGAACTTTCTGATTTAATAAACAGAAGTATAGACATTGCTGATTTTCCTTATAAAAAAGGCAACAGCATCCGTATTGGCGGATATGCCATACGCAAGAAAAAAAGTGCGTATATTATTATTGACTGTAGCACAAATAAAATTATACACCAATGTTTTTCCCAAGCTGCAGCCATTGCATTAGCTAAAAAATTAGCCAAAAATGACAATACTGATCATCATGAAATTATCAAATTAGACCAATTATTACAGAAAAACTATATAGATTGTATATTTTATTCACATACTATAAAGAACACTAGTGATGAATTAAAACGTGCATGTACGTATGACCGTTACGATATAGCAAAATATAAGGTAGAGAATGCCACTCAAGCACTGGAATCACATATCTTTAGATAAATAAATGTAAATAATATAAGTCCATTAAGGAAAGTTACTATGAATTTGAAAGAAATAACAAAGCCGATAACAGTTGAAAGTTTAAATGAAACTTTGGCTAAGAGATTTGGAAAGAAACTTAACGTTCAAAACTATACTAACGAGCAACTAGATGATGCCCGTAACAAACTAAGAACACAGCTTTCCTCTATTGAAACTACAGAAAGTTTCGATGATGTACATAAGAATGACAAATATCAAAAATCAAAACTAATGCTTGATATTTTAAATGCTGAAATATCTGAAAGAGAGAACATTGCAGAATTCAGTAAGGATGATGAAAAAGAAGCTGATAAGGATTCTAAAAAAATGCAGAAAAAAGGATCACATGCTACATCATCTCCATCACAAGGTGGCAAGAAAACTAACGAAGGTATTTCACCAGTGCCAAAAGATGGAAAATGTCCAAATGGATACACTCTATCTTCGGATGGTAAAAAATGCATTAGAGATAAAAAAATGGACGAAGATGCAAAGCCAGACTTTGCTGATATTGACGGCGACGGAAACAAAAAAGAACCTATGAAAAAAGCCGCACAAGATAAGAAAGAAAAAGGTGGCGATGATAAAAAAGATGGTTCAAAAGGTCTATCAGCAAAACAGAAAAAATTACCAAAAGGATTGCAACAAGCTATTGCTAAAAAGAAAAAAGTAAAAGAAGGCAAAGAAGATGAAGCAGAATTAGTTATGGCTTCAAAAGACATGGTAGATAGAGTAACCAGTTGGATGGAAGACACAGCAGAAATGCAAACAGAATCAATGCTTGAACTAGCAGATGCAATAAGAGACGAAATGGGTGTACAACAATCAGATGCGTTTGTGCAAACAGTTAAACCTGCACTAGAATCTATGTATGCCGCAATGGAAACAACAAGAGCCGCACTAACACAAGGTGTTGGTATGCTTACAGGAGAAGGTGAAGCACCAGAAGCCGAAATAGGCGCAGAACCAGATCCAGACGCTCCAGCAGTAGATGCTGAAATGGAACCGACAGTAGATCAAGATGATGAATTTGCTGCCGCAGAAGCAGGCGTAGGTGGAGAAGAAGAAGCAGGCAGAGCTAAACGAGAATCAATTGAAATGTCAAGACGGCTTGGACAGATTTTGGCTGGTTCAAAAAAAAAGTTCTAGAGGCCGGTGAAGACGGCCAACCCTCAAAACTAGTACAGTTATTAAGAACAATAATTGGTAGTGCTGATTCAAGCGGCACATCAGTATATCTTCCATTTGAAAAACCAGATAAAGCGGCTAGAGATGAAATAGCAAAAAGTCATCCAGGTGCTAAAGTATTAGACATTAACAAGTTGATGCAGAATATTGGCGGAGAAATGTTTGATTATGGCACATTTAAGGCTGCATACGATACAGATCCTAGGGTCAAGACTATGACAGCAAACTTTAGTGAAAAAGGTATTGAACCAAAAACTAAGAAGCCTGCAACAGGAACCAACCAAGCTGATACTGATCAAGGCGACAAGACAGTTTCACAAATGGCAAAGTCAGCTACGGACGTTGGCGCCAAATTATAAAATAGAACTTGACTTTTGTTATCTTATATCGTACAATAACGAAATAAGGAAATAAAATGCGTTCAAACGAAGAAATCATCGAGCAAATCAAACATTTAATAGAAGAGAATATAAAACCTGCTGTAGCTGGTCACGGCGGTGTAATTGATTTTGTTGATTATGATGACGGACATTTAAAACTTATTCTTGGCGGAGCATGTAGTGGTTGTGCAAGTAGCACAATAACATTAAAAATGGGTGTTGAGAATATGGTCAAACATTATGTACCAGAAGTCCATACAATCACTGCTGAAGATGATCCAAATTCAACTGTATCGCCATATTATACAAGCCCGCACTATAGTGAAATGAATTACTATGACAGGGAAGCACAGATTAAAAAAGATGAAGAACAATCATAATGACTTTAATAACAGAGAAGTACGATTACAAAGAAATCAAAAAGAAAAGTGTGGAGGGCAGACGCTTATATGCATGTCCTGATGGTAATGCTGTCGCAAGTGTAACAACTATTTTAGATGCTACAAAAGATAAAACACATCTAATTGCATGGCGTAAACGTGTAGGCGAAATTAAAGCTAAAGAAATTACTACCGAAGCATCAGGTGTTGGTACACGTATGCACAAATATCTAGAGGACTATATTGCTGATTGGCCTAACTGGCCGACACCAGGAAGTAATCCTTATGCACAACAGGCTCATAAAATGGCATCTCAAATTAGAGAGAATGTTTTGGACAGTCATGTAACTGAAATTTGGGGCAGTGAAGTACAATTATATCACCCTAAAATATATGCAGGAACGACAGATTTAGTTGGCACATATGATGATGTACCGGCAATTATGGACTTTAAACAAACAAATAAACCTAAGAAAAAAGAATGGGTAGACGACTATTATTTGCAATTAACTGCATATGCATTAGCACATAATGAATTATATGGCACAGACATTAAAGAAGGTCATATATTCATGTGTAGTAGAGACCTACAATACCAACAATTTGACTTATGGCCCAACGACTTTGCTGAATGGGAGTCTAAATGGTGGGACAGGGTTTATGAGTATTACGACAAGTTCGCATAAATATATTAAATTAAGGAGAACTCAGTGGCAGTCGTACAAATATCAAAAATACAAATTAGAAGAGGTCAAAAGAACCAAGGTTCTGGACTACCACAATTATCTAGTGGAGAACTAGGTTGGGCTATTGATACACAAGAACTTTATGTTGGTAACGGTGCCGTATCTGAAGGTGCACCTAGAGTTGGCAATACTAAAATTTTAACTGAACATGATAATCTTTTTACTTTAATAGACACATATGCATATCGTGTTAATGATCCATATGTTGTAACCGGAGACTCAGCAACTAATCCTGTAAGAAGAACTTTACAAGAAAGACTTGATGATCGAGTATCAGCTAGAGCGTTTGGGTTGACTGGCATAGAAGGTGCAGATGCTACAGTAAAATTACAAAATGCAATAGATCAGCTTTATTTGAATTCATCTTCTTTAGGCACAAGCCAAAGCAGAGTTGTTTTACATTTAGAACCTGGTGTATACAGTTTAAACAACACAGTTTATATACCTCCTTACACAACGATTGTAGGAGCAGGGGCTGATAAAACTATTATTAAAAAGACAACTAGTGGTGACATATTTAAAACTGAAAATCAATTGATTGCAGGTACGTCAGGAAAATCAGCAAGAGGTGACGATAGTGGTTCGTCTTTAATTAACCAAGCAAGAAATATTAGACTAGAAGGTTTGACTCTAGAAACAACACAAGCAAGCAGTCAAGGACTTGTATTACAATCTTGTAAAGACAGTACTTTTCGAGATATTAAAATTGTAGGACCTTGGCAATCAGGCAATACAATACCAACAGATTATGCTAGTGATATTGGTATTGTAATTAATAGTTTGAGCGGATCAGTAGAATCAACAGGAAACGTTTTTTCTCAAGTTGAAGTACATGGTTTTGCCTACGGTGTTATGAGTAATTATGATATTAACAATAACATATGGACACGTTGTAAATTTGATAGTTTAGGTTATGGAATTGTGTTTGGCATAGATATGGTCTTAGGCGCTCCGTCAACAGGACAGTCTACAGGCCCTGTTAATAATTCTATCTTACATTCTAATTTTACAAATATTAACTATCACGGCATATGGGTCCATAAAGGCAAATATAATACAAGTTCTAATAATTGTTTTAAATTAGTAGCCAATGACGGTTCTTCAGATGGCAATCCTAACTCAGCAATCATCAAATTTGTAGAAGATGGTAATTCAAGTACAGATGATCACTTCGCAAGAACAAAAGAATTATCTTACACAGCAGAGAACATGACAGGAAAGGTTTATTGGCCAGAAGTAGAAAATTCTGGAGTGTGGTCTTGGAAAGAATCTCATGTAATAACCATTGGTAGAGGCACAAACGTAAAAGCAATTAGACTTCCGCAATATAAACATCAAAAATTTCAAATAGATTACATGTTGGCAAGTAATAATTATTCTTCAACTAGAAGCGGCACATTAAATATTACTGTAAATAGCACAGACGGTGACATAGAATTTAACGATGAGTATCATTTTACAGGAAATGAAACTTATCTAGAGGCAATAAAGTTTAACGTAACAAAAACAGATGAAGATGGAGATGCAGTAAGCGACACTATTAACATAAATTACACAAGCATAATGCCAACTGATGATCAAACCAAAATGACTTTCAAAGTCACGAACTTTCAAACTTAACGCATGTGGATAAATGTTTAACCTTAATTATGAAGGAAGACTATCTAAGTGGCGTGAATTTAGGGAAACACTAGAAGATTCACCTAAACCAATAAATGATGTTGTTCAATTCTACAGGTTAGCACCAACAGTAAGCATACATACAGATCCATTTAATAACAAGACTTGGCCTGGACCTTGGGAGTTATTACATGAAAACCAATATTGCATATTCTGCAAAGTTCTTGGAATGTGCTATACTTTACAGTTAACAGAAAGTTTTAAGGATAGTAAATTTGAGATAATTATAGCGAGAGACATAGAAAGCAACACTAGGTTGTATCTACTTTCAATAGACAAAAGCATAATTGGATTAGATGATAATTATGTACATGTTGATGAATTACCAGAAAGTGTAATAATAGAAAAAAATTATTTGATGCCGGAGCTACAATAATAAATATCACAGTTAATAATATATGAAGAGGAAAAATAATATGTCAAACGGTACTATGATCGTTAAACGAGATGGAAGCAAAGAGAATTTAAATATAGATAAAATCCACGTAGTTGTGGAACATGCATGTAAAGGTTTAGCGGGTGTAAGTAGTTCACAAATTGAAATGAACGCAAATTTACAATTCTATGATGGAATGAGTACCACAGAGATACAGGAAGTGTTAATTAGAAGTGCAAACGATTTAATTACATTAGATTCTGTAAACTATCAATATGCCGCGGCAAGACTATTAGCTTATAACATCTACAAAGAAGTTTTTGGTGAGTTTACAACTCTTCCATTATCTGAACTTATAGATCTAAATATTGAACGTGGAGTATATGATCCAGAAATTAAGAAAAAGTATACAGCAGACGAATTAGAAAAACTTAACTCTTACATTAGACATGAAAGAGATGAAAATTTTACATATGCAGGTTTAAGACAAGTGGTGGACAAATATCTTTGCCAAGATCGTAGCAGTGAAGAACTATTTGAAACTCCTCAATATATGTATATGATGATAGCCGCTACACTATTTGCAAATTATCCTAAAGAAGATAGAATGTATTACGTAAGGAGATATTACGATGCGACTTCACTTTTTAAAATTAATATCCCAACGCCTGTCATGGCTGGAGTCAGGACCCCTGTTCGTCAGTTTGCGAGTTGTGTTCTGGTTGATTCTAATGACACTTTGGACAGTATCTTTGCTAGTGATATGGCCATTGGCCGTTATACTGCACAAAGGGCAGGCATTGGCATTAATGCTGGCAGAATCAGAGCAGTCAACTCAAAGATTAGGGGCGGGGAAGTAGCACACACTGGTATCATTCCGTTTCTGAAAAAATTCGAAGCGACTGTAAGATGTTGTACACAAAACGGAGTACGTGGCGGTAGTGCAACTACCCACTTCCCTATATGGCATTATGAAATTGAAGATATTTTAGTTTTAAAAAATAATAAAGGCACAGAAGATAATCGTGTAAGAAAATTAGATTATTCAATTCAACTTAATAAAACAATGTATGAAAGGTTGTTATCTAATCAAGATATAACTCTTTTCTCGCCGCATGATGTACCAGACTTATATGATGCATACTTTGGAGACCCTGCAGAATTTCAAGAACTTTATGAAAAATATGAAAGGGCTTATTCGATAAGAAAGAAAACTATACCAGCAATGGATTTGTTTTCAGCATTAATTAAGGAACGTGCAGAAACAGGCCGCATTTATATAATGAATGTTGATCATTGTAATAGTCACAGTTCATTCAAAGACAAAGTTTATATGAGCAACTTGTGCCAAGAAATTACATTACCCACTAAGCCGTTGGAACACATAGACGATAGTGAAGGAGAAATTGCACTTTGTATTTTATCTGCAATTAATGTAGGATTACTTAAAGATTTAGAAGATTTAGAAGACTTATGCGATTTAGCAGTACGTTCTTTGGAAGAAATTATTGATTACCAAAGATATCCGATTGATGCGGCTGAGAAATCAACAAAAGCAAGAAGAAGTTTAGGTATAGGTTACATTGGCCTTGCACATTACCTTGCAAAACATAAAGCAAAATACAGCGACAAAGAAGCATGGAAATTGACACACCAACTTTCAGAAGCATTTCAATTTTACTTGCTAAAGGCAAGTAATGAACTTGCAAAAGAAAGAGGAGCATGTGAATATTTTAATCGTACTAAATATTCAGAAGGCATCTTACCAATAGATACTTACAAAAAAGAACTAGATGATATAGTAAAGGAAAAACTACACTATGATTGGGCTTCTCTTCGTAAGGACATTAGAGATCACGGGTTACGGCACAGTACGTTGTCCGCACAGATGCCATCGGAGAGCAGTTCTGTTGTGTCAAATGCCACAAACGGAATCGAACCACCAAGAGGTTATTTGTCCGTTAAGAAA
>MDTE01097523.1_pt1 | contig 15638 bp, 15 predicted proteins | sample 811231 | NCBI WGS metagenome assembly MDTE01 (sample SAMN05326651, study PRJNA326480) | marine metagenome | isolation source: seawater | place: Indian Ocean: Red Sea | collected 2010
AAATTTTTTAAAAATGTTAAAATTTTAGAAAACCCAACTTACAAAAATATTTCAAATATCATCAAAAAATATGATGTTCTATTTACTAATCCAAATATGAGTAAAGTTTTTATTGACAAAAATTTAATTAATAAAGGTAAAAATTTAAAATGTATTTCAACTGCTTCAACTGGAACCAATCATATCGAAAAAAAATACTTAAAAAAAAACAACATTAAGCTTATTTCATTGACTAAAGATTTTAAAATAATAAAAAAAATTTCATCTACAGCTGAACATGCTTTGGCATTAACACTTGCTCAAATAAGAAATATTATACCGTCTTCTGATAGTGTTAAGAAAGGCGAATGGAATTATACAAAGTTTATAGGAAGACAATTAAATAATCTTAAGATTGGTGTAATTGGTTATGGAAGACTTGGATCAAAATATGCTGATTATTTTATTTCACTTAAAAGCAAAGTATTAGTATTCGATCCTTATAAAAAAGTTAAAAATAAAAAAATTAAGCAAGTTAATAATCTAAAACAAATTTTTAAAGATTGTGATGTAATTTCAATTCATGTTCATATAGAGAGTAATACAATAGGAATGATAAACAAATACTTACTAAAATACGCAAAAAAAGATTTAATTTTAATAAATACATCAAGAGGAGAACTTGTAAATGAAGTAGATTTATTAAAATTTTTAAGAAAAAATAAAAATGCTAAATATGGAACAGACGTTTTGAGTAATGAAATTAAAGATAAAAAAAAAAATAAAATTCTCAAATTTTTTAAAAACAATAATCAAGTTCTAATAACTCCACATATTGGAGGAATGACAAGAGAAGCGCAAGAAATTGCCTACGGAAGAGTCGTTGATAAAACAATATTATATTTAAAAAAAATTAATTAGTTTTAGAAATTTCAACTCTTTTTTCTTTTATATTTATAATTTTATTAAACTTCTCATTATTCAAAGGATTATGGGAAATAATGATTACAGTCAGACCTTTAATATTTAATATGTTATCAATTATTTTATTATCTGAAATACTATCCTGAGAACTAGTAGGCTCATCTAATATTAAAATTTTAGGATTTGAATAAATTGCTCTAGCAATAGAAATCCTTTGTCTTTGGCCACCCGAAATTTTTAAACCTTTTTGACCAATCAGAGTATCTAGCCCTTCGCTTAAATGATTTACAAATTCCATACTATTAGAAATTTCTAAAGCATGTTTCATTTTAGTTTCATCAAAATTTTCCTCGAATAAAGCAATATTGTTTTTAATGGTATCATCAATTAAAAATGAGTCTTGAGGAACAAATCCAATTAACTTTTCAAAAATAAATTCATTTTTTGTTAGATCATTTTGATTAATTATTATTTTACCTTTAGAAGGTTTTTGTAAACCAAGCAAAATATTTACAATGGTACTCTTACCTGACCCACTAGCTCCTTTTATGAGTACCTTGTCATTTGGCAATAATTCAAAATTAACATCTTCAAATATAAAATTATTGTCAGTATATTTAAAACCAATATCTTTAAGTTTTATGCTGTCAAATTTTTCAATTTTATATTTTTTTTTGTAAATTTGATTTTGTATTGTATTAAAATAATCTATTTCACTTTTTATTACGTTATATGAGGGTGAGTAAAATTTAAAAGTTGAAATACAATTTGAAATTATATTCATAGAAGGAATAATTCTAACTGCAGCAATACCTAAAAAAGATAAATAAATGAATAAAAGATCAGGTTTATTCATTATTTTAATAATAAAAAAGGTTACACCAAAAATCAAAAATATTATAAAAAATTCTAAAAAAATTCTTGGCAGAATTGATACAATTTGATGGTAAAGTTTATTTTTCTCTTTAATTGAGATTTTAGAGAAGAAAATTTTTCTTAAATAATTTTCTTTAGAGGTTACTTTTACCTCTTTAATTAACTCCATTGAGTAGGTTAATAATTGAATTATATTTGCATTAAATTCTTGGACAATTTTACCCTTTGAAGTTAATCTTTTTTGAAAAGTTAAATAAAATAAATAAGCAAGTAATCCTGAGGACAAAATTAAAAATAAAGTTAAATAGAAATCCAAATAAAATAGCATTATAATAAGTAAAATGATTATTATTGTCTCTCTTATTAACAAAAATGTATTTCTAAGGTAATTTCTTAACTGTTCAACTTCTGTTGTGAAATTCCTTATTATATGCGAACTATTATATTCTAAAGTTTTAAGATAATCCCTAAGCAAATATGAATCATAAATTTTTTTTTGTAAATCTACTCCAACATCATTAAAAAAAGATCTTTCAAAATAATTAAGGTAAATCAAAAAAAAATTTTTTATAAAGAAAAAAACTACAACAAGTAGAAGGCCATAAATTATAATATCATTTTCGGACAAAAAACTGGGATAAATATTTTCAAATATTGGGTAGTTATTTAAAATACTATCTGGGTTTAAAAAAAAATTTAAAATAATTGGTATTGTTCCTAAACTAATTAGTTCCAGCAAACTGTTAAGTATTAAGTAAAAAAAAGTTAATTTAGACCTAAAATAAAACTTTTTATCTATTATATTCCTGTCAAAAAAAAATTTCATCTAATTTTATGATAATCTTTAAACCATTCTACAAATTTTTTTATACCAGTCTCAATATTTGTTTTTGGTTTAAAATTAATTTCTTTTTTTATTTTTTTTAAATCAGCTGAAGTTTTAATAATATCTCCTAATTGTTTTTCTAGATTTTTAATTTTAGCTTTTTTTCCAATATTTTTTTCAAGTACTCTAAGATATTTTATTAAACTTTCAGATTTATTATTTCCAATATTAAGTACTCTAAAAGGACAGTTGCTCGATGATGGATCAGGTTTTTTGTTAGACCAATTTTTATTTTTTTTAACAATTTTAATTGTTGATTTGTATACACCATCCACAATATCATCAACGTAGGTAAAAGACCTGCTATGATTCCCGTGATTAAAAAGTGGAATTTTGTTTCCTTTGAATATATTTTTTGTAAATATATAAAGGGCCATATCTGGTCTTCCCCATGGACCATACACTGTAAAAAATCTTAAACCAGTAGTTGGTAAATTATGAATACTGCTGTAAGAATGTGCCATGATTTCATTTGATCTTTTTGTTGCTGCATAAAATTGTATAGGATGATCTGCAATTTTATTTTCTTTAAGAGGGAAATTTTCATTGGCACCGTAGACACTACTTGTGCTTGCGTAAACAAGATGTTTAATTTTATATCGTTTTGAATTATCTAGAATGTTAAAAAAACCAACAAGATTTGTATTTAAATATGATCTAGGATTAATTAACGAATATCTAACTCCTGCTTGAGCGGCAAGATTTACGACAAAATCAAATTTGTATTTTTTAAAAAGTTTATTTAATTTTATATGATCTGAAATATCTAATTTTTGAAATTTAAATTTTTTTTTTTTTGAGAACTTTTTATTTAATCTATTTAAACGCTCTTTTTTTAATTTAACATCATAATAATTATTTAAATTGTCAATTCCAACAACTCTGAATCCATTATTTAAGAATTTTAAGGAAGTATGAAAACCTATAAAACCTGCACATCCTGTGATTAATACTTTCATAAATTATAATTTTGATATCTTTTTTAATTTAATCTTTTTATAGGCTATATTCCAGTTTGTAGAATTTTTTTTAAACTCATAAAATATATATATTTGATTATATATATTTAACAAATTTGGCTCTGATACAATCTTTATCCCTTTGGGTAATTTAAACAAATATTTTTTATTTTTTTTCCATTTTATTAAATTTTTACTTTTTGCTATTTTCAAATTACCTTCCCTTGGATTTTTCCATGCAGCATATATCATATAATAAGTATTATTAACTTTTGTTAATGAAGGGCTGTAAATTGAATAGCTCTCGTTTGTATCCTCAGATTTAAATAATTTAAATTTTTTTTTTTTATCAAAGCTTATTTTGTATATATATTTTTTTAATTTATTTTCTTTGGAGTAATATAAGTAATTTTTATCAATTTGGCTGTGATATGGTGATTTTATCATATAGCCATTTTCCTCTATTGTAAATTTTTTATCCAATATCCATTTTTTAAAATCTAATGATTTATACCTTATAATTTTTGAGCCAAAATTTTTACTTTGTGCCTGTAAATAAAGATAATAAAATTTTTTTTTTACTACACATGGGGAGGTGTAAGAAATTATATTTGAATTATTCTTAGGTTTAATTTTAAAATTTTTTACTCTACTCCATTTACTAAGATTGGTGGATACCAATAGTTTGATTTCACCATAAAAACTTTTTTTATTACCTCTATTGCAAAAAAATAAATAATATTTTTTTTTATGATAAAAAATAAAAGGTGAAAGATATTTGTAGTCACCTACTTTATGTTCAATAATTGGTTTTATTTTTTCTAATTTGATCAATTTGATTTACAATTTACAAAAATTATTTAATAACATTAGACCTGCCTTTAAACTTTTTTCAGGATGAAACTGTACACCAAAAATATTATTATTTTCTACAGCTGATATGAAGTTTATTTTATTAAATTTTGTCAATGAACACAAATTAGATTTACTTCTCGATTTACAATAATATCCGTGAACGAAATAAAAAATTTTTTCTTCATTTTTAATTCCTTTAGTTAAAGTAAATTTTTTTGGTGAATCAATATTATTCCAACCTATGTTCATAACTCTTTTTTTTTTAGAAAATATTGAAACATCACCTTTTAAAAAACAAAGTCCAGATATTTTTTTTTTGGATATATTTGTTTCTTCACTGTTTTCAAAAAGTAATTGCATACCCAAACAAATACCTAAAAGTTTATTATTTTTATTTTTTTTAAATATATCTAAGGCGATATCAATTTTATTAGCTTTTAAATTTTTAATTGCTAACTCAAATGAACCAACACCTGGCAGGATAATTTTTGAAAAATTTTTTATTTCTTCTGACTTTTTGATTAATACAGGATTATAGCCTATTTTTATTATTGAATTTTTTAATGAACTTATATTGCCTGCTTGATAGTCAATTATTCCGATTACTTTTTTTTTATTCATTTATAGATTTATATTTATATTAAATATATTAGAGATAGAAGTTTTATATAAGAATTTTAAAAATGATCAAAAAAAAGTTTAAGAGAATAATCCCTAGTCTATTTAACAAAAACGGTTTTTTAATAAGGAGTAAAAAATTTTACTTACATCAAAATATAGGTAATTTTTTAAATCAAGCTGAAAGGTTTTTTGAGTGGAATGTGGATGAATTAGTTTATGTAAATCTTGGACAATCAAACAAGGATAATAATATTGATATAAGTATAATGAAAAAAATTATTACTAAAATCTGTAAAAATTGTTTCTTACCTTTAACTGTTGGAGGAAAAATAAATTCAATAAAAAACGCTGAAATTTTAATCAGATCTGGAGCAGATAAACTTGTAATTAATTCAGGAATATTTAATGAAAATAATTTAATAAAAAAAATTACAAATATTTTTGGGTCTCAGGCTGTTGTAGCATCTATTGATTATAGATTGATCAATGATAAACCAATACTATTTACAAACAATGGAAGGACGAATACTAAAGTGCAAATTATAGAATGGATAAAAAAATGCCAAGATTTTGGGGTAGGAGAATTTTATTTAAACTCAATAGACAGAGATGGAACAGGAATAGGATTTGACATTAAGACAATTAATAAAGTTTTAAAAATAACCTCTCTACCAGTAATAGCCTGTGGTGGAGCTGGAACAAATGAACATTTTTTAAAAGCATTTAAAGATACTGATATTAATGCACTTTCTGCTGGAAATTTTTTTCATTTTAAAGAAAATGCATATCCAAATCTTAAAAATTTTTTGAAAAAGAAGAAAATAGAAGTGAGATAAATGGAAAAACCTAATGTACAATTTTGCAAAAGATGTGTGGCTCCATCAATTAATATTGTGACTTCGTCACTTACTTATGATGGAATATGTACAGGATGCAAAATATCACAGGAAAAACATAAAATTAATTGGGTCAAAAGATTTAAACTTTTAAAAAAATTAATAAAAAAAAATAATAGTAATTATGATTGCATAATACCTGTGAGTGGTGGAAAAGATAGTTATTTCCAAACTCACATAATTAAAAATATTCTTAAATTAAATCCATTACTAGTAACTTATAATTCCAACAACTATTCACTTACTGGAATGGAAAATTTAAAAAACATGCGTAAAGCATTTGGTGTTGATCATATTTTTTTTACATGCTCAATTGATACAATAAAGAAACTGAACAGAATAGGAATGGAATTTCATGGTGACATGAATTGGCATGGTCATGCTGGAATACTTACGTATCCAATTATAATTGCTGTTAAATTTAAAATACCATTTATTGTATGGGGAGAACATGGATTTGTCGAATTAGGTGGAATGCATTCCAATGACGACTTTATAGAATTTAGTAAAAGAGAAAGGAAAGAACTAGGTATACATAATTTAGACTGGGATGATTTTTTAAGAGCTTCAAAAAAATACAATGAAAAATTAAAAAAAGAAAACCTTTTGCCATATATTTATCCTTCTGATGAAGACATTGCAAAAATTAATCTAAGAGGAATTTACTTGTCTAATTATGTAAAATGGGACCCGATTAAAAATACAAAACTCATGAAAAAAAAATATGGATTTAAAGAATCTAATCAAAAATTTGAGAGAACATATAGAAAAATTTCAAATTTAGACGATATTCATGAAAATGGGATCCACGATTATATGAAATATATTAAATTTGGTTATGGCAGATGTACTGACCATGCTAGTAAAGATATTCGATCAAAAAGTATATCTAGATCTAAAGCAATAAAATTAATAAAAAAAATGGATCATGTAGTTCCGTCCGACCTTAAAAGATGGCTTCGATATGTAGGCTGGAGTGAAAAAAAATTTTTTAATGTAGCCGATACTTTTAGAGATCCCAAAGTATGGTGGATAAAAAAAGGTTACTGGTATAAGAACTGTATTTGGGGCAAAGAACATAAATTTGAAAAAGTAAGATTAAATAAAAAATATCAAAAAAAATATTTTATCGAAAAATAATTTTTATGAAAAAACCAATAATTAGTATATATATCACTAGTTATAATTATAAAAATTATCTTAAGTCATCTATTGAAAGTGCTTTAAATCAAAGCTTTCCAAAAGATTATTACGAAATAATTTTAATAGATGATCACTCAAATGATGGCTCTATTAAATTAATTCAAAATTATGTAGGGGAAAAAAATTTAAGAATAATTTTAAATAAAAAAAATAAAGGACTAATTAAGTCAATAAATTTGGCTATAAAAGCATGTCGAGGAGATTATGTCATTAGATTGGATGCAGATGACAGACTTCATAGAGATGCTTTAAAGGAATTATACAGTATAGCAAAAAAAGATAAAAATATAGGAATAATATATTCTGATTTTTATCTTATCGATAAATTTGACAACATAATCAAACGAGAGAAAAAACTTAATCTATCAAAATCAAAGATAAAAGTAATGGATACTGCACCACATGGCGCATGTTCTTTAATCAAAAAAAATTTTTTAATTGAAAATGGGATGTATGATGAAAGTTTTGATAGACAAGATGGATATGATTTATGGTATAAATTTATTAAAAAATATAAGATTAAAAATATAAATAAAGCTCTTTTTTACTATAGACAACATGGAAATAGTTTATCAAAAAACACAAAAAGATTATTAAAAACTAGATCTAAGATCATAGAAAAATTTATAAAAAAACAAAAAAAAGTATTAACGTATGGAGTAATTCCGATTAGAGGAAAAAAATTTGATCAAAATTGTATATCTTTTAAGAAAATAAATAAAAAACCTATTTTATTTATAGCAATTGACAATGCTTTAAAATCAAAGAAAATAGATAAATTAATCATTAGTTCGGGAGATAATGAACTTTTAAAAAAAACAAGAAAAAAGTACAAAAATAAAATTCTATATCACTTGAGAGAAAGCAAATATTCTTATGAAAATACTAGTTACATGGATATAATTTCTACAGCAGTAAACTCTAATACTAAAAAAAAGCCTGAAAATGTAATTATTTTAAACATAGAATGTCCTTTCAGACAAAGTTTTTATATCGATAAAGCTATTAATAACCATATATATCATAATGCAGATCGAACAGTAGCTGTAATGGCAGATAATACTGGACATTATTATAAATATGGACCTAATGGTTTAAGCTTAATAAGCAATCGAAACTACAGTGCATTAAGAACTGAAAAAAAATATATTTTTACAGGTTGTGGCGGAATTGAAGTTGTTAGGTTTAATAAATTAGAAAAAAGTAAAGACCTTAAAACTACAAGTCATATAATTATGGATAAAAAGTCAGGATTTGTAATAAAAGACGATTTTGATCTAAAAATTGCACAAAAACTTCGTATTTGAAAGTTTACTTCTTTTCAACCAAATACTCATCAATATATAAGTATTTAAGTCCAGATTTTTTTAAGGTCCTTAAAGCATCTTGTGGACTCTCTACTATTGGCTCACCATGAAGATTAAATGAGGTATTTAATACTGCTCCCACTCCAGATATCTTTTCAAACTCTTTGATTAAATTATGAAAATTTTTATTAAATTTTTTTATTACCATTTGGGGTCTTGCAGTTCTATCAAAAGGATGAGTGGCAGCTAGAAGGTTTGCTTTACCCTCCGAAGTTGTATCACATGAATGTGTCATAAAAATTGGTTCTAATTTTTTTTTTGTATCAATATATTTCTTAAACTTTTCAGACAATACACTAGGTGCAAAAGGCATCCAAAAATCTCTAACTTTTACATATTTGTTAATTGTATGAAGAATCATTGCATCTTTTGGATTAGCAATTATTGATCTATTTCCTAATGCACGTGGTCCAAATTCAGATTTTGTAATTGAAAATACAGCTATAGGAAAACCTTTGTAAATCAATTTTGCAATCTCTTTAGGAGAACTTTTCTTAATCTTAATACTTTTGTCCTTGAACAAAAATTCTAAATCATTTTTTTCGTAGCTAGTACCTGTATATGGAGGAATTAAGCTTCCTATTTTATTCTTTGATATATTTTTTACTTCAGACAACAGACAATAAGCTGCTCCAATACATAAAGATTCATCTCCAGGGCCTGGTGGAATAAAAATTGATTTGATTTTTTTATTTTCTAAAATTTTTTTAGTGGCTTTAATATTCTGAGCTACTCCCCCAGAGAAAATAAAATTTTCCACTCCATATTTTGAACTAATATTTTTGAACCATTTATTCAATAAATCTTCTGTAAATTTTTGAACAGAATACGCAATAGCATCAAATCTTTGGTTATTTAATTTATTCTTAAAATGAAAAAATAAATCTTTTGGTTTTTTTTTATAATAAAATTTTATTCCTCTACAATCCAAAATTTCAGAAAAAACTTTATTAGTATAATTATAATAGTTGGAATTTTTTAATCCATAGCCAGCTAATCCCATAACTTTGTATTCATGTTCGGTAGGCTTCATTCCTAATATTAATGTTATATATCTATAAATTCTTCCAATATTACAAATATTTGTTTTGTAAACTTGAATTAATTTATTATTTTTTTTTATCCAAATAGTTCCATTACAACCATCTCCACCTCCATCAGCAGTTACTATAGCTAAATTTTTTTTATTTTGAAAATTTGATGAATAATATCCGTAGTATGCATGACATCTGTGATGGTCATAAAATTTTATTTTTTTTTTTTCTATTTGGAAAAAATTTGAAATAAAATTTAACCTTACTTTTTTCATTCCTTCCATGTCATCTTCACTTTTTAGATTTTTTAAATCATAGAAAATTGTTTTGGATTTTAAAATTTTATTTTTAAATACATCTAAATATTTAACTTTTTTATTTTTATATAATTTTGGATACCAATAATTTTTTTGTTCAATTAAATAATCTTTAATACTAAATGTTGTATTTCTTTTTACTGCAAAATATCTTGGGGGAAGATGATTTGTGCTTACCGCAACAAAATCTATCTCTTTCTTATTAATTCCATATTTTTTTAAACAATATTTAATTGAGTTATAGGGAAAACCGTATTCATTTTTCTTTCTACTAATTCTCTCCTCTGATATTGCAAAAAGTAGTTTGTTTTTAACAAACAGAGAAACCCCACAATTGTGCCCATCATGTATACCTAATATTATCATTTAAGTTTTGAAAAATATTTAATCACTTTAGAAGTTGCTACTATTGGGTCATATCCAAAATATCTATAACACATTTGTATTCTTTTAAAATCAAATTTTGTATCTAAACTTAAATTTAGATCTATGACTTTTTTACTATATTGAGACACAAAGTTTTTAATTTTAAAATTGTCTGAATTTTTATAAAAATAATCACAGATATGTTCCTTAAAATTTTTTGACAAATTCTTTTTAAGAACACTATTTAAAGCATTTAACTTTATAATTTCAAATGTCTGACCCTTTGGATAAGATTTTATCAAATTATTTGTCGTTAAATCATAATTCTCATAATCGGATTTATACATTTTTTTACCAATTTTATAATCCAAAAAAGGTCTGTCTGCGCATATCCTCATGAAGTAATCTAGTTTATATTTTTTACAACAATCAACAGATCTTTTAAGGACATTTTTTAAAGATCCTCTGTAAAAACTGATTTTATTTTTATAACAAAATTCTATAATTGGATTATCTGTTCTAGAAGTCGATGTAACAATAATTATTTTATTATTTGGACAAATTTGTTTAACTCTATTGTAAACATACCAAAGAATAGTTTTATTGTTTATTTTTTTCAGAACTTTTTTTGGCATTCGCGTAGAAGACGTTCTTGCAAAAATTAATGCTCCAAAATTTTTTTTCTTTATCATTTTTAATATTTTGTGTAAAAAAGATTATGGCTTCACATATACTCCTATATCACGGTGTTACAAGTAGTAAAAGTTTTGGAATAGAAAATTACTCAAAAAAACATATCAATATAAAATTATTTGAAAAACAAATGAAGTTTTTAAAAAAAAACAGAACTGTAGTTCCTTTGAGAAAAATAAGACAAATTAAAAATTCTGTTGCAATTACTTTTGATGACACATTTAAAAATGTATATACAAATGCATTGCCTATTTTAAAAAAATACTCTCTACCAGCAACTTTTTTTATAACTACCGGCTTTGTAGGATCAAGTAAAAATTTCTGGGTAGATAAACTTGAAATGTATGTAAATTTTTGTACCAAAAAAGAATTGAATTATAATTTTTACTTAATTAAAAAAAAACTTAACTTAAAAAATAAAAAAAATAAAATTAAATCAGTAAATTTTATCAAATCGCATTTAAAAACATTAGACCCAAAAAGGAGAAATTATATATTATCTCAAATCAAAATAAAATTGAGTCCAAAAATTTTAAAAAAAGCTGAAAATTATAAAAACCTAAATTGGTCTGAAATAAAAAAGCTTCATTGCCCACCAAATTATGAAGTAGGTGGACATACAGTTAATCATGAAATATTATCTTATCTTGACAAAAAAAATATGGAGTATGAAATATTCGAGTCCTTGAAACAACTAAGAAAAAATATTAAAAAAAAAATAGATTTGTTTTCCTACCCAGAGGGACAAAAAAAACATTATAATAAAAAAGTTATTAAGTGTTTAAAAAAAAATAAAGTAATAATGTGTCCAAGCGCAATTTATGGTGTAGTGACTAAAAGAGATGACAATTTTAACTTGAAAAGACAAATGGTAGGGTTTAATAATCTACCTTTCCCGGTTAAAAAAATATGACAAAATTTATTGCAGAAATTGGTTGGAATCACATGGGTGATATGGATCTTGCAAAAAAAATGATCCTGGCTGCTAAAGAAAACGGAGCTGATTATGTTAAAACCCAAATATTTGATATTAAATTTTTAAAAGATGGTCCTTGGATGGAAGACGGAAGAAAAGAAATTTATGAAAAATCTCAATTATCAGATGAAAAATACCTTGAATTATTAGAATATTCAAAAAAAATTGGAATAAATTTTTTTACTTCAATATTTAATACGGACGCAGCCAAAAGAGTTAACAAATTTCAAAAAGATATTATCAAAATACCAAGTACTGAGTCTAGAAATAAAGAATTAATTAAATATTGTAATGATAATTTTGATAAAGTTCTAATTTCTACAGGAACATCTTCAGAAAATGAACTTATCGAGATAAAAAATAATCTTAATAAAAGTAACTATATATTTCTTCATTGTGTATCCGCTTACCCTTGTGATCCTAAAATCGCAAATTTAAAGAGAATAAATTTTATAAAAAAATTATCAAAAGAGTATGGATATAGTGACCATACACCTGGAATAGAGATTGCAAAGATGTCTTTAGAATTTGATATTAACTTTTTAGAGAAACATTTTACACTTGATAATTCTTTGCCAGGTAGAGACAACAAATTTGCTATATTGCCCGAAGATTTAAAGAATTTTAAAGATTATTTAAATGATAGAGAAAAAGCCCATATTTTTCACGGTAATGATTTTTTAAAAGAGGAAGAGGAAGCTAGAAATATCTATACTGGTAGATGGGGTTAAAAAGGCTTGAAGCTTCTTTTTTTATCAACAGACACTGATCACCATAGATATACTATTAATTTACTAAAAAAGAAAAAAATAACTTTCTTAAAATATATATTTGAGACCACAAGTGTTAAAGCAAGTTTTGACACATCATCAAATTTTTCGGGCAAACAAAAAAAGTTTGAAAAAGAAAATTTTTTCAAAAAAATATCAAAAAATATTGAAAAAGAAAAAATAGTTAATTTTAAAAATATAAATAATAAAAAATCTTATCAATATCTGAGTCAAATAGAACCAGACTTAGGTGTAGTGTTTGGAACTAGAAAAATATCAAAAAAAATAATAAGACTTTTCAAGTTTGGTTTAATTAATATCCATAGAGGTATAATAGAAAAATATCGTGGACTAGACTCGGAATATTGGGCAATTTATCATCGTGACTATAAAAATATTGGTATTACTATACACAAAATAAACACTGGTTTAGATACTGGAAAGATATTAGCACAAAAAAGACTTAATATAAAAACTAATCACCAAATATATATGTTGAGATATTTAACGACAGTTAAAGCAACAAAAGAATTAATTGAAATTATAAATTATATAAAAAAAAAGAAGAAATTTAAATATTCAAAGATAAAATCTTATGGAAGATACTACTCTTTTATACCATCAGTAATAAAAAAAAATTTAGTTTTGAACGTAAAAAAAAGATAATATTTATACTTTAAATTAAAATCGAAAAAACAATTTTAGAGAAAGAAAAAAAATTACAATTTTTGAGCAATAGCTAAAATAGTATAACCCATCATATTTTTATGCATCAGTTCACTTTCTAGAAAATAGAATTTATCTTTTGACTCTCCCAAATAAGGTAATTGAAATGACATGTGATTTCTAACTGTATCAATATCTGATATTACTGTCTCCAAAATCTTTATTTTAAAACCGTTTATTCTTAAAAATTTAGTTAAAGTTTTAGGTGAATAAAAGTTTAAATGTTGATGTCCATGGAACATTGAACACTCACTATGCATTATGCGTGCTGATAAACTATTAACATTTGGTATATTTATTAAAATTTTTCCATTTTTTTTTAACATTCGTGAAACTTTTGCAAAAAAATTATTAGGGTTAATTATATGTTCAAATACTGTCCATAAAGTAATTAAGTCAAATTTAATTGGGTTTTCCTCATCAAAATTAATACATGATATATTTTTTTTATTTAATATCTTGATACATTCTTTGTTTATCTCTGATCCATAGACATCCCACCCTTGCTTTCTAGCTTCATCTAAAAAAAAACCAAAACCACATCCAATGTCTAAAACTCTTTTTTTTTTTAATTTTGTTTTTATCAATTGAAGACCATACTTAAATCTTAAAGTATCAAGTCTAAAATTAGCTTTTGATTTCATTACTTCAGTATATGAATTTTCATTATATAAATTAGAATGAAATATTTGATTTCTTAAAACAGGATTTACATATATTACTTCACAACCACACTTATAATAATCAAAACCGTTTTTTTTAAATATTTTTTTACTTCTATCAAAACATTTTTTTGATTTATTTAAACAAATCATTTTAAAGTTTCTTTTGAGTTGATTTTTTTTTAATAAAATTTTTTTTTGAAAAAATTTAGTTACATTTGCAAGTTGTTTATTATGCTCTAATCTACCAGAAAGATTGTTGAACTTTTTGGAATTTTTGAATACTAAATGTCCATCAAAATCATTTTTATTAATAATATTTTTTTTTTTCATTTTTTTTATGTTTGTTAATTGTTAAGAATTATTGTAACAAATATTTAATCCATGAGTGAAAAAAAATACACACTTAAAAAAATTGTTTCTAATACTAATTTATTATCAGGGTATTTGAATAATTTAGCCATTATTAACCCAAAATCATCTGTTTTAGTTTCTTGTGAATACTATAGAAATCTAAATAGTTTAGTTTCTTATACTCCAGTTAAAGAAAAGAAACCTAAAAAGAATTATTGGGTTATACATTATTAACAAAAGGAAAAAAGAAAAGATATGAGCAAATCATCAAACGTCAAAAAAGTATTAGAAAATTGTATAGATAAATTTAATTTCAAATTCAAAATTAAAAATAAAAAGAATTTTATAATAGACTTGTATAAGAGCAAATTTTTTTTAAGTGAATTAAATAAAAAAGTCAAATCTAATTTGCATTTTAGAACTAGACATTTTAAATCTGTTTATGAACTTTCTGTATATAGAAACTTTATTTATTATGTTATAAGATGCATAAAACCTAATAAAGTTGTAGAAACAGGAGTTCTCCATGGCCTTACAACTGCCTGGATATTAAAAGCTCTACATGATAATAATAAAGGAAAATTAATTTCTATTGATATTAAAAGGTCAGACTGGAAAAAATATTTTAAAACAAAAATGGGTCCAGGCTCTGAATTCGATTTAGATTTTCCAGAAAATGAAAATCCTGGTTGGATAATCCCAGATTATTTAAGGAAAAGATGGAAATTAATTTATGGACCAAGTCATAAATTTATAAATAATTTTAAAAATGTAGATTTATTTATCCATGATAGTGATCATTCATACAAAAATGTAAAAAACGAAGTAGAAACAATTCTTAAGAAAAACAAAAATATTCCCGTAATTATTGATAATTTTGACATGAATAGATTTAGTTTTGATTATCTTAAAAAGAATAGTCCAAAAGATGGGTACTGTAAAAAAAAATATGTATTCATTGATGAAGTAAATGACAACTTGGAATGTCATGAAAGTGCAATTATTATTCAATAATGAATAAATTTAACCAAAAAAATTCGTTAAAATTTTTCAGAAAATATGGTTATTTGATTGTAAAAAATTTAATTACAAAAAAAAAAATTCAAAATATTTTTGATACACTTGATTATTTTCTTAAAAATTCTAAGTATAAATTAAAATATAAAAAAATTAA
>MDTE01091295.1_pt1 | contig 15637 bp, 14 predicted proteins | sample 811231 | NCBI WGS metagenome assembly MDTE01 (sample SAMN05326651, study PRJNA326480) | marine metagenome | isolation source: seawater | place: Indian Ocean: Red Sea | collected 2010
CTCTTGATTTTTGCCGGATTCATGCTTGTAATTGGTCTAATTGCGTACGGAGTTTTCTTGAGCTGAAAACCCTGTAGTAGCTTGACTAAATTGAGCGCATAGCTCTGTCTACTGGAGTTTAGGTTGAAAGTTCTAGTTCTTGGTGGTGACGGCTTCTGTGGCTGGCCTTGTGCAGTGAACTTGGCCGACCAAGGTCATGATGTTGTCATCTTGGACAACTTAAGTCGACGCAAAATTGATGTCGACCTCGAAGTCCAGTCACTCACTCCGATCTCAAGTATCGGGGATCGTCTAAAAGCATGGGAAGAAGTGGGGGGCACCCCAATGCGATTTGTGAACTTTGACATCGCAAAGGAATACGAACAGTTGTTAGAGCTCCTTAAAGCTGAGCAACCCGATTCAATCGTGCACTTTGCAGAGCAAAGAGCTGCACCATATTCAATGAAAAGCAGTGCTACCAAGCGCTATACAGTTGATAACAACGTCAATGGAACTCACAACCTCCTCACAGCCATCGTTGAAAGTGGGTTAGATATCCACATCGTGCATCTAGGGACAATGGGGGTTTACGGCTATGGCTCCCATCGAGGAGCAACCATTCCTGAAGGGTATTTAAAAGTAGAAGTTCCGCAGCCAGATGGGACTCGTTTTGAAGAAGAGATTCTCCATCCAGCTAGTCCTGGCAGTGTTTATCACATGACCAAAACACTAGACCAACTGCTTTTTCTTTATTACAACAAAAATGACAATGTACGCATAACTGATCTTCATCAGGGAATTGTTTGGGGAACTAATACAGATGCCACCAATAGAGATCCCCGGCTAACAAACCGCTTTGACTATGACGGGGATTACGGAACGGTACTGAACAGGTTTCTAATGCAAGCAGCAATTGGCTATCCATTAACTGTCCATGGCACCGGAGGACAAACCAGAGCCTTCATTCACATACGAGACTCTGTGAAATGCGTTCAACTAGCTCTTGAAAATCCTCCCAAGCAAGGCGAGCGAGTGAAAATTTTCAACCAAATGACAGAAAGTCATCAAGTTGGAGAGCTAGCAAAAAAGGTAGCTGCCCTTACAGGTGCAAAACTGAACTATCTTCCTAATCCAAGAAATGAAGCAGTTGAAAACGACCTAATAGTCGACAATCGATGCTTTATTGAACTTGGTCTCAATCCAACCACACTTGATGATGGCCTACTTGAAGAAGTTGTGGACGTAGCTCGCCGTTGGTCAAGCCGCTGCGACCGCACTCGAATTCCATGTATCTCAGCCTGGACTTCAACCCAAGCCAAAGCAATTAAACAGCCTTAATAACTAGGCTTTTCTCTCACCTATAACAAAGTGAAGATCGCTTTTTTTTACAGAAACTTTCCTACCCAAAGTTGATGGGATCGTCACACGTTTAACCAAAACGGTTAAGCACCTAATTGAAGCTGGTGATGAAGTGGTTGTTTTCTGTCCTGAAGGGTGCCCAAGTAGTTACATGGGAGCAAAGATTGTAGGGGTACCAGCAATGCCATTACCCCTCTATCCGGAGCTAAAACTTGGCCTGCCAGGACCAGCTGTATCCGATGCACTAGAAAGCCTTGAACCAGATCTAGTACATGTAGTCAATCCTGCAGTACTAGGTCTTGGAGGGATTTGGTTAGCCAAAACGAATAACATCCCTCTTATAGCTAGCTATCACACACATCTTCCTAAATACCTTGAGCATTACGGAATGGGTATGCTGGAGCCATTGCTATGGGAACTATTAAAAGCTGCTCATAATCAAGCTGTTTTAAATCTCTGTACCTCCACTGCAATGGTGAAGGAGCTAAGCGATAAAGGAATACAACATACGTCTCTATGGCAACGCGGAGTTGATACCGATGTGTTTCGCCCTGAATTGCGTAACGATGAAATGCGCAAAAGACTATTGGGCAACTTCAGCGATGAAGGAGCTCTATTGATCTACGTCGGCAGATTATCAGCAGAAAAACAAATAGAACGTATCAAACCCGTACTAAATGCAATGCCAGAAGCAAGACTTGCTTTAGTTGGAGATGGCCCTTATCGCCAACAACTTGAGAAAATCTTTGAAAACACAGCCACCAATTTCGTTGGATACCTATCGGGCGAGGAGCTAGCTAGTGCTTATGCTTCAGGGGACGCCTTCTTATTTCCATCGAGTACAGAAACTCTGGGTTTAGTCCTTCTAGAAGCAATGGCCGCTGGCTGCCCAGTAATAGGAGCAAACAGAGGTGGAATACCAGACATCATTAGTGATGGAATCAATGGCTGCCTTTTTGACCCTGATGGGAAAAACAAAGGCTCTGAAAGTCTAATTAACGCAACTCAAAGACTTTTGAAAAATGATCTCGAACACCAATCAATGAGAAAAGCAGCCCGTGAAGAAGCTGAAAAGTGGGGTTGGGCTAGCGCAACAGACCAATTAAGAAACTATTACCAGGACGTAATTGATAAACAATCACTCAAAATTGCAGCATGACCTTAAGCTGCTTGGGGCGGTGGAGTAGGCGAACCAACTGGTTGAAAAGGTAAAACTAAAGTTGCAAGCCGTTGAGGTCTAACGGGTCTTTTCTTTTGTGGCTGTCGTACACCAAATGGAACACGTACAACATTTGTGCCTTCAACCCTCATTGACTGGCCAGTACTCATCAAAGAATTAAGACCCTCTGCAAAACTGGGTAAGGTCAAATGTTCCTTAGCAACAATCTCTTCAAAACGATCCTTAGAAATGTCGCGTGTCATGCTGTCCCCTCCAGCAAGTATGAACCGCTGCGGTACAGAGTAGTGAAAACACACTGAAAGGCAGCGAAATAAAACCAAAAATTCGGTTTTCGATGAAAATTTAACTCTTTCTGAGCTATCAGACCAGGGGTAAAAAAAATTATCGATCCATCAGATCCTCAAAACCACTGCAAGCACATACCAAATTACGATCTCCATAAACATTGTTTATACGAGAAACAGCTGGCCAAAATTTGTTTTTACGCTGCTTCGCAAGTGGAAAAGCCGCCTTGGAGCGTGAATATGGACGATCCCAAACATCTGCTGTGAGGGCATTCAAAGTATGTGGAGCACGTTTTAAGGGATTATTTAAAGGATCACACTCTCCTAATTCAATCGCCTCAATTTCAGCTCGAATAGCGATCATTGCCTCACAGAAACGATTCAACTCATCTAAACTTTCACTCTCAGTAGGTTCCACCATCAAAGTCCCAGCTACAGGCCAACTGACAGTTGGGGCATGAAAGCCATAATCCATCAATCTCTTTGCAATATCATCAACTTCGATTCCGGTCTTCTGCTTCAAAGGACGCAAATCCAAAATGCATTCATGAGCTACTAAGCCTTTAAGGCCCGTAAAAAGAACTGGATAAAATTCATTCAATCGTAGAGCTATGTAATTAGCTGAAAGCATTGCCACTCCCGTAGCATTTCTCACCCCATCAGCCCCCATCATCCTTAAATACATCCAGCTAATCGGCAAAATCCCTGCACTTCCATAAGGGGCCGAGGAAACAGCACCAATTCCTTGGTTACCTCCACAATTGGAGAGCGGGTGAGCCGGTAAAAATGAAACCAAATGGGAAGCAACAGCTATTGGGCCAACACCAGGCCCACCTCCACCATGTGGAATACAAAACGTCTTATGCAAGTTCAAATGACATACATCCGCTCCATAATTACCAGGTCTACAAAGCCCAACTTGTGCATTGAGATTTGCACCATCTAAATAAACTTGGCCACCATGTTGATGAACAAGATCACATATCTCACGAATCTTTGGTTCAAACACTCCATGAGTTGATGGATAAGTGACCATCAAAGCAGCCAAATATGATGAATGAGCTTCTGCCTTTTTAGCTAAATCTTGAACATCAATATTTCCATAGCTATCACAATCAACAGGAACAACTCGAAAACCAGCCATGACCGCACTCGCTGGATTAGTGCCATGTGCGCTAGTAGGAATTAAGCAAACATCTCTACAGTCTTGACCCTTTGATTTATGCCAAGCTCTAATAACAAGTAATCCTGCAAATTCCCCTTGAGATCCTGCATTGGGTTGTAATGAAACACCTGCAAAACCAGTCAAACTAGCCAACCATTTTTCTAAGTCAGAAACTAATTTTTGATACCCCTTAACTTGTTCACATGGAACAAAAGGGTGGATAGACGAAAACTCCCTCCAACTAATAGGAACAAGTTCGGCAGCCGCATTTAGCTTCATGGTACAACTACCCAATGGAATCATTCCATGAATCAAAGAGAAGTCTTTACTCACTAAGTTCTGGATATAACGCACAAGCTCTGTCTCACTTTGGTAAATATGAAAGACAGGTTGCTGTAACCAAGGTTGACTTCTTAAAGGAACTTTTGGTAGCAAAGATTCAATATCTGAACTAATTTTTCTAAGTCCTTTTATAGGTTTACCGATAGCCGATGCCAAGATTTTATAAAGTTTGTTGAATTCTATTTCTGTCGTTAATTCATCAAAAGTAATTCCAAATCCCTTGGCTTGATTTTGCAACACACCAACAGGAAGAACTCTCAGGTTTAAATCTTCTAAAGCAGCTAATTCGTGAACTTGAATAGCATTTTCACAATAAACTTCAATCGTATCAAAAGATGTAATTGATATCTTATTTAAATAGCCTAATTCAACTAAACAATCTTCAAGCTTAGCTCTAAAGTAAGTGATTCTTCGAGCTATTTCTCGCAACCCTGAAGGTCCATGGTAAATCGCATAAAAAGAAGAAATAACCGCCAATAAAACCTGAGCAGTGCATATATTGCTAGTCGCCTTATCCCTCCGAATATGTTGTTCTCTAGTTTGTAAAGCCAAGCGTAAAGCAGGTTCTCCTTCAACATCTACAGATTGACCAACTAAGCGACCAGGGATCTGTCTTTTAAAAGCCTCACGTGTTGCAAAAAAAGCAGCGTGAGGCCCTCCAAATCCCATAGGGACCCCAAACCTCTGAGTACTGCCAACAGCTATATCCGCTCCCAACTCTCCAACTGGAGCAAATAGGACTTGCGCCAAAGGATCTACCGCTGTCGTGATCAATGCGCCTACATCATGTGCCTTAGAAATGCAATTAGAAGGGTCCCATAGCTTTCCAGAACGGCCAGGGATTTGCAAAATCATGCCAAAGACATCAACATCAAATTCGCAAACTGTTGGATCTACTACCTCTAACAAGATGCCTAAAGGTTCCGCACGAGTACGAAGAACTGCCAAAGTTTGTGGCAAAACCTCTTCATCCACAAAAAATCTTATCGAGTCTGCATGCGTTTTCACCGCAAAGGAAAGACTCATTGCCTCTGCCGCTGCTGTGCCTTCATCTAACAAAGAAGCATTAGCAATTGGTAATCCGGTCAATTCACATATCAGTGTCTGAAAATTAAACAAGGCTTCCAGTCTTCCTTGAGAAATCTCAGCCTGATAAGGGGTGTAAGCGGTATACCAAGCTGGATTTTCTAAAACATTTCGCTGAATAGCAGAAGGCGTTGCTGTTCCGTGATATCCCAAACCAATCAAAGACCGTTTAAAGCTGTTCTTGTTCGCAATTAGACGTAGTTCTTCTAATGCCTCGGTTTCTGAACAACCAAAAGGGACAGATTCCCTGGGAGGTGATGCATCGAGTATGTCCTCAGGCACAACAGCCGAAACAAATTGATCAAGATCTGCATGTCCTAGATCTCGTAACAAATGCTTTTGATGCTTGGGTGTAAGACCTATATGCCTTTTCAAAAAGCTAGCGGCCTTAATGCTTGATGCCTCAATAGGCCGGTTATCAAGCACAGCAATAAATCACAAAGACGTCTGCAAGGTTAGAAAGTCTTTGGCTTAGTTGCCTTAAAAAAGTTGATCTATTGATTTAATTTGCAGCAAGCTTTTTGGAATAGGAAGCTGCATCCATGAGGTCATTCAATTGCGAAGGATCCTCAGGCCTTACAACTAGGAGCCAACCTTCACCATGCGGATCATTTTGAAGTTCATCTGGGCTAGACAAAACAGATTCATTTCTTTGGATAACCTCACCACTTAGTGGTGAGTACATGTCTTCTACAGCTTTGACAGATTCAACTGACCCAAAAGTTGTCCCTTTACTTACAGAAGAGCCAACTTCAGGTAGATCAACAAAAACTATGTCTCCAAGCTGATCAACAGCAAAAGCACTAATGCCAACACGTACATATTCGCCGTCTAAAACAGCGTATTCATGGTTGTCGGCAAAGCGAAAATGATCTGGGAATGAAAAGGCCATCGAATTGGGCCAAGCAAAGCTCAACCAGTCTGAGGTAAATCGAGGAATCCTGCTTTCACAAGATCACAAATAGCCCTAACAAGGGCCAATTTGATATGTGAATGATGCGTTCCTCCTTGAACATACAGGTTATAGGGAGGCCTTAAAGGAGCATCAGCAGAGAACTCACTTGTACTCCCATCAATAAAAGTTCCTCCAGCCATAATCAAATCATTGGCATACCCAGTCATTGGAGCAGGAACTGGATCTAAATAAGCCCCCACAGGAGAACACTCTTGAAAAGCCTTGCAAACCACTTGTAAGGCTTTTGGTTCGGCTAATCTGATAGCTTGAATCACATCACATCTACGTTCACTTACTAAGGGCTGAACCTCAAAACCGAGTTTTTGAAAGACCCCCGCGACAAGATCAGCACCTATCAAAGCTTCTACAACCATTTGTGGTGCTAAAAACAATCCTTGCAAAACAAGCCTATTTAAACCAAATCCACTCCCACCATCAATTCCAATACCTGGAGCAGTAAGTCGACAACAAGCCTTTTCAACTAAATCACTTCGACCAGCAATATAACCACCAGATGGAACTATTGTGCCTCCTAGATTTTTAATCAAGGATCCTGCTATTAAATCTGCACCAACCTCACAAGGTTCTTTTTCTTCAACAAATTCACCATAACAATTATCAACAAAGCAAACACATTTAGCTTGCCTCTGATGAATTCGAGCACATATATTTTCTATTTGCTCTATTGATAAAGAAGGTCGCCATGAATAACCACAACTTCGTTGAATAAATACCATTCGCCTAGGAATATCTAATGCCTTATCTAAAGCATCAAAATCTATGCCTCCATCTTCATCTAAAGACAACTCTTCATACAAAACTCCAAAGTCAATAAGTGATCCTTTATCTACTCCCCTTATCCCTATTACTTCTTCAAGAGTGTCATAAGGACGTCCTGTAACAGAGAGCAGCTGATCGCCAGGTCGCAAGACACCAAATAATGCTGATGCTATTGCATGTGTACCACTTACAAATTGAAGTCTTGCAGCAGCTCTCTCAGCCCCCAAAACTCTTGCAAAAACACGGTCAATAAGCTCTCGACCCTGATCATCATGACCAGCACCAGTTACAGAAGCAAAATGCTGAGGCCCTAAGCGCTCTTGAGAAAAAGCATCCAAAACCTTTGCAAGACGTGGCATAACACTATTGGTTCGCCTTTCCCTGAGCGATTGCTGTCTATGCGCAACAAAAGCAACTTGCTCTGTAGCCCAAGTTTTAAGTAGTTCTTCATTTATTTCAGCTGAAGAGGGACTAAACACGAGTTATCGGTGGTGAGGTTTACAGTTCCTTTAGATTCTTAGGCCTACTTTCCAATCCGCCCACTTTTCCATCCGCTTCTGTTTATATACATACAGCAGTCGCGGGCTTAATACACAAAAGGAGGCCATCTTGGTTTCAACTAACCCAGCAACTACTTCATCCTCCCGTGAGCTGCGTCTAAGAGCAGGAATAATTTCACGCCGAGAACCTCTCCCCCCCAGTCAGCGTCGATTGAGATGGGGCACAACCAGTTTCATGCTGTTTATGCACATCGCAGCCGTCTTTGCACTTCTGCCTCGCTTCTGGAGTTGGCAAGGTTTAGCAATATTTGGAATCCTTTATTGGATAACGGTTTTAGGCGTCACTCTTGGCCTACATAGATTAGTTTCACATCGAAGCTTTGTGGCTCCCAAATGGGTGGAGAGAATCCTTGTGATAATGGGGACGTTAGCTTGCCAAAGTGGACCAATCGAATGGGTAGCGCTTCATAGGCACCACCACCAATTTTCTGATCAACCAAATGATCATCATGATGCGGGACGAGGATTCTGGTGGAGTCACAGCGAATGGATGCTGCATGAAATACCTGCACTACGTCATAGTCACAAACTCGCTGGTGATCTATTAAGTGATCCATTCTTTCGTTGGTTAGACCATTGGTTTCTTTTATTGCAGATCCCAATATTTCTATGTCTTTACTGGTATGGAGAACTCAATAATGTCCATGGTGGAGGCATCGGACTAGTTCTTTGGGGGATCCCTCTACGCCTTGTAATGGTCTACCACGTCACTTGGCTAGTTAATTCTGCTACCCATACCTTTGGTTATCGTAATTTCAACTGTCCGGACCTTTCTAGAAACTGTTGGTGGGTCGCACTTCTAACTTTTGGAGAAGGGTGGCATAACAACCATCATGCATTTCCCCACAGTGCCAGGCATGGGCTTAGATGGTTTGAATTTGATATAACCTGGCAACATATCAAACTTTTAAAGCGCTTCGGGCTGGCACGTCAGATTCGACAAGCCAAATATTCTCAATGAATTGCATGATTATTTAATTGCAAAGCTTTTAACCGCAAATTTTGCAAAAAGCCCTGCGTTCCGCCATTCACTTCTCCACCAAGTGATAAATAGGTGGCATGTAAATCAATGAGTTCACCATCTAATTGTTCTGCGGTGTAATCCCTCAGTCCAGACATCACCTCAGCAAAACGTTCTCTTCGCTGAGGTTTATTAATTGGATAAGCCCCCATCACTTTCTCACGACATTGTCGCCAAGATTTGCCACTGCATAAATAATCAGCTAAAGCAGCACTTAACAAACTAGCCTCACCATCCTCAATGAACCAATCAAAACATTTTGGTAAGGGGGTTAAGCCGAGAAAAATTTCATATAACGCTCCTGCTCCAAGTGGTTTAGCATCATCGTCTATTAAAGGAATAGCTGAATCCAAAAGTACTTTTAACAACTCAGGAGAAGCTTCTTCTAAACGCTCCTTAATCATCTCGATACCTTCAGAAAGAACTGCATTCACTTGAGCAAGAGCAAGAAATACTTCGGGTCCAGGCGAGGCAAGCTTGCCATTTCGAAGATTAGAAATTTGTGAATTATGTACCTTCCCAAGGTCAAGACATTCAGCTAAGGCAGGCAAGACCTTATGAGACCAACCATTACGCTCATGCCAAATGTGAATTAAGTGAGCCATTGCTCGGCGCCCATCTGATAAACGGTCCGCAAAGCTAATTCCCATGAAATCAGGTTCAAGATCAAAGCCTACAAGTGATATGGATCCTTATCAGCTATGGTGCTTTTATCTTTAGCGTATCACTGATGACATCGAGCGTGATAGCCGCTCCTGCGCCTCTTAGCAGACCAATAGCCTCGGACAAGGCCATCGCATCAGCAAAAAAACTATATGCGCCTTTAGGTGCCAAAGCTAGATACCCCAAAAAAGAACAAACACGATGGGGAACCATTGCCTTTATGGCTGCCATACATTTCTTCACGTTAATGGCCTTGCGTCCTCAATTTTGGAGTTTGCAAGCTATTAGCTCAGCTTTAATCCTTTATTGGGTCACTGCTTGCCTTGGAGTAACACTTGGCTATCACCGCCTTTTATCTCATCGTGCTTTTGCAGTGCCTAAATGGTTAGAACGTTTCTTTGCCACTTGTGGAGCCCTAAGCTGCCAACATGGTCCTATTGACTGGGTTGGCCTTCACCGACACCATCACGCCTTCTCAGATACAGAAGTAGATCACCACAACAGTAATAAAGGATTCTGGTGGAGTCACATGGGGTGGATGTTCGAACCGATCCCTGCGATGAATGCAGTTCCACGTCTAACTGGCGATTTAAATAAAGATCCCTATTACCGCTGGCTGAATGCAAACTTTCTTCTTCTACAAATCCCTTTGGGAGCAATACTTTTTTGGATCGGGGTAAAAACCGGAGTGAATGGCTGGGGAATGGTTCTATGGGGAATATTTTTAAGATTAGTTTTGGTCTATCACGTAACTTGGCTGGTCAACTCAGCCACCCACTGCTGGGGACAAGTTAGTTATGACAGCGGAGATAAATCCCGAAACAATGCTTGGGTTGCAGCACTGACTTTTGGAGAAGGATGGCATAACAACCACCATGCATACCCAAACTCGGCACTCCAAGGCCTTCAAAAAGGTCAAATAGATCTAACTTGGCAACATATTCGTCTATTACGTGCACTAGGCTTGGCTAACAAAATCAGGCTTCCTGCTTCGTATTAGGGTTGTAAGTCGACTATTTATCCTCCCTGATTCCTCTATCTATCTTAATTGCCATGGCTAAGCGAGTACAAGTTGTGCTAAATGAGGACATTCTTAGCCTCGGAAAAGATGGAGACTTAGTCGAAGTCGCACCAGGTTATGCACGCAATTTCCTTCTCCCTTACGGCAAAGCTCTACCAGTAACTCCTGCTGTTATTAAACAAGTGCAGCATCGAAAAGCAAAAAAAGCTGAACAAGAAGCAGCCTTAAAGCAAGAAGCACTGGACTTTCAAACTGCTTTAATAACTATTGGTAGGTTCACTGTGAAAAAACAAGTAGGAGAAGACGGTGTTTTGTTCGGAACAGTTACCAATGGAGATGTGGCAGAGGTCATTCTAGAAGCAACCAAAAAAGAGATAGATCGTCGAGAAATCACAGTGCCAGAAATCCATAGCACTGGTAAGTACAAGGTCCAAGTCAAGCTTCACTCTGAAGTAACGGCTGAAATCAACCTAGAAGTTTCGAGCTATTAACTACTGCAATGGTTGATGTTTTGGCAAGCCAAACTCAATAAATCATCCTTGTCAAAAGGTCACAAATGGTGAGCGTCCCACTTTCAAATAATGGAGATGCTTCCAAAAAAGTATCTCGTAGCTACAAGCAGCCTTCAAATGCTAGAGATCCCAATTTTGAAGCCCCACCAGACTCAATACCACCACAAAACCTAGAAGCTGAAGAGGCAGTCCTAGGAGGCATTCTATTAGATCCAGATGCAATAAGCCGAGTCGCAGACCTAATACAACCTGAAGCCTTTTACCTAAATGCTCATCGTGAGATTTATCGCACCGCATTAATGCTGCACAGTCAGGGCAAGCCAACAGACTTAACTGCAATGAGTGCATGGTTAGCCGATACAGGTTCTCTAGAAAAAGTTGGCGGTAGCAACCGTTTAGTAGAGCTCGTTGAACGAGTTGCGTCTACGGCATCTATTGAGCAAGTAGCAAGATTGGTTATGGATAAATTCCTACGTCGTCAACTCATTCGATCAGGCAACGAAGTTATCCAACTTGGCTTTGATCAAAGTTTGGCAATGGAAGAAATACTTGATAAAGCCGAGCAAAAAATCTTCTCTATCAGTCAAGAAAAACCTTCCAAAGGACTCACACCTACAGCAGAAATACTAACTAGCACATTCAATGAGATAGAAAGCCGTTCTTTAGGAACTTCTGTAGCAGGTATACCAGTTAATTTCTATGACCTTGATGCAATGACCCAAGGACTTCAACGAAGTGACTTAATAATCGTTGCTGGACGACCAGCAATGGGAAAAACATCAATAGTTCTAAACCTTGCTAAAAATGTCGCTCAACTTCATGAACTCCCAGTCTGCGTTTTCAGTCTTGAGATGAGCAAAGAACAATTAACTTATCGACTACTGTCGATGGAAGTAGGCATAGAAAGTGGACGGCTAAGGACCGGACGTTTACAGCAAGATGAGTGGCCACTTTTAGGGCAAGGGATCAACACTCTTGGCCAATTGCCAATCTACATAGATGACAAGCCAAACTTAAGTGTGTTGGAAATGCGCTCTCTTTGTAGGCGACTTATGGCTGAGCAAGGGAAGGAGCTAGGTCTAGTTGTAATTGACTATTTGCAGCTAATGGAAGGTTCAACTCCTGACAATCGAGTACAAGAATTATCAAGAATCACTAGAGGTTTAAAAGGTATGGCGAGAGAATTAAAGGTTCCTGTAGTAGCTCTCTCTCAATTAAGCCGTGGAGTCGAGTCCAGAACTAATAAGCGTCCAATGCTTAGTGATCTGCGTGAGTCAGGGTCAATTGAACAAGATGCAGATCTCGTTCTAATGATCTATCGCGATGAGTACTACAACCCGGATACCCCTGATAGAGGGATAACTGAACTAATTGTGACCAAACATCGCAACGGTCCGGTGGGTACAGTCAAACTACTTTTCGAACCTCAATTCACTCGCTTCAGAAATCTCGCCGCTTAAAACGAACCAAAAAACTGCTTAGCAATTCAATGACCAAATCGAGCAGTGCTATTGAAGTATTTGACGTCATTGTCGTAGGAGGTGGACATGCTGGCTGTGAAGCAGCCATTACAACCGCCAAATTAGGGTTATCAACAGCATTATTTACTCTCAACCTCGATCGCATCGCTTGGCAACCTTGTAACCCAGCTGTTGGGGGACCAGCCAAAAGTCAACTTGTGCATGAAGTGGATGCACTTGGAGGCATTATTGGAAAGTTGGCAGATATCACCGCTATACAAAAACGAATTTTGAATGCAAGCCGAGGTCCAGCTGTTTGGGCATTGAGAGCGCAAACTGATAAGCGCCAGTATTCACGAGAAATGCTGCAAATCTTGCAACAAACGCCAAATCTTGCTTTACGAGAGGCAATGGTAACGGGACTTGAACTTGAAGAGCTCAATAGCAGAAAAGCTTCTACTAACAAAGGTAATGATCAACGAGTTGGAACAATCACAGGGATCCAAACTTATTTCGGGAGCACCTATAGAGCAAAAGCAGTAATCCTCACTACAGGCACTTTCCTCGGAGGGAAAATATGGGTAGGAAATCAATCAATGTCTGCTGGAAGAGCAGGCGAACAAGCCTCGGAAGGACTAACTGAAGAGCTTCAAAAAATTGGTTTTCAAATTAGTCGGCTCAAAACAGGAACACCTGCAAGAGTAGATCGAAGAAGTATTCGCTTGGATGCATTAGAAGAGCAACCTAGCGACGCAAGTGATCGCTTTTTCTCTTTTGATCCGAATGCCTGGGTAAGTGGTGTACAAATGAGCTGCCACATAACTCGAACAACCAAAGCAACCCACGAACTAATTCAAAAGAACCTCCACTTAACACCTATATATGGAGGGTTTATCGATAGTAAAGGCCCACGTTACTGTCCTTCTATAGAGGACAAAATTGTACGTTTTGCTGAAAAAGACTCACATCAAATATTTCTAGAGCCAGAAGGACGCGACACTCCTGAAATTTACGTTCAAGGATTCTCAACAGGTCTACCTGAGTCACTACAACTACAACTTCTGCGAACATTGCCTGGACTTGAAGAATGTGTGATGCTGCGCCCGGCCTATGCAGTCGAATATAACTATCTCCCTGCAACACAACTCCAACCATCTTTAGAGACTAAAAAAGTGGAGGGACTTTTCTGTGCAGGACAGCTCAATGGCACTACAGGGTATGAGGAAGCTGCAGCCCAAGGTCTAGTTGCAGGAATCAATGCAGCACGATCAATCAACGGCCAAGAAGCAATTCACTTTGCAAGAGAAGATAGTTATATAGGCACAATGATTGATGATCTTGTAAATAAGGATCTGCGCGAGCCTTACAGAGTACTAACTAGTAGAAGTGAATATCGTCTTGTGTTAAGAGGCGATAATGCAGATCGTAGACTTACGCCTCTTGGATATCAACTAGGATTAATTGACGAGCGCAGATGGCAATTATTTGAATCAAAGCAACAAGCTCTCCAATTAGAAAAACAGCGTTTGGAACAGGAGCGATTAAAGGCTAGTGATCCAAGGGCAACGATAATTGAGCACGAAAGTGGTGTACCAATTAAAGGATCAATCCTATTAGCAGATCTACTTCGTCGACCTGGCATACATTTTACCGACTTAATAAGATATGGTCTATCCAATCAGAATCTACCTTTAGCTGTTTTAGAAGGGGCCGAAATAGACATCAAGTACAGCGGCTATTTAAAACGACAAATGTTACAAATAGAGCAATTCAAAAAACAAACAAAAAGGCTACTACCTTCCAACCTTGATTACCAATTGATTACGACTATTTCTCAAGAAGCTAGAGAAAAACTAAACGCAGCACGACCTCGCAGCCTCGGTCATGCTGCGGAATTGCCAGGAGTTAGTAAAGCTGATTTAACGGCTCTCCTGGTTTGGCTGAAACTTCATAACAAAAACGAATACCAAGGTCATGTGATTGGCAACAATGCTTTGCTGGAGGTAACACCTGAATAAGTCATTGCTCATTTCTCCCAAACCAGTATGGGAATCACCTACTGAAGAAGTGATGTCTGGAATAGGACCTAAGAAATTACCAGGTCCATGGCAACTATTGCTTCTAGGAGATGGAAGCCCAACTCGTCATTTACGTCTTCTGACTGGTCATGACGTTGAAGTCAAGCTAATTGCTATGGAATATGAACCTAAAACCAATAAAGAAGCTCCTATAGAAACAAAAGAACTCCTTCCTCCTCTGCTAAGAAGACAAGTTTGGCTAACGTGCAACTCACAAACTCTTGCTTGGGCAGAAAGTTGGTGGAACCACAAAGAAGCCGAATTACACCTTAAAAACAAAGAGCAACCAATTTGGAGGAGTCTGACGCAAGGCAGATCTGAACTGTTTCGTGAAGTCGATGGACTTGCCCTAGTTAATGCCAATTGGCTGGAATCAGAATTCGAACATAAAGGTCCTTTTTGGAGTAGGCACTATCGATTCTTCCGTAAAGAAAAAGAGCTGACCGTAATCCGTGAAGTATTCAGTCCTCAACTAGAGAAATGGCTTGGACCAACACCTAGAAAAGAAATAGAAAGCACAAAAAAATAAATTTCTATATTTAAGAGAATTCTGCTTGACAACTTGCCAAGTCTCATGTTGTGCGGAAGATAGGTGTAGAGGTTGCCTTTAAGTGGCACCTTCTTAAATCTGGCTCAGTCGCTCTAAATCAAATGTAATGTCTGAAATTTCTTCAAACAGCCGACCCAAAATAGATCACATTTCAAAATCTACAAAAATTAACCATTAATCTAATGACTACTATTCAAAAAATCGAAGCTGCGGAACAAAGAGTCAAAGAGCTGCAAATATTAATTAGGCATTGGAAAGCAAGTGAAGCATCTTCGGAACATGTCGCTCTTGAATTAATAGAAGGTCTCGTAACAGAAGATTATGAAAAAAATGCTGCATAAAACAAGAATCTCACCAAAGATTATCTCTTTCAGGAATTTTCTGAAAACCTTTGTAGGTATTGGATATTACCAATAAAAGCATAGAAATCTATTGAGTACTACTTGTTAAAAGTAAGATTAACGCTTAAATACTGAGGAATAAAAGGTTTCAAACAACAAAAATCAATGATTTTATTAATTGTATGAATAAATTAAATCTCTCTGTCTACTCTTCCTTGAAAGACTACAAAGAAACTTACGAGTTTTATAAAACTCGTCAAGAATGCCTGAAATTATCAGGCTAAAAGTGATCCAAGGCTTA
>MDTE01124047.1_pt1 | contig 15635 bp, 11 predicted proteins | sample 811231 | NCBI WGS metagenome assembly MDTE01 (sample SAMN05326651, study PRJNA326480) | marine metagenome | isolation source: seawater | place: Indian Ocean: Red Sea | collected 2010
CAATGGTGATCGTACTACGTCCGGGGTTGCGTTGTGAGTTTTTGTTTGCAAGCCAAATGAGCGGAGATGCTCCGAAATGACTACTCTCTTTGTTCGTTGCCTGCCGTAACCGCCAGCGCAGGATCATGAGCATGCCGGTCAACACCATCGCTCCAGCTCCTACAAACGCGCCCGCCTGTCCTTCGGCTCCCATGCCGCTTCCAATTGAGGGGATCGCGGCGAGCACAGCCAGCAGAGTGCCGACGACAAACAACGCATAGCAAATAATCGTAGCACGTCGTGACGGCTTGTTCTTTGTATCTGACGAATGACCTGTTGCTTGGCCAGCTAACAGGCCACGAATGCTGAAAGACTTTGTTTTCCGAACAGCCCAGTAAATCGTACCAGTCGCCATGGCAAGGCCGATTATGAATCCTAATACAAGGCTACGGCCAGTCCAGGCAAATTCTAAGAACGCGGTTGAGATAGCATCAACCCACCAGGTCGTGAGGCCAAGTAGCATGAGTTTTGCATAACCGATACCTAGGAAGACACCCAGCAAACTTCCGATTCCCGCGACGATGGCTGCTTCGCCTAGCAGGAGCTTTCCAACATGCTTTCGGTTCAGGCCAACTGCAAGGAGTAAGCCGAGTTGTGTACTTCGCTGTTCAACACCTAAACGGAACAGCAAGACGATTAGCATTAAGGCAGCTGCAATCACAAAAAAGCTGAGCGAAAGAAATAGTGCGTCAAACGGTGTAGCGCCACTTGATGCTTTTATGCCATCGCGTTTTACAGCGATGAACGTGAATCCCATCGCTAGACCAGATCGGTTGATTTCACCTGCTAGCTGTGCAGATAGCTTTTGTTCATCAATGCCTTCTGTGGCAGCAATACGGATAGAGGTTACTGAACCAAAGCGACTGCCCCACAGTAACTTGCTTGTGGCAAGCGAAACAAAAGCCTTTGGTGTCGTACGATGATTATTCCAGTAGTCATCATCTTGGCCGCGTGGTTGGTATACCATTCCAAATGGCACATCCCAATCATCAATCGAAGCCTTATCCGTGACGCCTTCTACTACCGGTGTTAAATCCGGGTCGTTAGTCAAATACGGCCTCTCCTGGAATTCAGCGGATCGTCTGCCAAACGGCCTTCGCGGCCTGGTGAGCGGTACAATGCTGCTGACCTTGAGGTCTATATATCTCTCAACGGTTCTGCCGTGGGTTGTCTCCGGTTCGAAGTAGTCGAGGCGGAGCCAGTCTCCAACAGAGAGTTTGAGATCGTCAGCAAGCCATTGATTGATTACCACCTCATTGTCGCCCAGTACGGGCAATGGAGATTGGTTGTCTTCATTCACAAGCGGCCCCAGTACTGGCTGTGAATCGATTCCCGTTACGATCGAATATGGCACAAACTCCCCATCGTCTGCCACGGATCGCTTTGCTTCAACAAGTCCTTCACTACCATCCTCGATATGTTGAGAGTCAGAGACTTTCATTAAGGCAGTGGATATGTAAGTAAATACTTGTTGAGGACTGTACTTTTCAAAAGCGCGTAACGCTACGTTGACCGAGTCATCATCGAGCATCATACGGTCACTGGAGAGACTGTAGTACTTGAGGACGACTGTGGATTCGGTCGCACCTTCGGCTTTGTATTGAATGGATACAGGATTGATCTCCAGACCGAGATCACTCAATGTGGGTTTGAGCCATGACCGGAGTCGCTTACTTGCATCTTCATCCGGTGGATTATCTCCTTGCTTGGAGGACACTAGAATCGCGTTGCACTGATCGTCTTGATCTAGTTCATCTTGCAGGAGATCCAGACGAACATATGCGTTTCTTGATGTCGTCTGATTAGGCCGTAACGCAAATCTACCGAGACCCTTGTTTTGGATAATCGCGGCGACCTTAAGATCTGGGATGCCTTCGACGCGGTCCGTAGACTCTTCGGATCCCAGCGGACTGTCGGCATTAACTTGCAGTTCTTTTGGCAGCCGTAGAGTGACAAGGTCGCCAACTTTTACGTTCAGATCAGCAGCCAGAGCCTGATTGAGTATTACTTCACCATCGCTAAGTGCGACTGGTTGAGCATCGAGTGAGTCGAGATTCCAAAACGTATCTGAAATACCCAACACCAGGATATTTGCGGCCCGAGCGACTTCTGTGTCGTCTTGCTCGCCACGGGTTTCAATTGTGCCTTGAGGAAACACAATTGCCGGTTCTGCTAATTTGTAATCTGATCTGAATTCAGGTTGCGATTGTAATTCCGTAACGAGCTCAGCTCTAAAGAACCGGTCATTCACGAGTATTTCATCGATGTCACCGAGCCGATCGAGCGTCACGTGCCGTAAACTCGCACGCATTGAATCCCCGATAAGCAGTGCGCCTGTGAGAACGGCTGTCGCTGCGGCTACACCTAAAGCCACCGCCAGGTTAATCCGCCAGTGGTGGATTAGACTTCCGATGATATACCGCTGATTGGTCATATCAGTTTGCCGTCATCAATCTCTGATTTGGAATCAAGCATGTCTGCAATTTCACCGCTGTGGGTGACTACGACGAGCATCATGTTATCAGTGCGTTGGATATCCAAAAGAAGCTCAGCCACTTGTCGGGCATTTGTGCGGTCAAGATTCCCGGTTGGTTCGTCCGCGACGAGTAGTGAAGGGGAGAGGATGAGTGATCTGGCTACTGCGACGCGTTCCCGTTCACCACCGGAAAGTTCTGATGGACGATGATGCAGTCGATCGCTCAGACCGACTCGTTCGAGAAGATTTAACGCTCGTTCTCGTAAATCAGACCCTGGCTTACCGTCGGCCAGAGCGGGAATCAGCACGTTTTCCAAAACGCTCATCTGTGGCAGCAGATGATGATCCTGAAAGATGAACCCAATGTTGTTATTCCGATATGCAGCGAGTTCCTGATCGTCTAATTCAAACGGGTCATTGTCATCGAGCGTAACGGTGCCGGAAGTTGGCCTGTCTAGAGTCCCCAATATGTGCAGCAGTGTGCTCTTCCCGGAGCCACTTGGACCGACAATGGCCAGATTTTTGCCGGCGGTTAGCTCGAGTGAAATACCTCTGAGGACCTTCAACGGCTCACCGCGTGTTGGGTACTCTTTATGCAGGTCGGATACGATTAACTTTGTCATTCGATTCTGTTGAAATGGTTATTCGTGTTCAGCTAGTAGAGCAAGAACTCCAAGGCCGTAAAAAGTGTATTCTACGTCACAAACTTCATCCCATGCGGCTGCCATGAACCCGCCATCACGATTTTGTAAGCTGTTTGTAAATCGCCGTATCGAACGTTTATCGATGTTGTCACCCGCATCGAGGTCTTGAAGGGTTAACAGACCGGTAAACGTGCTAAGCAAGTCGGCGATTGGGATCCGCGTGTTTGCCCTGAGGCCGCCTTCATCGGTTTGCATTTGCAGTAGGAAGTCAGTTGTCTCATCACGAACGGCATCGGTTATTGCACCAAGCGATTTTAGAACACCTATTGCAGCGGCTGTCGGATTTGTTCCGGCTCGTTTGCCCGCCTTGATTTCCAGAAAGCCGCCCGATTCGGCCCGTTGGGATTCAATGAAATCAATAAGCCCAGCTTGTGAAGGGATAGGTCTCTCAATTAACTCGCGGCAAATCAACACGAGAAATGAATGATACGTGCTACTTATGTTTCCTTCGGGTGCTTTAGCATAGCCACCGTCGTCACGACGCAGAGACTCAAGTGTATTGGCGACATTATCCCGCCACGATTCACTTAAGTCTTCAAAGATGTCTATACCAGCCGACGTTTCCAGTAGTGCTGCGCCGTATATAAGAGATACAAAGTCGATGATGGTTTCATGGCCAGTAAGGCGGTTCCGGAGGAAATCAGCTGAGCGTTCTGCCGGTTCACCATAGAGTTCGCCAAGAATTCCCAGGCTTCGCAAAGCAAATCCGGTGTAGTAGAGATCGCTTTCTCCCTCACGTCCTGCAAATCCCCCGTCCTCGCGTTGTTTGCTTAGGAGGAATTCAGCGTGTCGTTTTCGTGTTGGTTCATCAAGGGCAGCGATCCCGATGGCCAGTCGAATTGTCAGGTCCTGGAGATAGGGATTCATTGGCTGGCGGGTTGAATTGTTGCTGGAGGCTTTGCCGCGAAAACGTAGATGGTGAAAACAGGTGTTATTCTGCTTGTTGTACGAATGATGCTAAATGTTGCTTGAGTTCATTACTGATATCGATCGATTTGGGTCCGTCAGCAGTGATTTCACAACAGACACTTGTCATGGTGCCTTGCGCGATTTGACTTCCGGCGTTGAAAAATGTGAATTGGTAAGTGATGCTTCGTGTACCGATTCTGGAAATACTTACTTGAATTTGAACTTCATCTTCAAATTTTGCTGTACCGGAAAAATCGCACTGCGAAGATACGCGTGGCCAACTGATTGTGGTTTCCTCAGAGGTAACAACCACGCTTGTACCCACATGCCGCAAAAGCGCATGTTCAGCTTCTTCCATCATCGTGAAGTAGACGGAGAAGTGCATGATTCCGGCAGCGTCGGTGTCACGGAATTGTACTAGTCGGGTGTACTGGAAGGATTCACTCATGGTTTCACTATAGTGAGCGATGGGGTGGATGAGTGCATAAAAAAACCGGGGAACGATTAGGTTGGATGAATCGGCCCCGGCTTGAAAAGAGTAGGTTTTCTCAGTGGCTTGAGCGTTTGGCTCAGTCGCCTGTGTATGGCAGTAGTGCCATAAAACGAGCTCGCTTGATTGCCTGTGTGACAGCGTGTTGGCTAACCGCACCACAACCCGTCTTTCGTCGACCAACAATTCTGCCGTGACGATTGACAAGCTTCTTTAGTGAGTCGACATCTTTGTAATCCACAAACATCGGTCGTGGACGCTTGCCATCGACGAATAGTGGATCCTTCTTCTTTGTGCGTGTTCTTGCTTTGGAGCGGGATCGACCCCGTCCACGTCCTCTGGGAGCTGGCATAATTTATTTCTCTTTGCATTTGCAGGTTTCGTTACCTCGCGTGGCATTCTTCATGACACGCGACCTCCCCAAGGTGACTTCGACACCCCACGGACGTGCTCAAACAACCTGAACAACGGAGGAGGGAAAGATTCCAGTCTATGACAAAGAATCCACCCACGTAAGAGGGCATTTAATAATGGACACCCACTTTTTCAATCTCACTTCAAATTTATAGACAGTCTATGATCTTGCGTTGTAAGCCTGAGAATTCCGAGAATTCTATGCCTGTCTTGGAATGCGCAGCACAATCTGCTCCTCTGGTTACAAAATGCAGATGCTGGTTGAGGTTATTTGAAGAATTTCTTAAGAGTCTCATCGCTCGGTGGTTTTGTCACCAGAGAGACAACAATCATGGCAACGGTTGTCGCTGCAACCATTAAAGCTACAGGCATTACCCCGAAAATCGTATAGTGCGGATTAGCCGCCCAATTCGATTCTGCGAACATGTATAGCCATGATCCACCTGCTGCCAGAATCGCGGCGTAGGCACCAGCCTTGGTCAGCTTCTTCCAGTACAAACTGGCGAAGATCAACGGGAACAAGGACGAGAATCCACTGAAGCACCACACGCCTAGTGTAAATACTCGCCGTGGTTCAAACAGACTGAAAAAGTATGTAAGGGCGACAATTGCCACAATAAATGTTCGGGCAATGACGATCAGTTGTTTATCAGTGAATTCACTTTTCTTGCGATAGTGTGTAACGATGTCCGTCGTAAACATGGTGCCCACACACAGGAACTGGCTGTCGAGCGATGACATAATCGCTGCCAGGATTCCTGCTGATAATAGTCCAGCCACAAACGGTGTGGTTAGTGCTTTCACTGCTGCGGGTAAAACCGCATTAGGCGGGAAGTGTGCTGGAATGATGTCAGCACTTGTCATCCAAACTCCCAACAATACGCACGGAACCCATACGATCATGATGAAAATTGGATGTGCTACGACAGCAAGCTTGAAGCTATCCGCACTTTTTGCAGTAAGCCAGTGTTGAAACAAGTGTGGAAACATTCCAACAGAAAGCGGTACAAAGAAATATGTTAGAAATTTCCATGGATCCATCGGACGAGGTGAATCAGGAGCCCATGAGGTAGCACGATATACACCTCTGGCTTTCTTACGAGTCCATTTCTTTAGCTCGGGCTTGCCAGGCATCGTGTCGTTGGGGTGTCCAACTTGTGCCTGAAAAATCTCAAGACCGACGGCATCAGCTCCACCGCGTCGATGCCATTCTTCGAAGTCTTCATGCTTTAGCTCTTCTTCTGTGGGCAGATCTTCAATCTCTCCCTCGGCTTCATTTGCAGTGATCCTGTCATCTTGAAGGAGAAGAGCTTTGTTCTTTTCTTCAAGCGTAAGGTCGATTAGTCCATTCTTGGCCGCAAAGACAGCCGGACCGCGTGTCTTTTTCAGGTAGCCAGCAGGGCCGGCGACAGGGAATGCATCCATACCAGCCTTGATCTGCTCATCAGTTAACTTTAGTCCCTTAATACGTGTAGCGTAGTTGTAGTAGGCTAGGGTTTTCCATTTTGCAAACGAGTCTTCGTATTTGTCTTGATCTTGTGGATCCACCACACGCATCATCTTACTTGGGTTCTTATCAACCACATTTTGCGTTGCCTTCTCAAGACCACCAAGTTTGTTTGAGATAATTATAAATGTGATCAGCCCCAATACCATGAAGACCATAGTCTGCGCTGTATTTGCCATTGCAGTTCCACGCATTCCACCGAAAAACACGTAAACCAGGACAACGATGCAGATTACCAGCGAGGCAAGCCACGGCGGTACGCCGTAGTCATAATCTGCAAATGCTGTTTCAAATGCACCTTCTGTGATGCTGTTGATTACAGTACCGGACGCCATTACGCCAATAAGAAGATATGGAATTACGAGTCCAACAAGGATAGGAAATAGAAGGATTCCAATCTTGTCGCTCTCTAGTCGGTCTCTAAAGTACTGAATCTGAGTTGTATAACCATTTTTCCGTCCTAGGTCCCATAACTTTACGCCAAGGACAAAGAAACAGAGAGAGTGAATGATGCCACTGGAAGACGCAAGCAGACCATAAACACCAGCACCTTCTTTAAACGACTCTCCGGTGGATCCTACTAGCGCGAATGCCGTCATAGTTGTGCCAAACAGTGACATCAACAGCATAAATGGGCCAATTGAATGGCTTGCCAGCATATAGTCTTTGCTGGTACCGCGAAAAAGCTTGCTGGAAAACAGGCCAAGGAACAAAAGTAGCATCAGGTAGATGCTGATGATGACTAACTGTGTCATTATTCACCTCCCTCACTTACTTCTGAAGTGGCATCAGTGACAGATTCTGTTGCCACAGCTACCTCATCATCATCAAACACTGGCCACGCGATTTTTGTAGCGATATACCAAGTTATGCCAGCACCAACGGATATAAGCGCCTGCCAAAGCAGTGCAACGGGCATGAAGCCCATCACAGGCTCCTTTTTGTCCCAATTCCAGACATCGTGATGAAGAATGATCAGGAGGATAACTAACCCGATCACGATGAACTTGCCATTCTTGTTCATAATTGCGTGTCGATTGCGGAAGGATTTAGTAGAAGTAGGATTCAAAAGTGCAATTCTAGAACAAATCATGTGATAAATCATAGACACCCACCGTTTTTGGCTATGAATTTCTTGAAACAGCCAATTTCTCTAGTTGAAAACGAAGACAGGTATGTATTTCGATGTACTTTGACTTGGAAAAACATAGACTGTCCATGAATCTCAGCCCATGAATTTCAAACACCTGAAGTACAGACTGCCTATGAATTTTGAGACTGTTTTTTCCAAAACGCTGAACAACCGGACTGAAACAAAAGATGGGTGGCCACGATTGAGATTATTAAGCGTCGTCGATGGCCATTTGCATTGCAGGGTCGAGGTGCTGGAAGACTGCACCAGCCCCGTCGTAGAAAATCCGGCCAATTAAAAGATCGGTGATGTTTCCGATGTACTGAGGATACATCTTTAGGAATCTGCCCATGCTAAATGGGTTGCAGTAGTAAACATCAACCAATTTGCGTATCCACTGTGTGCCTTCCTTAAACTCATCAACCCAACTTGCAAGTTGGGTGGCACTGGTGTCATCGTTTCTCAATCCAGTGACAACGACATCCGCTGCCATAATTCCGGATTGCAGGGCAAAATACACTCCTGAGCTATAAATGGGATCTATGAAACCCATCGCGTCCCCAACCAAGACCCAACCGTCGCCGGATTGTTGAGTTGTTGTATAAGAGAACTCTCTTGCAACGCGATACTTTTCAATATTCGTGGATAGTGCTAAACGCCTTTGCATGGCGGGACACAAAGCTAGCTCATCAGCAAATGTCTGTTCTGGTGAGCCCCGATCCTCAAGCATGTAACTGCGATCGCCAACTACACCAACACTCGTTATTCCATTACGCAACGGGATGAACCAGAACCAAGAATCCTTCTTTTCGGTATGGAGAATGATTGTTGCCCCACCATGCTCTCCAGGTTCACGTTCGGCATTTTCAAAATATGACCAAATGGCGATCTTCTTGAGATCTTCCTCATCGCGTCGCAATCCCATTCGATTAGCGATTACTGCCTGTAGTCCAGTTGCATCCACAACCACTTTGGCCCGCACTTCCTTACTCGTCCCATCCGAAGTCTGAACGGTAACACCAACAGCGCGGTCGCCATCCATGAGTACGTCCATGACTCTAGCTTGGTCAACGCAAGATGCGCCGTTAGCTGCTGCATTCTTAAAGAGCATGTGGTCAAACTCAGCCCGCTCAACCTGCCACGTACTTGAGCATTCGCGTGGATCATGCTGCTTAAAGAAAAAAGGCTGCGATTCCTTTCCGGTGGAGCTAACAAACTGCACACTGACTTTACGCACGTAGTCACTGTTGCGCATCTGATCGAGCACGCCAAGTCTCTCAAAACACCAGAATGCTTCTGGCATCAAGGACTCGCCGATGTGATAGCGAGGCATGGCTTCCCGTTCGAGCAATAGGGTATCAAACCCACCTTGCGAGACGATCGTAGCTGCCGAACTGCCTGCAGGACCCCCGCCCACAATGATGCAGTCGTATTGTTCCTTTAGGTTATTCACAAGAACTGGGTCTTCTAGAGGAATGTGATGTTATGAATCGGTGACCACTTCGAGCAATTCAACAGCAGGTTTTCCATTGCAGTAGATCCAGGCTGTTCTTCCGAACAAGTCATGCCCTACAGGGACTTCACAACAAGTGGAGAGATCTTTGCCAGCGGTGATCTTCCACAAGCTGCTGAGTTCCACACGCCGCAACACATCATGCTGAATAAGGATACGTCCCAACGGTGTGTGCTGGCTTAGAATCTCATCACGAACTAGAGCATCGATGGACTCCAAATCTAACCTTACGATGCCAAACTGCACCACGCGATCATCAGATTGCCTAGTCAGGAGGATTTTGCGACTATAAAAACGCTCATTGGTTCTCGCTTCCAGCACTTTTACATCGACGAGTGATCCGTGATATTCTTCGACGGTCACGGTCATATGATGATTATGTGCCAACAGTTGACGAGCGGTTTTGGTGAGATCAAATTCCGCTTGTTCAACATAAGTCCCAAACAGATTTTTATCGGAATAGAATAACTCAACCAGAGCTTCCGGATCAGGAGGAGGTGCTTGATTCTCCATCGTCACATCACGTAGAAAGGCTGAAGTTGGCTAGGAATTGGACTATTACGGAAGCGGCCTGGTCACTTCCTCAGGCATCTTGCTCAATTTGAACAGGTTCGGCGACGGCTTCATCAAAAGATGGTCGCTCCAGAACCGTATCCACCAGGAAGTACATCAATCGCCGCAAGTCTTCAGGTTGAATTTCATCTGCGACTAATTCCGCTCGCTGTTGGTGTTTATCAACAAGCCGATAAGCGATTTCAAATACATTTGCCTTGGTATACAACTCTTTTACTCTGGATAAGCGCTGTTCAGCGGATAGCTGATCATTCTCAATGAGTGACAGAAGTTCTTCCTGTTCATCAGAGTCTAAATTTTCCAAGGCAAGAGCCAGAAGGACTGTTGGGCGTCCGCCGAGTGTATCGCCACCGGCACTCATCTTATTGAAATCATCACCTTGCCAGTCGATCAAATCATTGAGAATCTGGAAAGCAACTCCAAGATTCCTGGCAAACATTTTTACCGGTTCACGATACTCACTAATTGCGTGGGCTAGTCGCACACCGGACATCATGGCTGCTTCAAATGCAGGTGAAGTCTTAAGTGCATAGATCTTCAAAGCATCGAGAGGCGACAGCCGTTTATTTAGTGAATCTCTCCACAAGAGCTCAGCGCCTTGACCTTCTGAGAGCTTGGTATGTGCTTCGGCAAGAATGTCGATAATGTCGGAGGCAACATCCGGGCCAAGTGCTGCGGCTTCGCGTGAAACCAGGCGATAACCGAGACCGATCAGATAGTCGCCGACATTTATGGCTGTGGGGATACCGTATTTACGGTGTAATGTTTCCTCACCGTAGCGGTAAGCATCGTTGTCCTGAATATCATCGTGAACCAATGATGCTTTGTGAAATGTCTCAATAGACATTGCAGTTAATTTGATTTGATCTGAAAGGGATTCTAGATGTGCGGCCCCCATACCGGTCGTGCCACGTCCACCAGTTAGTGCATCATACGTGGCGAGCGTTATAAACGGCCGTGAGTGTTTGCCCCCTCGACCAAGGAAGTCATAGGCAATGGCCTCCGTCGCGCACACAGGATCCAAGCCACCAACCCCTTGCCCGTTCATTTCGCTTAACCTTGGCCCGCCACGGAACCGCGGAGCAAGTCGTTCAAGTTCATCGGGGGTGAACATGTTTGCAGCCGACCGCATCAAATGCATATAACTGCGTGTTTGCTGTGTGCCTTCGGAAGCCTGAACGTGAATCATGTCGCTTACCCACTGTTCATCCACTGCAGTATTTCGGCAGTCATTTGAAAGAAGTGGGACAGCCATGCACGGGATACCGGCCAGCAGAATTTTGTCGATTGCCTTCTCAAGCACATTCAGGCAGGCTACACCAACGATCGCATCCACGTATCCACTTACGATGATCTTCATTACGATCGGTGAACCCTCAGCTACCAGCACACGGTAGCCCATTTCTTCAGCGGCTCCACGAAAGTCAGCAATGCTGCATGCACCGCATGTTTTGCAATCGAGCCCAAATTGATCGTAATCGGCAGGGCAGCCTTCGGCATGTTTCAAACAGTGTGGAAGAAGAAACAGCCGACGTGATGGTGGTACCATTGCCACTTGATCTCGCCAAAACTCACTGGCCAGATTTACCATTGTCCAACCGAGGTAGCCTTCATCGAGCCCGTGCTCGGCGAGCATCTCTCGTGCTACAACCTCCATCTCATCCTTTGTCATTGGACGGGATTTATCGAGTTTGTCAGCAACTTCCTTGCACTTCATGCGCAGTTGTTCACGATGGTCCAACGTTTGTGGCACCATTTTTAGATGAGCAGTAGACCGTCGTGCAGATCTGCGACTAGATTGGTCTTCGGCCGAACCGGATTGTTGATTCGCCGATGATGCAGTTGCCAAGATTGATTCCTTCATTTGTCGAATCGGTACTCTACAGCTGTGCGTGTTCTGAAGACTCTGAAAACAGGCTTTGACAGCTTCCCAACGCAGAGGCCGTAAAAATCATAGGGTACAGTCTTTCATAATACCACAGCTTTGCGAAGTAGAAACCAATAGGAGACGGGTTCGTCCACGTATCTTTCTCTACCTTATCCAGTAACCACAGAAGTCCTTTTTCGATAATCTCTCTATATTTCTGACCTTTATCGATAGCGATAATCGTTTCAACTGCTAACGAAGTTTCTTCTACGCTGCTTTCCAAATAGCTAAGTGCAATCACCGTTGCAGTCGATTCATCATCGAACTGCTCATCCTGAGATGCTACAGAACTTCCCCATCCGCCATTTGGGTTTTGCTGTTCAACTAGCCATTGCAATCCCCTCTTTGCAACTTCGTCTTCTTCTCTTCCCCAATCCGAATACGCGAGCAGCACTTTTGATGTGCCGTAAATCGGATTTTCTTCGTTTGGGTCATCCTGGTTGCCAAACCACAAAGGTAACCAAGAGCCATTTGCATGCTGTGTATTCGCTAAGTATTCAAAACCGCTGTTTAGAGCACGTGTTAACTGAGATTCCGGGACTTTTGATTGCCAGGCAGCTAATGCTCGAAGAACATGTGCGGTCAGGTCACTTCCGCTCCGGTCGAACGGTAACTTACCCCATCCCCGGCAAAATGTTGGCCATCCCTTATCTCGGTTTTGCAGTCCTAACATCCATTCGATTCCAGGAGTGATGGCATCTTCTAGTTGCCGTCGATCGTCCGTGCTTAGCTCGCATCGCCTAGAAATTTCGCTAAGAGCGATGAGTGCTCCGGGCGTATCATCACAATCCGGTACGGCGCCACTCAAGTTACTCCACCCCCAACCTCCGGGAGCAGCGCCAGTAAAAGGATGACGTGTCGCGTGCTGACAATTCAGTAGCCACTTGAGGCAGTCAACCGATTGCAATCCCGAGGGGCATTTAGAAAGTGCATTAATGCTGAGTGAAGTGTTCCATGTTGCAAGATTTGTGTCGATCGGCCAGCTGCCATCACTTCTCACACTCTCAGCAATGAACCGGATTCCATTACACGTAACCGCATGATCCGTACGCCCAATGGAGGCGAGACTCATGACCACGAAGCTTGTTAAAGGGATTGCCTCGAGATAACCACCACTATCGGGCTGCATCTTTTCAAGCACTCGCAGGCTTCTCTTTACAGCGAGTGCGCGAATAATCCTCGAAATCGGGTTCCACGGTTTCTTATGAAAGAACCGCGTCTGACCAATGGCAACGAGAGCGGGAATGGCATAGCTCACCACGGGCATCTTAAGAAACCTATAGAGTGATTGTGGAAAGCATGCTAATTCAAACGGTAGCGGTGAAACATCTCTCCAATCCACCAGGCCGGCAATTGCAGCATTGGTGAGGATAGGCACAGCAAATGTCTTATCCTTGCCGTATCGAGCACGGAGTCCATCAACACGGCCATGTGAATCAATGTATTTGTTAGCCCGATCAATGAGAGATTGATATTCACCGGATTTACCCGCCAGTTCTAAGGCTGCGACCACTAACATGCTGGTTGCAATATTGGAGTAACTCAACGTGGTGTCTCCAAAGCCACCATCAGAGTTTTGATGTGCGGTAATCCAGGTCACTCCACGATCAATCAATTCAGAGATTTCCCCAATATCGCTCAGGCCACAATTGAGTTCACGGACCTTAGCATTACTTGCTTGAAGGCTATTGCGAAAAGTCGCAAGTGCGGAAACAGCAGTAGCAGTGGAGAGCGCGCTTGTAGATAATTCACCCTCCCATATCCCGTCCTCAGTACGTTCTGCCAACAATCGACTTGTCGTTTGGTTGATTGCAGAATTCAGTCGTTGGGCAATGGACATATGGAGCCAATCGTATCGAGCGGTTTGTAGCCCGAACTAGAGTTGCAACTGGTTGTGGAATTGCAGCCACTGCTGGTATTCGGGTGAACGCACAAATGCTTCATACGCTTCAATTGTACTCAGGTCTTCGAATTCAACCGCGTGATCTGAGGCCAGAGTTTTAAGGGCGCGTAGCAGTAAAGGATGGTCTTCAAAGTAGATCGCATAATCAGCGAGATTCCATGCAGCTTCAATATCAGAAGGAGAGCTTTGGATATACCGTTCAGCTGCTTCTTTGGCTTTCACCTGATTATCACCAACCATGTAGATGCCTGTTCGCATCGAGTCGAGATACGGGTCTCCACCTAGGGACTTGTCGAGGCGACCCACACAGGCAATGGCATTTGAAATGTCTTCTTGAATGGTAAAGAAATCAATAGATAGCAGGTCAATGGAATTGTCCGTAGGAAAATCGCGTTTGAAAGCTTCAAATGCCTGTATGTATTGAGTTTCATCCAATTCCAACAGTGCTGTCATATAGATAATCCGCATACGTTTCATGTTACGCACAAGCACGGGCAACTGGTGATAGATGCGAATTACCCCGTGATGGTCACCGAGTTGATAGGTGCTTTGTAATTGCTGCATGTTCAATTGATCTGTCTGGGTGATACCGTCGCGTTTCATCAATTTAACTATTAGCGTGAATGCCCTTTGGATCGTCTCGGTTTTCGTTTCTCCTTCGGTGTAGATGAAACTATCAATGACACGCACTTGACCATTGACTTTATCCAGAATCATCTCGTGATAGTCGATTCCACTTGATTCAGAGTGGATGAGTCGGAACAGGGCGGTTCTGTAACCACGATATGTCCGCGATCGCAGGAAAACGAAACTTCCATCGAATCCAATGGCATCCGCAATTTGTTGAGCCCAACCTAGTGACGCAGGTACAAACGCTGACTTGAAGCCTTGTTTGGCCTCAGAGAATTCCCGAGGTCCTGGAAAAATCTTTTCCATGGGATCGGTTGCTCTATCTACTAGTGTCTCGACATCCCAAAGCTGTGAGACGGACATACTATTGCCGCCTTTGATTCCCTCTTCGATTTGCCGCGCCAGTCCGATCGCATCTGCTTCGGAAACCGCCGTCGAGTTTTGTTGAGCCATGCCGTCTGGCATGGACTGATCTGAATAACCTGAACCATCGGCGCTTTTTAGGCCAGGCGTGCCAACGCTTTCCGGATTCTGATTGTATTGAGTGATCAGAAAGACTGTTGTCGCGAGTCCAACCATTACCACGGTGGCAGCAATAAGAACCCAACGCTTGTTTGAATTCGTGTATTTAGCGGGCGAGTTGATGCGGTATTGTGCGGGGTTGACGGTTGGCTGCGGTACGGCGGGTGGAATCGGTGGTGCAGGAGTTGACAGTGGTGGTAGAACCGGCGCGTTTACCGCGGTGTGCAAGAGTTGGTTGCCACACTTCGGGCAAGGTGCTGATTTTCCAGCGAGGTGATCTGGAATCTGAAATCTGGCACCGCACTGGCACGCTACTTCTATGGCCATCTAAGAATTCTTTGTACAGGACGATCAGTTTTCAATTTGATGCAAATCAGGCACTCTCGACTGTTCTATAGGCGCTTCTCGTGAGTCGATCCAATTGTCTGCATCAAAATGTTTTGTGTATGCACCATAGTCATTGAACCAGAATTTTTTGGCCATTCGATACACAAAATTCTTTTCTCGGATTTCATGGCCGGGATTATATTGTGAGGGGCGCAGGTCGAGATTCTCTAACTCCGCAAATGCTGCTTTTCGGGCAGTCGTATCCTGAGCTCCATGGCGACTGGCAATTTCATGGAGAAGGTCAGGTCGTTCCAGAACAATGCATCCTCGCGTATGCTTTGCTGTTGTTTCTCTAAAATCGCGTAGAAACTCAGATTCGTTGAACACCTGTCTTAGTGGACGTTCATCATGTATGGATTCGTTTGCAAACTGAATAATAGGGCATGGTTCGATATCGCCCCACGGACTGATGTGGTGCGTAAATCCTGTGGCAGCCGGGCATAAGGCATTGCCGTCCCCATCATGGTAAGCATCAACAATGACGATTGGCTTCTTTGCCCGCATTTCAA
>MDTE01111408.1_pt1 | contig 15634 bp, 15 predicted proteins | sample 811231 | NCBI WGS metagenome assembly MDTE01 (sample SAMN05326651, study PRJNA326480) | marine metagenome | isolation source: seawater | place: Indian Ocean: Red Sea | collected 2010
CCGGTTGGAACTCTCCATGTGCTCGGTCCAAGGGGTTGAGCCGTAACCGGCGGCGCGGGTGCTGCCTGCCCCGCCTCGCTCGCCCAACGGCGGATAGCGGACGGCCTGTACCGCCCTCCTGGCGCCCTCGACCCCGGCGATGTGCGGTATCTGGATGCCCTGGGCGCCCATATCCAGGAGACGCAGGATGGTCTTGGGGTTGTCGTCGGGGACCCGTACCACGGGGGTGATGCCGCAGAGGTCGGCGGTGCGGATCATGTCGCCCACGGTCTCCAGATCGAAGACCGAGTGCTCCATGTCGATGAAAGCGCCGTCGAACCCGGCCAGGGCTATGATTTCAATCACTGCTGGGTCGGCGAACCCCACGTGGCTAACGATGGCCAGACCACCTTCGTTCATAACCTTTTTGATTCTGTTGGGTTTCATGGCTGACTCCTGTCTGAGTGGGCCGCCCTCATACCGGGGACGGCGATGATTTACATAAGCGGGGTCGAGTGTAGACAGGGCCAGGAGTGGTGTCAATCTGGCGGGACGGGCTAGCAGGAAGGCGCTTGGAGCAGTTCCAATTGGTCGCCCACCGAGACCACGCCGGAAGTCTCCACAACCCCATAGATGCCGAAGTAAGCTGCCCTGACGCTGGGCCGGTAGCTGAGGATCAGTTTGGGAATGTCGAAATCCCGCTCTCCCGTGTCCGGGTCCAGTGTCGTGATGGCGCACCGTGGGTCGCGGCCCACCAGCCGCAGGGTCAGGTCCGGGCCGATGCGCGCCACACCCCCCAGCCAGAAGTCCTCCTCGTGTGGAGAGCACCCTTCCAGCAAGAAATTGGGGCGAAAGCGCCGGGAGCCGAAATCCTGGTTGTTTTCCAGGCGCGCCCCCAGGTAATCGATGGACGCCTGGGAGACCAGGGAGATGGGATATTCGTCGTAACTCTCGCCGGGACTGTCGGTCTTGACCAGGCGGACCGGCGAGCCGCAGAACTGGGAGACGGCTTCGCTCCAGGGGCCGGTGACTTCCCGGCCCGGCACCTGGCGGCCCCAAAGCACCGTGGAGGTGGGGTCGCCCAACTCGGTGGTTGATTCCAAGGCGCTGCCGTCCGGGAATTGCACCGCCAGGACCTCGGTCTCGGCGGAGTATTGGGCCTTGAGCAGGGCCAGGCGGCCTTCCTGACGCTGGGTCAGCAGGCGTCCATCCGCGTCAACCAGATGGAAACGCCGGTCCTCAACGATTCCCGAGTAGCCCACGGTCACCGACTGGGACTGCTCCAGGGAAAAGGACTTCACCGGCGAGGTATAGATCGCCGCGATGGTTGGCAATGGCCCCCCAATGTATCTGACGTGCCCTAGCCTCGGTTGGGTCTGGTGCCCAGGGTAACAGGAAGTTCCTCGGACTCGCCATCTTCGTGGACGACTTCCAGCATGACCTCGTCCCCCGGTCTGGTGTTGTTGGTCAGGTAGACTATGAGGTCGGTCATGTCCCGTATGGGGACCCCGTTGATGCCGGTAATGGTGTCGCCGCCCAGGGCGTATTGGATACCGTTCACAACTTCGGTGCGGTCGCTGCCGGTGAGCCCTCCTTCATGGGCTGGGCTGTTGTTGTTCACGGAAATCACCAAGGCCCCCTGGATCCCCTTGGGGAGTTCCATTAACTGGGCGGTGTCCGGCCCCAAAGCGGCCCCTGAGATACCCAACCAGGAGTATTCGTATTTACCGGATTCGATCAGGGATGGAATGACCATCTTGGCGATGTTTATGGGCACGGCCAGGCCCACGCCGGCGTTGGAACCGGAACGGGTGAGTATCTGCGTGTTGATGCCCACAACACGGCCGTAGCGGTCCAACAGCGGGCCGCCGGAGTTGCCGGGATTTATCGGAGCGTCGGTCTGAATCACTTCGGGGACGGTGAACTGGCTGCCCTCGCTGCGGATGGTGCGGCCCACGGCGCTGACGATGCCGCTGGTCATGGTGAATTCCTGGCCGAAGGGCGCGCCGATGGCCACGGCGACCTGACCCACGAAAACCTCCGAGCTGTCGCCGCGGTCCAGCACAGTCAGGTCGTCCAAGGGTTCTTCCAGTTCGATCACGGCCAAATCGGAATCGGGGTCTCCGCCCAGCACCTTGGCCAAGACCTGGCGCCGGTCGGCGAATATCACGGTGACCGTCTCCGCGCCTTCCACAACGTGCTGGTTGGTGACGATGCGCCCCTTATCGTCCCAGACAAACCCTGAGCCCTCGCCACGCTGACCGAAGTCGTCGGGTATCAGGAGTGAGCCTTCATTGCCCTCCAGGCCCTGAATGACCTGGATATTCACCACGGACGGCAGCGCTTTCTGGTAAATCCCACCGAAAACCGTCTCTTGGGCGGCCACCAACTCCTCGGCGGAAGGGAGTACCGCAGTCTGAGGTTCTTCATTGGCCGCTGTGGGAGCTGTGGAGGCCACAGAGGCCTCTTGGGTCGGGGCGGCGTTCCCGCCACAGGCGGCCAGTACAAACAGCAGTAGTCCCAACGACAAAGGGAGCAGCCAGGGCTTGAGGTTCTTGATACGGGTTATGCTCAACTGATTCATCTCGGTCAGGTCCATGAAAGTGATTCGCCAGGTTCCAATATACGTAATCTACGTTCTTTAATCACGCCATGGATTTCTTACCGGACTAACCGGAGCGTTTCTTTCCCGTCTTCTCTTCGAAAAGCTGCCAGGTCAGGTCGTTGAAGGGGTAGTACTTGCCAGGGGAGCACTGCTCGATCTCCAACTGGGCCTTGATGACCTCTTCCACTTCCTCGCGCTCGTGGGCGATGCGTATGACCTCGTCCACCGCCGCCGCCGGCACCACCACCGCACCGTCGTCGTCGCCCACCACGGCGTCGCCGGGGCGCACCAGCACGCCGCCGCACTGGATGGCGTCGTTGACCTGCCAGGGCCAGAACTCGGCGGGGCCCTGCTTGGCTGTGGTGTTGGCGGCGTAAACCGGAAATCCGTAGCCCTTGAGGGTGTTACTGTCCCGGGCCGCGCCGTCAGTGACCAGGCCCCCGGCCTTGCGCTGCATCATGCGCAGGAACTTGATGTCGCCGCCGATGGAACTGTACTCCCAGCCCATGGCGTCGATGACCAGTATCTCCTCGGGCCCGCACAGTTCGATGGCCACGTATTCGGCGGACTGGTCGCCCTTGGGTTTGTCGGCCGCCAGGTCGGGCCGGTGGGGCACGAAACGCAGGGTGACGGCCCGGCCGGCCATGTTCTGTCCCGGCTGGAGCGGCTTGGCGCCGTGGATGAAGCTCATGGGCCAGCCCATGACCCAGAGCCCGTCGATCAGGGTCTGGGTGGGTATCTTCTTCAAAGTTTCCAGGGTCTCGCTGGAGATCGGGTTGGCATCGGGCATTTCTGCACCCCTTACTTGAGTTCTTTTCTGATCTGTCTTACGGTTCCATCCGGTTGGCCAGTTGGTCCAGATGGTATTCGGTGTCGCCCAGGTTGGCCTCGGCTATCTTGGCCCGGGACGAATAGAGCTGCATGTCGTGTTCCACGGTGAACGAGATACCGGCGAAGACGGTATGGCCGGTCTCGGTGGCCAACCGGCTGAGGGTCCCGGCCTGGGCCTTGGCCATGGCAATCTCCTCATCGGCCGGCTGGCTTGAGTCCAGTTTCCACGCGGCCTGGTAGGTCAGCATTCGGCCACAGTCCAACGCCACCTTCAGGTTGGCGCAGCGGTGTTGTACCGCCTGGAACGTGCCGATGGGCCGGCCGAATTGGACCCGGCTTTGGGCGTAGTCCAGCACCATCTCCAGCACTTTTTCGGCCCGGCCCAGGGTCTGGGCACACTGGAGCAAGGTGGCCTGGGCCATTGCCGATTCCAGGGCAGGCATGCCCCCGGCGATCTCGCCCAACACGGCCTCGGCGGGCAGGGAGACGTCGTCGAATTCCACCATGTACTGGGGATGGTTGGCCACCGAGTCCATGGGCGTCTTGAATACTCCCTCGGCATCGCCGTCCACCAGTACCAGAGTGGTGTCGGGCCAGGCCCCGATGGCGGGGCGGGTGGCACAGATGATGTGGTCGGCCAGCCCGGCGTGGGACACGAAGAGGCTTTCTCCGGAGAGGGTCAGGCCGCTGCCGTTGGAGGCCGTCTCCAGGCGTTCACCCCGGGCCAGGGTCAAGACGGTCTGTCCGGAGACCACACCGAGGAGCAGACCGTCTTTTTGGGTGTCGCTGCCGGCTAGGGCCAATACCTGGGCCGCCAGCACCGATGACGCCAGCAGGGGCCCGGGCGCCAGGGCCCGGCCCAGTTCTTCATGGAGCACCGCCTGGTCGGAGAGGGACGCCCCGAGGCCGCCGTATGCCTCGGGAACTCCCATGCCCAGCCAACCCAGATCGGCCATCTTCCGCCACAGTTCTGGAGAGTGGCCGGTGTCCGACGACTCCGCTTCTCTGACCAGCGTGGTGGGGCATTCGGCATCCAGGAACTCCCTGGCCGACGTGCGCAGTATCTCCTGTTGTTGTGTCAGTCCCAAGTCCATTTCGTCACACCTAGCGGGGCAGGCCCAGACCGCGCTGGGCGATGATGTTGCGGTGAATCTCCATGGTGCCCGCGCCGTGGAGGTGCATGGCCTCCCGGTGGATGCCCTCGATGTTGCCCAACAGAGGTGCCAGGGGCGAGCCGTGCCGGAGTGTGGCGTAGGGGCCCAGGACTTCCATGGCCATCTCGGCGAACTTGAATCTTTGTTCAGTGCCGTAGAGAAAAGCCACCGAGGCCTCGGCGTTGGGCACCGCTCCCGAACTCTGCAACCAAGCAACCTTCCAGCAGAGCAGCTTCCAGTTCTCCATGGCCAACCGGTGCTGGGCCAATTGATGGCGCACCAGGGGATGCTCGGCCAGGGCGCGCCCGCCATCGGGGGCCGGCTGTTGGCAGAAGTCCACAAAGTCGTCGAATACCCGCCGCACCGAGCCGTAGATACCCAGCCCGGAACGCTCGTAGTCCAGGGTGGTCATGGCGTGGTACCAGCCCCGGTTCTCCTCGCCGATGAGGCACGACAGGGGCAGATGCACATCGTCGAAGAAGGTCTGGGCGGCCATCTCGCCGTTGATGTAGAGCAGGGGCTGTAGGCTGATGCCGGGAGTCTTCAGGTCGGCGATGAAGAGGCTGATTCCCCGGTGTTTCTGGGCCTGGGGATCGGTGCGGGCCAGCAGATACATGTAATCGGCGTGGTAGGCGTAGCTGGTGAACATCTTGGAGCCGTTCAGCACGTACTCGTCGCCCCGCCGCTCGGCCCGCAGTTCCAGGGACGCCAGGTCGGAGCCGACGTTGGGTTCGCTGAACCCCTGGCAGTATTCCACCTCACCCCTGGCGATGGGCGGCAGGTACTGTTCCTTCTGCTCGGGGCTGCCGAAGACCATTATGGCCGGGCCGACGATGCCCAGGCCGATGAAGCCGCTCTTGGGAACGCGCCGGTAGCCCAGGTCCTCGGCCAGGATCCCCTGCTCGATGGGCCCTTTGCCGCCGCCGCCGTGTTCCCGGGGCCAGCCCACGGCCAGCCAGTCGCGCTCGGCCAGCTTCCGGTTGATCCCGCGGCCGAACTGGTACTGCTCTTCGGTCAGCATGCCGAAGACTTCCTGCTTTTCGACTGGGACCTCAGCGTCCAGGAAACCCCGCAAATCCTCTCGGAACCGTGCCTGTTCGGGAGTAAGATCGAAGTCCATACGGCCCTAGCCCGGCGCGCAGGCCCGGATGACCTCCAGTGCCTGGGCCTTGGCATCTCCGCCGGTGAACCGGGGAGAGACTATGGGCAGGGTGATACCTGCCTTGCGGTAGCTGGCCAGTTTATCCCGGCACTCCTCGGCGGTGCCCACCAGGCCGATCTTGTCGATCAGTCCACCCGGCACCAGCCGGAGCGCTTCGTCCGTCCTGCCTTCCTGCCAGGCGACTTTGACCGCATCGATCTCCTCGACGTAACCGGCGTCGGCCATGAGTTTGCGGTATCGGGGGAACCGGCCGGCGTAAGAGGCGATGGGCTGTCGCATCAGGTCGTGGGCGGCGTCACGATTATCGGAGACGGCGCAGGGCAGCAGGCTGGCGACTTCCACGTCTCCCGGCGCGCGCCCGGCGTTGCGGGCCCCGATTCCCACGTGCCAGGCAGCGGACTCGGCGTGGTCCAGGGTGCACCAGGTGAGGATGGCCCCCTGGGAGATCTCGCCGCAGACCTCCAGCATCTTGGGGAAAACGGAGGCCACGAAGATGGGTATCTCCTGACGCAGCGGCTCGAACCACAGGTCGAAACGGTCGATGTTGTAGATCTCGCCGTGGTAGTTGACGTCCGAGTCTTTGAGGATGGCCCGGACGATGTCGACGCACTCTCGCAGCCGTGGCACGGGGCGGGTGAACTCCAGGCCGTGTTCCGGCTCCACCTGTACCTTGTGGCTGGTGCCCAGGCCCAGGATGAACCTGCCGCCAGAGAAGTAGTCCACCGATGCCGCCGCCATGGCGATGGTGGGCGCGGTCCGGACGTAGACGCTGGTGATGCTGGTGCCCAGCTTGATCCTCTCGGTGGCGACGGCGCAGGCGGTGAGGATGGAGAACTGGTCGCCGCCGTGGCCCTCGGCCACCCAAGCGGACTCGTAGCCCAGTTCCTCGGCCACCTTGACGCATTCGACTATGTCCTGGGGCGACATTCCCCCGGAGAAACCGACTCCGATGCGCTCCATCAACTACTCTCCAGAATGGGGTAGACCGCCTACTCCAGCACCCCGTCCTCTTCCAGGGACTGGTATTCGTCGTCGGTGAGGCCGATGAGGCCTTTGAGGACGTGGCTGGTGTGCTGTCCCAAGAGGGGGGCCGGCATGTCCAGGCTGCCGGGGCTCACTGAGAAATTCATCTCGCTGCGGTCGGTGGCGTAGGGTCCGATCTCCGGGTGGTCCAGCCACTGGAAGTGGCCTCGGTGCTGCAATTGGGCGTCGTCGAACAGGTCGCGGCAGTCGTTGACCATCCCGGCGGGAACACCGGCGCTCTGCAGGGTCTCCATGAGGGCGCCCACCTCCCAGGCGCTGGTCCAGGCGGTCATCAGCCGGTCCAGTTCGTCCTCGTTGGCCTTGCGGGACAGCAGGGTGGCGAAGTCAGGGTTGTAGGGCCATCCCCTGCCGTCGGGGGCTATCGTGCGCTGCAGTCCCTCCCACTGGGCGTCGGTGAAGCAGCCCAGGGCGATCCACCGGTCATCGCCGGCGCAGGGATAGACGCCGTGGGGGGCCGCTCCGGCGTCGCGGTTGCCCTGCCGGGACTGTTCCCGGCCGTTAACGGCGTAGTCCAGGAGCACCGGCGCAGAGAAATGTAGCGTCGTCTCCAGTTGGGACATGTCGATGTGGATGCCCTCCCCGGTGCGCCGGCTGCGGTCCAGACCGGCCAGGATGGATGCCACGGCGAAGCGGGGCACAATGAAGTCTGTATATGCCCCGTAGGGGTTCACCGGGTCACGGTCGGGCCAGCCGGTGAGGTTGGTCAGTCCCACCAAAGACGACAAGACGGGCCCAAATCCGGGCTGCTTCTCCATGGGGCCCCCCCGGCCCATCATGGAGGTGCTGAACATTACGATGCCTGGGTTGACCTCTTTTAGCTGCTCGAAGCCCAATTCCCAGCTTTCCATGGTGCCGGGGGTGAAGTTCTCGGTAACCAGGTGGGCCCATTTGGCCATGCGCAGCATCAGCTCCCGGGCCCTGGGATGGCGCATGTCCACCGTGATGCCCATCTTGTTGGCGTTGTAGCTGGCGAAGTAGCCGCTGCGGTTGATGCCCGAGATGCCGTCCTTGAAGGGAGCTCCCCGGCGCAGGGTCCCGGGACGCTTGGCCGACTCCACGCGCACCACGGTGGCCCCGTACTCGCCCAGGTACTTGGTGGTCATGGGGCCCACGGCCACCCAGCAGAAGTCCAGGACGTTGACCCCGTCCAGGGGTTTGTCGATGCTCGGTTGGGCCGTCATTAAATCACCCCGCTGCGTTTCAGGGCTTCAATCTCTGTACCTGAGAGGCCCAACTCGTCACGGTAAATCTCCAGGTTGTGCTCACCGATGAGGGGCGGTCTCCGGTAGATCCCCGATATTTCTTTGCCGTCGCCCGACTTGATGAACGCCCCGGGATATTGGACCTTGGTCCCCAGTTCGGGGTGTTCGATCTCCCGGAAATACCCCCGCGACTCCAACTGGGGGTGGTCTTGCAGCGCCGCCGGGGTGGCCACCGGAAACAGCAGTATGCGACGGTCAAGGCTGCCCTGGACCAGTTCCGCCCTGGTACGGCCCTTGAAGAAATCCCCCACCGGACCGCTGAGGGTGGCCATGAGCTCGGGCGTTATCATGCCGTAGCCCAGTTCCTCCCAATTGACGGCGTCCAGTTCGTCGGTGTCGAAGCCGTCCTCCTTGGCCCAGCCCAAGAGGGCGCGGGTGCTGTAGGCGACGGTGCCGCCCTGGACCATGTAGTTTACATAACCGTCCTTGCAGGGCCAGTTGATGCGCACCCGGTTCTCGCCCGAGGTCTGCCGGTAGACGCCCATCCGCTTGAGTATGGCGCCCTCTATGTCCCAGATCTGGGGAGCGTGGGCCAGGGTCTTGGCCACAGCCTGCTGGCAGGAAACGTCCACGTACTGGCCCTGGCCGGTGGTGGCCCGGTAGGTGTGGGCCAGCATGGCAGCGGTGGCCCCGGCGGCGGAGCCGTGCAGGTAGAAGTGGGGGAAGCTGACCCGGATGGGCGCACGGTCATCGTCGCCGGTCAGGTACATGAACCCGCCCAGGGCCATGCCCACGATGTCCGCGCCCTGGTAATTGGAATAAGGCCCGTCCTGGCCGAAGGCGGTGATGGACACCATGACCAACTCGGGGTTGATGGCCGCCAGTTCTTCGTAGCCCAGTCCCAGTGCTTCCATGTACCCAGGGGCGTTGGACTCGATGAGGAAATCGGCCTCGGCAGCCAGTTTTTTCAGCAACGCCTGGCCGTCTTTATGCTCCAGGTCCAGGGTGATGCTCCGCTTGTTGTTGGCGTAGGCCCACCAGAAGAGGCTCTTCTCCGGTTGGGGGTCGTCACCGTAGAAGGGGCCGATGTTCCGGGCGTCGCTGCCGCCGGGGGGTTCGATCTGGATGACGTCTGCGCCCAGGTCGGCCAGTATCTTGCCGCAGAGCAGGCCGCGGTCGTCGGTCAGGTCCAGTACTCGGTAGGGGGAGAGCAGGAAGTCGATTCCCGCTTGGGTGCCGGGCATGGTGTCTCCAAAGGCTGGGATTGGTACGGAGGTATTGTATTATCCCCCGCCAAATCGTCAACCAGCACAGGCGGCGCGGCCCGTTTCCGGGGGCCACCGGCATGGCATCAGCGAGAAGTATTTGCTTGTACGGAGATTCTTGGAGTTGTAGGATGGGGTTACGGGGATTCGATTCCCCTGTTTGAGGACTTTTTAGAGAAATGACCACCAGGACCAATTGGCATAGCGAGCACCCGCCGGCCTGCACCTGCGCCTTCTGTCACGAAAAGCGCTTCATGCAGCCGGAGCAGGGCAAGATAGGGCGCAACGCCAAATGCCCGTGCAACAGCGGCAAGAAATACAAACGCTGTCACGGCAAATAATCCTCCGCGCAGAAGAAAAGGGCCTCCCGTTGATCGGGAGGCCCTTTTTAGTTTCCGGTTAGCTCTTTTCTGTTGAGAGCTTCACATCGAAGTTGGCCAGTTGCCCCGGCCCCAGGATGTAGGAGGGAGGCGGCCCGGCGTGGGCCTGCTTGAAGGAATCGCTCTGGGTCCAGTTCTTGAAGTCCTCTTTGGACTCCCAGCGAGTCACCACCAGGTATTCCTCGTGGTCCTCCTCGGCGTCCAGTCTCCATAGCTCGAAGCTCTTGAAGCCGGGCTCGTTCTCCACTCCACCCCGTTTGCCAAAGACCTCTTCCATCTCGTGGCCGTGGCCACTTTGCACCTTGATCCTGTTGGTTACTGCGTACACCTATCTTTCCACTCACCGCCGGATAAAGCCGGCAAATATTCCGTTACTGGTCAATTGATTCTCTCGTGGATTGATGCTGCTAGCAAGCCAGGAGTCAGAAGACTAGCCAAACGAGAAATCCGATAACCGCACCGGCCCCGGAACCGACGGACCCCGCCTTCATGCCAATGGCCATCAGCTCGCCGCAGGTGACCACTTCATGGTGCCGGTACTCCGGGTCCAGCGCCCGGGGCGGCCGGAAACCCAGGTCGCCACGCACCACAAGGGTACCGGCGACCGCTACTATGCCGCCGATAACCGCGCCGAGGACGATGGCCAGGACTACCATTGCCGCCTCCGGATGACCCGGGCCTGGAAGGATGGGACGTTACATAAGTTTAGTTTGGCCGGGTTCAACTGTTCAACGCAATTGGGCCCCGCTAAGGACTGAACGGTGGATTACCGGCCACGAAAACTGCTATTCTGCGGGAAATAGCACGGCGACCACAGCCGTACGTCGTTTAGCCCCATTTCGCCGGAGCAGCCATCATGGGCAGCCCGCGAAACACAGCCGATGGAGGCACGTTTTGACAGTTGTATTCCCCGAAGAGCCCGTTGCCAAACGCAAGGCCCTGCTGGACGCGGTGGAGAGCCTGCGGGATGTCTTTCTAGCCGGTAGAGAGGAGAGTGAGCGGACGGGCACCCTGCCCAAGGCCACGGTGGACGCCATCTACGAGTCCGGGCTCTTCTCTTTCAAGACGGCCCGGGTACTTGGCGGGGCCGAGGCCGACACCATGACACAACTGGACGTCATCGAAGCGGCGGGCCGTATTGAGCCTTCGGCGGGCTGGTGTCTGATGATCGGCGCCGGTACCTTGTCTGGCATGGCCGCGTTCCTGGGCGAAGACGCCTTGGAGGAGATCTTCGTGGGCGGAAAGGCCCCCAAAGCCGCGGGAGTGGCCGCCGCCAGTGGCGTGGCTACCCCCGTGAAGGGCGGCTACCGGCTCAATGGGACCTGGGCCTTCGCCAGCGGAGTCCGGCACTCAGAGTGGGTGGCCGGCGGCGCCATGGTGGTCGGCGATGGCGACAGGGACCCGTACCAGATACGCATGGTCATGCCCACCTCCCAGGTGAAGATCCACGACAACTGGGACGTCATGGGGCTCCGGGGCACGGGAAGCTGCGATTACTCGGTGAAGGACCTCTTCGTGCCAGAACGGTTCACCTGGGGCGGGGCCGAGTCCCAACCCCTGCGCGGCGGGCCCAATTTCCTACTGGGCCGGCCGGGCATGCAGACCACGGGACACTGCGGCATCGCCCTGGGCATCGGACGGCGCGCCCTGGATGAGATAACCGACCTGGCCTTGAACAAGAAACGGGGCTACCGGGGCAGTGAGAAGCTGATCGCCGACCGGGGGTCCTTCCAGTGGTTCCTGGGCGAGTCTGACCTACGCCTGCGGGCGGCCAAATCGCTGTGCATGGAGACCATCGAGGAGGCTTGGGACCTGGTCTGTCAGGGCATCACCCCGCCGGGCGAAGTCCAGATCAGGATGCGGGCTTCCGGCACCTACGCCACGATGGAGGCCGCCGATGTGGTGGCCCAGGCCTTCCGCTGGGGCGGAGGCAGCGCCATGTTCAGCTCCCACATCCTGGAGCGGTCACTGCGGGACATCAACGGCGCCGCCCAGCACCAGATGGTGGGCGACCGTGCCTACGAGAACCACGGCCAGTTCATGCTGGGCTTCCCCGACGCCAACCCCATGGGGTAGCAGAGGACTTTCCTACTTCGAGAACAGCGCGGCGATCCGCTGACCTACGATGTGGTCCTCACCCTCGTTCAGGCCGAAGGCGTGGAGGATTATCCCCGTGTCGCCCTCTCTGACCCTGGTCCAGATGGGCGGGTCGCCCTGCTTCAGCCGGTCAACCACATCGTGGGCCGACAGACCGGCGACTGCGGCGTCAACCTCCAGAGTCACCCCATAGGGTTGGTGGCCGATGACGTTGTGGCTGAGTTCCACCGAGAGGCCGGGTATCCCTTGCAGTGGGGTCATCATGTTGCGGCATTTTGCCTCAGTGTCCGCCAGTCGCTCCTCGTGGTTCATGGTCATCCAACGCCGCACCGCCGCCACCGCGCCGACCATCTCTTGGCGGTCCACCTTCTGGGGACGGCCCACGCCGCGGACCCGCCTGCCCTCGTAGCTGACGAAGGACTGGAGGGCCAGTTTGCGGATCATCTCCTGACTGCCAAAGGCCAGACCGGTGGACTGGGCCGAGCCCATGTACTTGGCGGCCGTGCACTGGAAATCGGCGCCCATGCGCACGTAGCTGCCGAACAATTCCAGGGGGTAAATCTGACCCGCCGCGTCCACCAGTACCGGCACGCCCTTGGCATGGGCGATCTCGATGGTGTCTTCCAGAGGCAGGGCTTGGGGGTCGGGCTCCTGGGCCACCGCATAGTAATGGACGGCGGCCGTGTTGGGGCCGATGGCCTTTTCCAGGTCTTCGCGGGTGGCGCCTTCGGAGTTCCCGAACTCCACCAGCTTGGCGCCGGCCAATTCCAGGCAGCGGTCGTACCAGTAGCGCTGGCGCGACTGGATCAGAATCTCGTTTTTCATGCCGGTGGTGTCGGGGAGCTGCTGTATCTTGGCGTCGTCGTCCCCGGCCATGCAGGCGGCGGTGGCCAGCGTCAGGGCCGAACCGGCGCCCGAGGTGATATATGCCGCCGGCACGTCCACCATCTTGGCGATGGCTTCACCGGCCCGCTCCTCCAACTCCATCAAGGGGATATATGCCCCATCGGCGCGGTCCATGGCCTCTTTGACTTCCGGTGCCGGAGTTGAGCCTCCCAGCATGGTGACGCTGCCCGTGGCGTTGATCACCGGTCTGGCGCCCAATTCCTTGTAGATGCTGCCCCAATCGGTGGTGGTCATGGTCTCCTCCATTACCTCGGGTCTGGGTCCGGCTTCGGAAAAAGTTTCCAGGATTATGACAGATGTGCGGCCGGGATGGTCCTCAGGTATGCGAGCGCATGCTCTGGGGTAGATGTGTTTCCCAATCGGGCAGCAGGTTGGTCTTCGAAGGCGGCAATAAGACCGCGGAAATGAATGCCATCAGGCTAAATCCCAAGGACATCAATAACGGCGCCAGATAGGTGCCCGTCATATCCCAGAAAATCCCTGCTATGAATGGGGCCGTACCCATCCCGAAGCCGCTGCCGATGCTCTGCCAACCGTACAGACTTCCCTGGGGGACATTCCCGTAATACTGCCGGTTGGCAATGGGGAATGTGGGTACTTCGCAACTCTGGCCGATGCTGAATAGGACGGCGAACAGGTAGAACGCCCACACGTCATGGGCTACCAGTATTATCAGGATGGGGAAGGCCTGCAGTGCCATTCCGGAGACCCAGATAGTCTTGCTTCCCACCCTTTCCGCAACCATGGGCGCGGACGCTCTGGCGAACACGCCGGTAACCTGCTGAACAATCAGGACGCCAAGGGCCAATTCCAGGGCAACGCCCCGGTCCACGGCGATGGCGGCCAGCAGGACGTTGATGATCTGGTGGCCCATACAGCCCCAGAAATGGATACCGATCAGGTTCCAGAAGGTGCCGGTCTTCTTGGCCTGTTGCAGAAAGACCGACGCCCTGACCTTACCTTCATCATCGATCTTCGGTCTCCCTACAGGCTCCTCATCCAGGGCGCCCAGCGCTTTCAGGCCGATGGATGATGGGGAGTCATAGAAGAAGCGCGTCAATACCAGTATCAACAGCCCGCCGGTGATGCCCGGGATCCAAAAGATCCATTTCATCCCCAGCTGGTCGAAGGCCGCACCGATGAAGAAGATGAAGGCAATCACGCCGATACCCTGGAACGACCATACCGCACCCATGGCCACTCCCAGGTGCTTCCTGAACCAGAGGGTCATTCCCGATATGGGCAGTATGGTGAAGATGCTCGATGCTAAACCCAGCAGGACGCCGAAGAAGATATAGTACTGCCACAGGTTCGTCATGACGCCGGTAAGCAACATACCGACGATAAAAGCGGCGGCCCCGAAGAGCAAGAGGAGCCGCATCCCGTATTTGTCTCCAACTTCGCCGATGAATGGACTCACCAAACCCAACACGATCCATTGGAGGCTGAACCCAAGGGTGATCGCGGAGTAGTCCCAACCGAAGCCCGCCTCCGCGTCGTTCAGGTGGGGAACCAAGGCCGCCGCCGCGAACCGGATGGACGAGGTCACCAGCACCATCGTCGAAGCTATCGCCACTATGATCCACGCGTAGTGGATTCGACTAGATTTCACCAAGGACACTTCCTAGTAAAAGCGATGGGCAAATGGGGCAGGAACGGCCGAGCTAAACTCAGCGTCCCATGACAAAGGACGGGGGTTCCGGCATGCCAAAACCGGACCCGGACGTTGGAAACTCTAGAAATAATACCTGAATACGGTCTCCGCCACACATGCGGGTTTGGGCTGACCTTCAATCTCGATGATAACTTCGGTCACGACCTGAATACCTTCCTCGCCGACCTTTTCCACGGCGGCCAGCTTGCTGCGGCTCCGTACTCTGGAACCTGGGGGAACCGGATTGGGAAACCGGACGCGGTTCAACCCGTAGTTGACCGTTAGCTTTACTCTCTCGTACGGGGGGCTGCTTTCATCCACACTTCCGGTCAGGAAAGGAATCAGCGACAGGGTCAGGAACCCGTGGGCCACGGTACCCTTGAAGGGCGACTCCTTGGCCGCCCGCTCCACATCCACATGGATCCACTGGCGGTCTTGCGTAACCTCGGCAAATCCGTTGATCGTTTCCTGGGTTATATCCAGCCAATCACTGCAGTGGGTCTCCTCTCCCAATCGGGAACCGATGTCTCTCACCAGATTATCTATCGACATACTTCCTCTCCGGATTTGAACAGCTCAACTACCATCGGGTTCTCAAAGTCACGGCCTCGTCCAAGACAAAGGAACTCCCGTGGTCAACGGAAGGCCTCCTAGTAACCAACAGGACGCCCGGATTGTAGCCAGTCCGGGCGTCCTAAGATAGCTTTAATTCCAGGCCTTAGCAAAGGGATGGGGAATGTGGTGCCGAAGGTCAGAGTCGAACTGACACGGGTTGCCCCACTGGTTTTTGAGTTCCCCGTAACGTGTCTTTTCCTGTCACACCGCATCCCGTTTAGTCCCATTCCGTAGCTAGAATAGCTGGTCTACTTCCTTGCTAGTACCCGTTAGTACCTCCTGGTTACTGGGAGTTTGTCGGCAAAATGTCGGCAATTAAACTAGCTGTCTATTAACAGTGGCCTCCATATTTTTCAGCTATTATCTGTCCGCATGGGCGCCTTCTAAATTGCATAGCCTTATCAGAGAAGTCCGATTCAGCATCGGCTTGGTGTAAGAACCCTTCAATTTTCAACATATCATCAGACGCGCTTTCAGAATAGCGGCTGATTTCATACTTTAAGTACATGCTCCTAGGCTCTTCCCAATCTCTAAGGTTATCAATTCGAGCAACTCCAGATGTGTCGTCACCAAATAGCACGAAAAACCTGCTCTCCCCTATCGGGCCTCCTTCATATAACGCCTTGCCCACCGCTTTCGTTCTGGCCTGCTCGACGAAAAGTCCTGACAAATCAGGAAATTTACCAAGGGTCCTCCAATAGGTTTCGCTGGTTAAGTCTTCAGTCTTAACCGCATTAATC